>OGQR01001852.1_pt1 | contig 13823 bp, 7 predicted proteins | sample 1553271 | NCBI WGS metagenome assembly OGQR01 (sample SAMEA2579970, study PRJEB22360) | human gut metagenome | biome: human gut; feature: human-associated habitat; material: faeces | place: Denmark | collected 2008/2010 | reverse complement strand
GATAATTAATGTCACTCTGTATGGATGAAAAAACTGACAGCAGAAGTCTCCGCTGACAAAGACAGGAATGATGATTAATGTCAACTTGGCCAGTGAGCCAGCCCCTTAAAACGCCAGACAGTGGATGTATATTAAAATAAGAGATAGGCTGGGAAAATATAAAGAGTAACTGCGCTTTCTGAGTAAAAAAACAACAGCAGCAGGTACTTCAAAACCGTGATGCACTGTCAGTTGCAAAGACGAATGTACAGTTACCTTTGTTACCAGAGGACAAGAAGTGCCCCGGGTATTACCGTGAAAGAAATCAGTGAACATTTATTGACCATAACCACATTGCTTCTCCGTAGACTGTTGATTTGAAAGAGTTAACATCCCCGTAAAATAATCAGGCCTGTATGAACCTGATTATACCACATAATCTTTTAAGTTATTTAAATTTAACTCTCAGGCTTTTCTGTCAGTAAAATCAGAAAAATTGTAGAATTTCGTTTTTTGCTGCGAAGTGAAATGTATCTCATTTTTATTGCCTTCGCCGGTGCGTCAGTCAATGGCAGGTAGTGTACCTGCATTCTGCTGTAACGCGTAATGTCGGGTAGTTTACTTAAACTTAATATGTTTTATGTTCGCATTATTATAAATCACTTTATTGCCTTTTGTCTGCTTTTTAATGGTTCCCGTTTTGTTCACTTCTGGCTTTATAAAAAATGGATGCTGAAGAAATGAAGGCAGTCCACCTTACATAATATTCATGCATGATTTTTATGCTATTCCGACTGAGTGGAAGAAAATAAAGGAGAAAAGAGGGTATATATGAACCTCAGAAAAAAACATATCTGTATAGCCATATCACTTGTTCTTAATCCGGCATCCATATCACAGGTCAGTGCTCAGGCAGATACAAATAAGTTAACTGTTGAAGTTGATGAAACCAGCCTTGGCCATGATGTCTATGGCGATGACTGGAAGAGCATTGAAATAGGTACAACGAAATTTACAGCAAAAGATGAATCAAAGGGAATTAATTTCGACCATAAATCACCGGTGGCTGAAGGACGTAACTCTATCGCGATTGGTACCAGTGCAGAGGCTGGAGGTGACATTAGCACGAAGGAAGGTTTGTACACAGGCGAGTCTATTGCGATAGGAGCGAAAACGAAAGCAACTAAAGAACAGTCAATTGCAATAGGTGGCGATACCAAAGCTACCGGATGGGGGGCTATTGTTATTGGTGGGGATGATTTAACTCCTTTGCATGGTAAGACTTATGGTCGGGAAAAAATAGAGAATAACTATCTGGCATCGGAAGCGAAGGGGGATGGCAGTATTGCGCTGGGCAGCAGAACTTTTGCTAAAGGCGAATTGTCAGTATCGCTTGGTTCGGTGAGTTCTGCTGAGGGGATGGCCTCGAATGCAATTGGAGCCACGGCGGAAGCTAAAGGGGATATGGCGACTGCGGTTGGTTTTAATGCGCTGGCTAATGCCGGTAATGCTCTGGCCGTTGGTAGTCAGTCCTCTGCAAATAAAAACGATGCTCTTGCTGTTGGTTCAGAGGCAAATGCCGCTCAGAATGAAACGGTTGCCCTGGGGCATGGAGCAACCGTTACTGTCGCAAAGGGGAACGTGTCCATCGGCGCTGACTCCAGGGATAAGCAGGCACAAAAAGTAACAGAGGCTAAGGTCAGAACTAAAAGAGGCGCGGAAGTCACATATAGTGGCTTTGCCGGAAATAACGCAGCATCAGTAGTATCTGTTGGTGATGCGGGTAAAGAGCGTCAGATTGTTAACGTGGGGGCGGGTGCTGTATCTGAGAAAAGTACAGATGCCATTAACGGTAGTCAGTTATATGCGATAGCGAAGACACTGAAAGATGACCTTGATGCCATTAATCCGACGTGGACGCTAAAGGATGATAAGGGAGGTTCTGCGACTATTAATGGTGGGAAGGATAATAAGAATGGTAACACTTTAACTGTTAAAGGTGATGGAGATATTGCAGTTACTGTTAATGATAAAGGAATGACGATTGACGGAACAACGCTGAAAAATGAAATAAAAAATGATGCCATCAAAATTAAAGGTGGAGATGGTAAGACGCTGACGAAGAGTCTTGGTGACAATGTCGAAATCACTGGCAAAGGCCCAATAAAAACCCAGGTGGCTGGAGATAAACTGGAGATTTCAGCAGAGACAGCTTCGTTGCCTGTAAATGGTGGTAACGGGAAGATTACAGTAAACAATGGTGATGGCGATAAACTTGTTACTGCGAAAAACATTGCTGATGCCATAAACCAGTCTGGCTGGAAAATTAAAGCGGATAAAGATACCGGTGGTGTTATCGAGGGAAATGGTCAGGGAACAGAAACACTGATAAAACCCGGTGATATGGTTACGCTGAAAGCCGGTAAAAATCTCAGCGTGAAACAAAGTAACGGTGATTTTACATTCTCTGTTATTGATACTCCGTCATTCAGCAGTGTTCAGCTGAACGGTAATGGAAAAAACGGAAATGTAACGCTCTCATCCGAAGGTAATAAGCTGACATTGTCAGGCGGTAATGGTGCCGGACAAAATGGTGTTGTTATCAGTGGTGTGGCAAGTGGATTGAATAATAAGGACCTGGCAGGCCTGAAAGCAGACGATGCGGAAATGAAAAATGCCGCCAGTGTTGCAGACCTGAAAACGGCAATTGATGGTGTGTCCACCAGTATGCAGGGTGCAGGTTTCGCACTGAAAGATTCTAAGGGACAGGAAGTGAAACAGTCTCTTGGGCAGGCGATTAAAGTATCCGGGGATAGCAATATCACCACCACAGCAATCACTGCCAATGGAGATAAGGGGTTAAAAATATCCCTGAATAATGACCTGACTGTGGGGGATAAGGCTCCCGGCAGCATCAAAGTTAACGGGGCTGATGGTAAGGAGGCTGTGAGTCTGAATGGTCAGGATGGCACGATTAAACTGACATCCTCGCCTGCTGCGGGTGGAAAGTCTGCGTCAGCAACCATTGCTGTTAATGCAGGCAAAGGTGGATTAACAGATGCTGCCGGTACCACGAAGACACGTCTGACTTATACCCCGGATGGAAAATCACCGGCAGAAGAGCTGGCGACCATGAATGACGGTCTTTCTTTTGAGGGTGATGACGGAAAGGTTATTCATAAAAAACTGAATGAAAAACTGACCATCAAAGGTGGTGCAGAGAAGAATGCTGAAGTGACTGACGGCAATATCCGGGTTGATAATGATAATGGCGGGCTTCTGGTGAGGATGACCAGAAACCTCCGTGATTTGGCCAGCGCGGTTTTTGGTACAGAAAACGGCCCGACAACCCGGATTGACAATGCAGGCATCACAATCACAACACCTGCTGCGGGCGGTGGTCAGGGGAATACGGTTTCCCTTACTGGCTCCGGCCTGAATAACGGTGGAAATCAGATAACCAGTGTGGCCAGTGGTCTGAACGGCACTGCGCTTGCTGACGCCAGTGGAGATGTTCTGAATAATGCGGCCAATATCGGTGACCTGAAAAATGCTCTCCGTGACAGCAGTGCGGCACTGGTGAATACCGGCTTTGGTCTGCAGGCGGATGACGGAAGCAAGGTGAACACGTCTCTCGGGAAGCATATCACGGTTGGTGGTGACGGGCAGAATATCAGCACGACTGTTCAGAACGGGAGCCTGACGGTCAGACTCGCTGATAACATTCGTCTGGCAGATGACGGTAGTGTTTCTGTCGGCGGAACCCGGATGGATAAAAACGGGCTGACCATCAAGGATGGCCCGTCAGTGACTGTGAACGGTATTGATGCTGCTGGCCGGGTTATTTCCGGCGTGAAAGATGGGGTGAATGACCAGGATGCCGTTAACGTTTCACAACTGAACCGTGAAATCAGTCAGGCAACTGCAGCAACGACCTGGGCACTGAAGACTGAATCCGGTGATGAGGCTGTTGCTGTTTCCTCCCAGACGGTTGAAGTCCGTCACGGACAAAATACCCGGGTTTCAGCCATCAGTAAGGATGATAAGGGAAATTACAGCTATGAGATTGATGTAACGGGGATTCCGGTGGAGTACACCGACAGTCAGGGGAACCCGCTTGTCAATATTGGAGGTCGTTTTTACACACAGACCGAAGATGCTGCGACCGGGAAACTGACAATGACGCCGGCTGAGCCGGCCCGTGTCAGAATAAGCAGTGAGCAGCCTCTTGTTCTGACAAATGTGGCGGCCGGAAATGTGTCACCGGTATCCACGGATGCGGTTAACGGGAGCCAGCTGGCATCTGCAGCCAGAATTGCTGGCGGTGATAATGTTGTCTGGAAAGACGGAAAAGCAGCGCTGGCTCCTGACACCTTCAGTGAGCTGACAACTGCAGGTGGCGGTAAGACAACGGTGAATGGTGGTGTACATAAAACACCGGATAATGTGGCTGATGCAGTGAATATGCTGAACCGTGAAGGCACGAAGTATTTTAAAGCTGCCTCTTCCGGTCAGGCAGCAAAAGCGGAAGGGCGTGACAGTATTGCTGTCGGACAGGGGGCCGTTTCCCGGGGACAAAACAGCATTGCCATGGGTAATGGTGCTGAAGTCACGCGTCAGGCTGCTGCCGGCTCTGTTGCAGTTGGCAGCCATGCCCGTGCTGGCCGCGCGAATACCGGGACTTATGCCCTGAACGGTCAGGCTGTTGCGGGACGTACCGGAAGTGATACTGCGGTGGTTTCTTTTGGTCAGCCGGGACAGGAGCGTCAGCTGCAGTCAGTGGCACCGGGTGTGTTGTCTGCGAATTCAACGGATGCCGTCAATGGCAGTCAGTTGCATGCAACTAACCGTCAGGTTGCCGGAAATACACAGGCGATAAACACTCTCGGGAATAAATTCAGTCAGCTGAGCTACCGGGTGGAAGAGCTTAACCGGGATATCCGTGGTGTTGGCGCATCGGCTGCGGCCATGAGCGGGATACCTCAGGCCTATCTGCCGGGTAAAAGTCTGATGGGGCTGGGTGTCGGTGGATATGGTGGTGAAAGCGCCATTGCAATAGGGGTGTCCCGAATCTCCGATAACGGTAAGATGATAATGAAACTGAATGCAGGTCAGAACACCCGGGGTAATTTCTCCGTCGGTGCCGGTGTGGGCTGGCAGTGGTAACAGGGAAAAGCAAGGAGAAATGTAATGTTATTTAGTCGAATGATGATGACGGGTGTGCTGTCCCTGATGCTTGCAGGATGTGGAAATCTGAGTCATGTCACGGATGAAGGAACGACGGAAGAAGTGGTATGGCCTTCTCCGGAGAAGGTGATGTTTAATCATGACGGAACACAGAAAGGTTCGTGGCCACTGCCAGAAAAGTTACGTCAGATAAAGGCGGGTATGAATAAGGACCAGATTTATCAGCTGGCGGGGAGACCACACTTTGCTGAAGGGATGTCTGGTGTAAGGGAATGGGATTACCTGTTCAACTTTACCGGACCGGAGGGGGATTATACCTGCCAGTACAAGATACTGTTTGACCGGAACATGGATGCCCGCTCTTTCTACTGGAAGCCGGAAAACTGTCTGCCGGAGGCAGAGACAGCAGAATACAGGGAGTCAGTCCCCGGTGATATATTATTTGATTTTGATTCATGGACTCTGACAGAGAGGGGGCGTGATGCACTTTCCCGTGTGGCAGAGAAGTTTCAGGCGGGTCATGTTGTCGGGGTGAAGATAGAAGGATTTACGGACCATCTTGGCGGGCAGGCGTATAACCGGCTCCTGTCAGAGAAACGGGCGGAATCAGTCAGGGGATGGTTTATTGCCCGGGGATTCAGGGCTGAAAGGATACATGCAACGGGCCGTGGATATGATGCACCAGTGGTGTTCTGCCCGGATGTGGAGGGCGAAGCACTGAAGGAATGTCTGCGCCCCAATCGCAGGGTTGAAATAACCGGACAGAGCGTTCGTTAATATGCAGTGTAGCCCCGGAATGTCCGGGGCTTTTTTATTAATAGGTGGGTTTTACTTTGCTGCATCCTGTTTGATATTTCTTTGATGAGAAGTTTGTCGCAGGGTGATTCATCTGAATGTTATAATATAACCTATCTAGGTGTGCATAAGAATACATAGCTAATGTATTACTGTTTCTAATGTTGTTTTTTTGTAGGAGGGATTCTCCTTGCGGTAGCTTTTTGTTTTTAGATGCTTATTGCTTAAAGAATATAATTTTTATGCTTTTATATTGATTTCTTTACATTTACTGAGTTTTCTTATTTATTTAAACATTATGAAATCTAATGCTTTTGACGTCATGGGGAAGGTTGCATGGCTATGGGCCTGTTCTCCTCTGCATAAAAAATGGCCATTGTCTGTTTTTGCTATTAATGTCATACCTGCTATTCAGACAAATCAATTTGCTCTCTTAATAAAGGATGAGCTTCCTGTAGCTTTTTGTAGCTGGGCCAGCTTAGATCTGGAGTGTGAGGTAAAATATATAAATGATGTAACATCTTTGTATGCAAAAGACTGGTTGTCGGGAGAAAGAAAGTGGTTTATTGACTGGATAGCTCCATTTGGACACAACATGGAGTTATATAAACACATGAGGAAAAAGTATCCTTATGAGTTATTCAGAGCAATAAGGTTAGATGAGTACAGTAAAACAGGGAAAATAGCTGAATTTCATGGAGGGGGGATAGATAAAAAACTGGCATCAAAAATATTCAGGCAATACCATCATGAACTTATGTCTGAAGTAAAAAACAGACAAGATTTTAATTTTAATATTGAGAAAGAAAACTAATATGACAGTAAATAAAATAAAGAACATTTTCAACAATGCGACATCGACTACAAAATCAGCATTCAATACAGCATCATCAAGCGTACGTTCCGCTGGAAAAAAACTCATATTATTAATACCTGATAATTATGAAGCTCAGGGCGTGGGTATTAATGAGTTGGTCAAAGCTGCTGATGATCTTGGAATAGAAATACACCGTACTGAACGAGATGATACAGCGATTGCAAACCAGTTTTTTGGTACAGCAGAAAAAGTTGTAGGATTAACTGAACGTGGTGTTGCAATATTCGCACCACAACTTGACAAACTTCTGCAGAAGTATCAGAAAGTTGGGAGTAAAATAGGAGGAACCGCTGAAAATGTAGGTAATAATCTGGGAAAAGCCGGAACAGTTCTCTCAGCACTACAGAATTTTACGGGGATTGCTTTATCTGGCATGGCTCTTGATGAATTGCTGAGAAAACAACGGGAAGGAGAGGATATAAGTCAGAATGATATTGCCAAAAGTAGTATTGAACTTATTAATCAGCTTGTAGATACAGTATCAAGTATAAACAGTACCGTTGATTCATTTTCTGAGCAGCTTAACCAGCTTGGCTCATTTTTATCCAGTAAACCTCGCTTAAGTTCTGTTGGTGGAAAATTACAAAATTTACCGAACCTGGGCCCCCTGGGGGATGGGCTGGATGTTGTCTCCGGAATTCTTTCTGCTGTATCAGCAAGCTTTATTCTGGGAAACAGTGACGCACATACAGGAACAAAAGCTGCAGCGGGTATCGAACTGACAACTCAGGTTCTTGGAAATGTTGGTAAAGCTGTTTCGCAATATATTCTGGCTCAGAGAATGGCACAGGGATTATCGACAACAGCTGCAAGTGCGGGTCTGATCACATCGGCTGTTATGCTGGCTATCAGTCCTCTTTCTTTCCTGGCTATTGCAGATAAATTTGAGCGAGCTAAGCAGCTTGAATCATATTCTGAACGATTTAAAAAATTGAATTATGAAGGGGATGCTTTACTCGCAGCCTTTCATAAAGAAACCGGAGCTATAGATGCAGCCCTGACAACAATAAATACTGTCCTGAGTTCTGTATCTGCGGGAGTTAGTGCCGCCTCCAGTGCATCCCTCATAGGGGCCCCGATAAGCATGCTGGTGAGTGCATTAACCGGTACGATATCTGGCATTCTGGAAGCATCAAAACAGGCTATGTTTGAGCACGTTGCAGATAAATTCGCTGCCCGGATCAATGAATGGGAAAAGGAGCATGGCAAAAATTATTTTGAGAATGGCTATGACGCAAGACATGCTGCGTTTTTAGAAGATTCTCTGTCTTTGCTTGCTGATTTTTCTCGTCAGCATGCAGTAGAAAGAGCTGTCGCAATCACCCAGCAACATTGGGATGAGAAGATCGGTGAACTTGCAGGTATAACCCGTAATGCTGATCGCAGTCAGAGTGGTAAGGCATATATTAATTATCTGGAGAATGGAGGGCTTTTAGAGGCTCAACCGAAGGAGTTTACACAACAAGTTTTTGATCCTCAAAAAGGGACTATAGACCTTTCAACAGGTAATGTATCAAGTGTTTTGACATTTGTAACACCAACATTTACCCCAGGAGAAGAAGTCAGAGAAAGAAAACAGAGTGGTAAATATGAATATATGACATCTCTTATTGTAAATGGTAAGGATACATGGTCTGTAAAAGGCATAAAAAATCATAAAGGTGTATATGATTATTCAAATTTGATTCAGTTTGTTGAAAAGGATAACAAACACTATCAGGCGAGAATAATTTCTGAGCTCGGAGATAAAGACGATATAGTTTATTCTGGGGCAGGCTCATCAGAAGTATTTGCTGGTGAAGGTCATGATACCGTATCTTATAATAAGACGGATGTTGGTAAACTAACAATTGATGCAACAGGAGCATCAAAACCTGGTGAATATATAGTTTCAAAAAATATGTATGGTGACGTGAAGGTATTGCAGGAAGTCGTTAAGGAACAGGAGGTGTCAGTAGGGAAGCGAACAGAGAAAATACAATATCGTGATTTTGAATTCAGAACCGGTGGAATTCCTTATGATGTGATAGATAATCTTCATTCTGTTGAAGAACTCATTGGCGGAAAACATGATGATGAATTCAAAGGCGGTAAGTTTAATGATATATTCCATGGCGCAGATGGGAACGATTATATCGAAGGTAATTATGGTAATGATCGACTATACGGCGATGATAGGGATGATTATATATCCGGAGGACAGGGAGACGACCAGTTATTTGGTGGTAGTGGAAACGATAAATTGAGTGGAGGGGATGGTAATAATTATCTGACAGGAGGAAGCGGTAATGATGAGCTTCAGGCACACGGAGCTTATAATATTCTGTCAGGTGGTACTGGTGATGATAAACTTTATGGTGGTGGTGGTATTGACCTTCTGGATGGAGGGGAAGGTAATGACTATCTGAATGGTGGTTTTGGTAATGATATTTATGTTTATAGGCAAAACTATGGTCATCATACAATTGCAGATGAAGGAGGTAAAGGAGATCGTCTGCACTTATCTGATATTAGCTTTGATGATATCGCATTTAAGAGAGTTGGAAATGATCTTATCATGAATAAAGCCATTAATGGTGTACTTTCATTTAATGAGTCAAATGATGTCAATGGGATAACATTTAAAAACTGGTTTGCGAAAGATGCCTCAGGAGCAGATAATCATCTTGTTGAGGTTATAACAGATAAAGATGGTCGTGAGATAAAAGCTGATAAGATACCTCATAATAATAATGAACGGTCAGGTTATATAAAAGCCAGTAATATAGCATCTGAAAAAAACATGGTTAATATCACCAGTGTTGCCGATGATATTAACAAGATTATTTCTTCAGTTTCAGGGTTCGATTCAGGTGATGAACGATTAGCATCTTTATATAATTTATCCTTACATCAAAACAACACACATTCAACAACTTTAACGACAACTGTCTGAGACTAAAAGCGGAGGTGATGGCCATTCCAGGAGGAATGGTCATCGTTATATAATGAGTAAATGTAGTTCTCATAATAGTCTGTATGCACTGATATTGCTTGCACAATATCATAATATAACTGTCAATGCTGAAACTATAAGGCATCAGTATAATACCCACACACAAGATTTTGGGGTGACTGAATGGTTACTGGCAGCGAAATCCATTGGCTTAAAAGCAAAATATGTAGAAAAACATTTTTCCAGATTGTCAATAATTTCTTTACCTGCGTTGATATGGCGGGATGACGGTAAGCATTATATATTATCTCGTGTTACTAAAGATTCATCACGCTATCTTGTTTATGATCCAGAACAGCATCAGTCACTAACTTTTAGTCGGGATGAGTTCGAAAAACTGTATCAGGGAAAAGTCATTCTGGTTACGTCAAGAGCAACAGTAGTCGGAGAGTTAGCTAAATTTGATTTTTCCTGGTTTATCCCCTCTGTTGTGAAATACAGGAGGATTTTACTTGAGGTGTTAACTGTTTCTGCTTTTATTCAGTTTCTTGCGTTAATAACACCTCTTTTTTTTCAGGTTGTAATGGATAAGGTTTTAGTTCACCGGGGGGTTTCAACGTTAAATATTATCACAATAGCATTTATTATAGTGATACTTTTTGAAGTGATATTAACCGGAGCCAGAACTTATATTTTCTCTCATACTACAAGTCGTATTGACGTCGAACTGGGTGCTAAGTTATTCAGACATTTGCTTGCATTGCCTGTTTCATATTTTGAAAATCGCAGGGTCGGAGAGACCGTTGCCAGAGTAAGGGAACTGGAGCAAATTCGTAATTTTTTAACCGGACAAGCGTTGACATCAGTTCTTGATCTGTTTTTTTCTGTAATATTTTTTTGTGTCATGTGGTATTACAGTCCTCAATTAACACTGGTTATATTATTGTCACTACCTTGTTATGTTATATGGTCATTGTTTATATCACCCTTATTACGTCGACGTCTTGATGATAAGTTTCTCAGGAATGCAGAAAATCAAGCTTTTCTTGTCGAAACGGTAACAGCAATAAATACAATTAAATCCATGGCAGTATCGCCACAGATGATTGCTACATGGGATAAACAACTGGCCGGGTATGTTGCTTCCAGTTTCAGGGTAAATCTGGTTGCAATGATAGGGCAGCAGGGGATACAGCTGATACAGAAAAGTGTAATGGTAATTAGTCTATGGATGGGAGCACATCTTGTCATATCGGGAGAGATAAGCATCGGGCAGTTAATCGCGTTTAATATGCTTGCAGGTCAGGTCATTGCTCCTGTTATCAGACTGGCTCATCTTTGGCAGGATTTTCAGCAAGTTGGTATTTCTGTTGAGCGCCTTGGGGATGTATTAAATACACCGGTAGAGAAAAAGTCAGGCAGAAATATACTGCCGGAAATTCAGGGGGATATCGAATTTAAAAATGTCAGATTTCGGTATTCTTCTGACGGTAATGTTATTTTGAATAATATTAATTTATACATATCAAAGGGGGATGTTATCGGTATAGTTGGCCGTTCTGGTTCAGGAAAAAGTACATTAACAAAACTGCTTCAGCGCTTTTATATACCAGAGACCGGACAGATTTTAATTGATGGGCATGATTTATCACTTGCAGATCCAGAATGGTTACGACGCCAGATTGGTGTTGTATTACAGGAAAATATACTATTAAATCGTAGTATTATCGATAATATTACATTAGCTTCTCCGGCTGTATCTATGGAACAGGCTATTGAGGCAGCCAGACTTGCAGGTGCCCATGATTTTATTACAGAACTAAAAGAAGGGTACAATACTATTGTTGGAGAACAGGGCGTTGGTCTTTCAGGAGGGCAGCGCCAACGGATCGCAATAGCCCGGGCTCTTGTTACAAATCCTCGAATTCTTATTTTTGATGAAGCAACCAGTGCTCTTGATTATGAGTCGGAAAATATAATAATGAAAAATATGTCAAGAATATGTAAGAACAGAACCGTAATTATTATTGCACACAGGTTGTCAACTGTAAAAAATGCAAACAGAATAATTGTTATGGATAATGGATTTATTTCTGAAGATGGCACACATAAAGAGCTTATCTCCAAAAAAGACAGTTTATATGCATATTTATATCAGTTGCAGGCATAACGTATGCGCTTTTACATGAAAGGTTTATGGGATTTGATTTGCCGTTATAAGACGGTTTTTTCTGATGTCTGGAAAATTCGTCACACACTTGATGCTCCTGTGAGAGAAAAAGATGAGTATGCATTTCTTCCTGCTCACCTTGAACTCATTGAAACACCAGTATCCAGACGTTCTCATTTTGTTATATGGAGTATTTTATTATTTGTAATTATATCTCTTCTCTTATCTGTTCTTGGGAAAGTTGAAGTGGTCTCAGTAGCAAATGGTAAGTTTACTCATAGTGGAAGAAGCAAAGAAATAAAACCGATAGAGAATGCGATTGTAGAAAAAATAATGGTGAAAGATGGCGCTTTTGTAAAAAAAAATGATCCATTAGTTGAATTGACGGTGCCTGGTGTTGAATCTGATATTTTAAAATCAGAAGCATCTTTGTTGTATGAAAAAACAGAACAATATCGCTACGCAATCCTTTCTGAATCAATACAACGGAATGAGCTTCCTGAAATAAGGATAACAGATTTTCCTGGCGGAGAAGATAATGCAAGAGGTGAACATTTTCAGAGGGTTAGCTCATTAATAAAAGAGCAATTCATGACATGGCAGAACAGAAAAAATCAAAAGCAGCTCACATTAAATAAAAAAATAGTTGAACGGGATGCAGCGCTTGCTCGTGTTAGCCTGTATGAGCATCAGGTATCACAGGAAGGAAGAAAACTTAATGATTTTAAGTATTTGTTGAATAAAAAAGCTGTTTCTCAACATTCAGTTATGGAGCAGGAAAATAGCTATATTCAGGCAAAAAATGAACATGCAGTCTGGCTTGCACAGGTTTCTCAACTTGAAAAAGAAATAGAACTTGTGCGGGAAGAACTGGCACTGGAGACGAATATCTTCAGAAGTGAAATTATCGAGAAGCACAGAAAATCAACAGATAACATTGTGTTACTGGAGCATGAGCTTGAAAAAAACAGGCAGAGAAAAGCATCATCTTTTATTAAAGCTCCTGTGAGTGGTACTGTTCAGGAGTTAAATATACATACAGAAGGTGGTGTTGTCACAACAGCAGAAACGCTGATGATTATTGTCCCTGATAATGATATTCTCGAAGTAACAGCATCTGTACTTAACAAGGATATCGGTTTTATACAACCTGGACAGGAGGTCGTTATTAAAGTAGATGCATATCCATATACACGTCATGGTTACCTTACAGGGAAAGTAAAAAATATAACTGCAGATTCTGTTTCTGTTCCGGATACAGGACTTGTATTTAACGTGATTATATCTGTTGATCGGAATGATATACAGGGAGAAAGAAAAAAAATTCCTGTTACAGCTGGAATGACTGTTATGGCAGAAATAAAAACAGGAGTGCGTAGTGTTATCAGCTATCTTCTTAGCCCATTAAAGGAAACTATTAATGAAAGTTTCCGTGAACGTTAGTATATAAATAACATATTGGCTTTTTATATAGTATAGATTTCTGAAATAATCTTGTAAATACTATCGTTATTATTTAAACAAGCCATGGTTGAGGTTTATTTTTTAAATTTAAAAAAAGTTAATGGAATGAATATTATTAAATTACTTAATAAAGTTATTATCTATCAACAACAGAATAAGCAATCATATCCAGCTCAGGAGCATCTCCTTTTACAACTTTGTATGCGTGTTACCAAAAAACTTACTGATAATATTAATTCATCCCTGAAGGGGGGGGTATAAATGATACAAAGCTTATGGTTCTGGCCCTCTTATCCAGTGCTGATAATTTTTTCTTATCTCCAACTGAACTCAGTGAAAAATTAGATATTTCCAGAACAAAGTAAGCGTACAGCGAGGGCCGTATTGACGGGGATGTGTTATTCAGCTGGCAGTGC
>OGQR01001851.1_pt1 | contig 13827 bp, 14 predicted proteins | sample 1553271 | NCBI WGS metagenome assembly OGQR01 (sample SAMEA2579970, study PRJEB22360) | human gut metagenome | biome: human gut; feature: human-associated habitat; material: faeces | place: Denmark | collected 2008/2010 | reverse complement strand
ACTTTGGGAGAGGTGGCATCGCGCAAGCGATGACGGAGAGGGCAAGCCCGCTGACAAGAACGCACTGCGTCCGTTCAGATCAAGCCTTTCGGAAGTCTGCCCCATCGTAAGCGCCAGCTAAACCGGGGCCTCGCTGCCAGCGAGACTTTGCATTGCGATAGATGAATCGTAGGATAAGATGGAAATCAAGATAAAAAGGAGATCAACCTATGCGCCTAGACAAATACCTATCCGAAACGGCCCAGTGCACCCGGAGCGAGGCGAAGACGCTGTTAGCGAAGGGGAAGGTGACGGTGAACGGGGCGGTCTGCAAAAAGGGCGACGTGCAGGTGAAGGAGGGCGACGCGGTGGCCGTGGAGGGCCGGGCGCTGCGCTACCAGAGATTCGTCTACCTGATGCTGAACAAGCCCCGGGGCTATGTCACCACCCTGTCCGATGAGCGGGGACGGCGGACGGCGGCGGAGCTGGTGTCCGGCTGCGGCGCGCGGGTGTATCCGGTCGGGCGGCTGGATCTCGATTCCGAGGGTCTGCTCATTCTGACGAATGACGGGGAGATCGCAAACTGTCTCATGCACCCGTCACACGAGATCCCCAAAACGTATGAGGTGGACGTAGAGGGCGGCGACCTCGCAGCCGCGGCAGAGACTATGCATGCCGTCACGGAGCTGGAGGGCTATCGTGTCCGCCCGGCGGAAGTGACGGTGCTCGCGCCAGGCCGGCTGTCTGTCACAATCCATGAAGGGCGCAACCGGCAGGTGCGCCGCCTGTGTGCGCTCGCGGGGCTGCGTGTCCGGCGGCTCGTGCGCGTGGCAGAGGGGCAGCTGCGGCTCGGCACGCTCGCGCCGCGTCAGTGGCGGCCGCTGACGGAGCAGGAGATCACGTACCTGAAATCTCACCTTTGAGGCAAAAATTTTTATGCAAGTTTTTCTCCTGGAAATTGCAAAAACAACTTGCAAAGTGGTGCAAATTTGCTTAAAATAAAAAAATGTGCCGCAGCTTGGCGGTAAAAATGCGTATTTACAGGGTGAACATATGAAAATGGATATATTGTCTGCTTTGGAGCATAAATTTCCCTCATTTTCCAAGGGCCAGCGCACCATCGCGCAGTTTATTCTGAAAAACTATGACAAGGCGGCCTTCATGACGGCTGCGCGCCTCGGAGAAGTGACCGGCGTGAGCGAGTCGACCGTCGTGCGTTTCGCGGCCGATCTCGGCTATCGCGGCTACCCTGGCATGAAAAAAGCGCTGCAGGAGATCGTGCGCAACCGCCTGACCTCGGTCGAACGCATCGAGGCGGCCGAGAGCACCATGGACGGGCACGACGTGCTCAAGGCGGTGCTGTGCGCGGATATCAACAATCTGCAGGCCACGCTCGACGAGGTCGATCAGGACAACTTTGACCAGGCAGTCGATATGATCCTCTCGGCAAAGCATATCTACATCATCGGCATGCGCACGTCCACGACGCTGGCGGATTTTCTCGGCATCTATCTCAAGCTGCTGCTGGATAATGTCACGGTCGTCAAGGAGATCGCCGCGCGCGAGGTGTACGAACAGATGCTACGCATCGGCGAGGGCGACCTCATCATCGGCATCAGCTACCCGCGCTATTCCAAGCGCACGATCAGCGCCATGAAGTTTGCGCGCGATCACGGCGCGCGCTGCCTCGGCATGACGGACAGCAAGGTCTCGCCGCTCAACGAGATCTCCGACGTGTGCCTGTATGCCAAGAGCGAGATGGTGTCCTTCCTTGACTCGCTCGTCGCACCCATGAGCCTGATCAATGCGCTCATCATGGCCGTCAGCGCGCGTGATCGGGAGCGCACGTTTGAGACGTTCCGCGAGCTGGAGACCGTCTGGAAAGAATACGAGGTGTATGGGACTGTTGAAAGCTGATGTAGTCGTGATTGGCGGCGGTGCGGCCGGTTCCATGTGCGCGCTCACGGCGGCGCAGCGCGGGCTTCATGTTGTGCTGCTCGAGCCGAACAAAATGCTCGGCAAGAAGCTGCGCATCACCGGCAAAGGCCGCTGCAACGTAACGAACCACTGCGATGTGAAAACCATCCTTGCCAACATTCCGGGCGACGGGCGCTTTCTCTACAGCGCGCTCAACCGCCTCGGCCCGCAGGACACGATGGCGCTGTTTGAATCGCTTGGCGTGCCGCTCAAGACCGAGCGCGGCAACCGCGTGTTCCCGGTCTCCGACCGGTCGCACGACGTTGCCAACGCCCTTGAGCGCGCCTACGCGTACGCCGGCGGGAAGGTCGTGCACGCTGCGGCAACGGATATTCTGACGCAGGACGGCGCCGTCTCCGCCGTTGTGACCACGGAGGGCGCGATCGACTGCGATGCCGCCGTCATCTGCACGGGCGGCCTGTCCTATCCGCTCACCGGTTCGACCGGCGACGGCTACCGGTTTGCGCAGCGGCTGGGCCATACGGTCACGCCCACGCGCGCCTCGCTCGTGCCGCTGGAATCCGAGGATCCCTGGTGCGCCGAGATGCAGGGCTTCTCCCTGCGCAACGTGACGCTCACGGTCTACGATGAGCAGAACAAGGCCGTTTACTCCGACCTGGGCGAGATGCTCTTCACGCACTTTGGCGTGTCGGGCCCGCTGGTGCTGTCGGCGAGCGCGCACATGCGCGACTTTTCGCGGCACAAATACCGCCTGTCCATCGATCTGAAGCCGGCGCTGGACGAAAAGAAGCTCGACGCGCGCATCCTGCGCGATTTTCAGAAATACGCCAACCGCGACTTTAAGAATGCGCTCTATGACCTCGCAGGCCATGCCATGATCCCGGTGCTCGTGCGCCTGTCCGGCATCCCGGAGGATACGAAGGTCAACGTTATCACGCGCGAGCAGCGGCATCGGCTCGTGGAGCTGTTCAAGCATTTTCCGGTGTCGGTCACCGGCACGCGGCCCATCGATGAGGCCATTATTACATCCGGCGGCGTGTCGCTCAAGGAGGTCAACCCGCGCACCATGGGCTCCAAGCTCGTGCCCGGGCTGTATTTTGCCGGCGAGGTGCTCGATCTGGACGCCTATACCGGCGGCTTCAATCTGCAGATCGCATGGAGCACCGGCTATGTGGCCGGAAATGCGGTCTGCACATAACGCACGAAAGGAAATGAACATTTTGGATACACACATTACCGTTGCCATCGACGGCCCGTCCGGCGCCGGAAAGAGCACGATCGCCCGCGCGGCCGCGCGCCGCTTCGGCCTCATCTATGTGGACACCGGCGCGATCTACCGCACGGTCGGCCTCGCCTGTGAGCGGGCCGGCGCGGACTGTTCGGACACCGCCGCCGTGCAGGTGCTGCTGCCGGAGCTGAAGATCGAGCTTGCCTATGACGCCGCAGGCGAGCAGCGGATGCTGCTCAACGGCGAGGACGTCTCGGACACGATCCGCCTGCCGGAGGTGTCGCTGCTTGCCTCGCGTGTGTCGGCGCTGCCAGTCGTGCGCGCGTTTTTGCTGGATATGCAGCGCGATCTCGCGCGCACGCACAGTGCCGTCATGGACGGGCGCGATATCGGCACGGTCGTCCTGCCGGACGCCGGGCTGAAGATCTTCCTGTCCGCCTCGGCGGAGTGCCGCGCGCAGCGCCGCTACCGCCAGCTGCAGGAGAAGGGCATTGAGGAGCCTTATGCCGACGTGCTGCGCGAGCTCGAGCAGCGCGATTATGACGATACGCACCGCGCCGTCGCGCCGCTCAAGGCAGCGCCGGACGCCGTGCACATCGACACGAGCGACCTGACGCTCGATGAGAGCATCGACGCCGTGTGCGCGGCTATCCGCACACGCTTCGGAGTGGAGGGAAAGGCGTGAAGAAACTCATGGTTGCCAAGTCGGCCGGCTTCTGCTTCGGTGTCAGCCGGTCGGTGAAGATGGCCGAGGAAATGCTTGCTGCCGAGCAAAACTGCTACAGCCTCGGCGAGCTTATCCATAATGACGATGTGGTGCAGCACCTGCGGTCCGAGGGCCTCACGGTCGTGGACGGCCCGGAGCAGATCCCGCAGGGCGCGTCCGTCATCATCCGCTCCCACGGTGTCAGCCGCGCGGAGTTTGAGGCCGTGCAGCACACGGGCGCGACGGTGTATGACGCGACGTGCCCGAAGGTCAAGCGGCAGCAAGAGTTGTTAGCGGAGGCTCCCGCCGAGGGGCGGCAGCCGGTCATCATCGGTGCAGCCGGCCACCCCGAAGTGCGGGCGATCTGCGGCTGGTGCGTCTCTCCGGTCGTGGTCAATGACGCTGCGGAGCTCGCCGCACGTATTGCTGACGGCACCATTGACTGTGCAAAACCGCTGACTGTCGTCATCCAGACGACCCAAACGCAAGAGAAACTGCTGGAATGTCAGAAAATCATAAAAAAACAGTGTACAAACGCAAAATTGTTTGATACAATATGTGGTGCTACGTTTACACGTCAGACAGAGGCTGCGCAGATGGCCAGCGCCTGCGACGCAATGGTCGTCGTCGGCGGCAATACGTGGCGCGGCGGCCCCCACCCACAGCGCCACCAGCCGCCATCTCTACGAGATCTGCCGCAGCGCGTGTGCAAACGTGCAATTTATTGAAAACGCAGCGCAGCTTGATACAAGCGCGTTCGTACATGCGGATACGGTCGGCCTGACAGCCGGGGCCTCCGTGCCTGCATGGATCATTAAGGAGGTAAAACAAAAGATGAGTGACGAGATCCTGACTCAAGAAAATCCCACGGAGACTGAAAATTTTGATGAAATGCTGGAGGCATCTCTCAAGCCTATATATAATGGAGAAAAGGTAACCGGTACGGTCGTGGCCATTTCTGGCACCGAGATCAGTGTCGATATCGGCACCAAGTATTCCGGCTTCATCCCGACCAGCGAGTTCACCGACGACGGCATCAAGGTCGAAGACGTCCTGCACGTCGGCGACACCATTGAGGCGAGCGTTGTGCGCGTCAACGACGTGGAAGGCACTGCGATGCTCTCCAAGAAGCGTCTCGACGCCGTGAAGAACTGGGCCGCCATCGAAGAGGCACAGGAGAGCGGCGAGATCGTCGAGGGCAAAGTCACCGAGGACAACAAGGGCGGCATCGTTGTGTCCGTCAAGGGCATCCGCGTGTTCGTGCCCGCTTCCCAGTCCGGCCTGCCGAAGGACGCTGCCATGTCCGAGCTCGTCGGCCAGACCGTGCGCCTGAAGATCACCGAGGTCAACCGCGGCCGCAAGCGCGTCGTCGGTTCCATCCGTGCCGTCGCCCAGAAGGAGCGCCGCGAGCGCGCCGAGAAGATCTGGAGCGAGATCGAGGTCGGCAAGCACTATCACGGTGTTGTTAAGTCCCTGACGTCTTACGGTGCGTTCGTCGATATCGGCGGCATTGACGGTATGGTGCACGTCTCCGAGCTGAGCTGGAGCCGCATCAAGCAGCCGTCCGACGTGCTGTCCGTCGGCGACGAGGTCGATGTTTACGTCATCAGCTTCGATCCGGAGAACCACAAGATCTCCCTCGGCTACAAAGATCCCAACGGCAACCCCTGGAACAAGTTCATGTCCACCTTCCAGGTCGGCGATGTGGCGAAGGTCACCATCGTCAAGCTCATGCCTTTCGGCGCGTTCGCCGAGGTGCTGCCCGGTGTGGACGGCCTGATCCACATCTCCCAGATCGCCAACCGCCGCATCGGCAAGCCCGATGAGGTCCTGACCGTCGGCGACATTGTCGATGCGAAGATCACCGCGATCGACGAGGAGAAGCACAAGATTTCCCTGTCCATCCGCGCGCTGACCGCTCCCGAGCCGGCCCCGGTGCGCGAGCGCTCGGCGAAGAAGCCGCATGCTCCGGAAGCTGACGCTCTGGTCTACGAAGTGTCCGCCACCGGCGAGGCCACCGGCAACATCCCCGAGATCGACGACGACGAGATCGACGAGTAATTTCCGTCCTGAAACATCCCTGCACGAACCGTGCAGGGATGTTTTTTTGCTGCCCGCACCTTGCGCCGGTCTGCATTTCTGATTATAATGAAGCTATAGAATTTTGGATCATTGTACGATATTCGAGAAAGGAGCGATCCCATGGCACTGTACGGAAAGATCAAAGCGAAGCTCGTCGGCAAACCGTTTTGCACGATGGTCGTTCTGGCGGCCGGTTCTTCCAAGCGGATGGGCCGCGACAAGCTGATGATGGAGGTTGGCGGTGTGCCGGTGCTCGTGCGCTCGCTGCAGGCGATGCAAAACTGCGCCGCCGTGGATGAGCTTATCGTCGTCACGCGCACGTCCCGCCTCGAGGAGATCGCGGCGCTGCGCGACCGGTACGGCCTGACGAAGATGACCAAGGTCGTCGTCGGCGGCATGACGCGCGCCGAGTCCTCGCTTGCCGGCGTGTTGGCGGCGAGCAATAGGGCCACGCTCATCGGCATCCACGACGCGGCGCGCCCGCTTGTGACGGATGATATCATCACGGAGACCATTCAGGCGGCGAAAAAGAGCCGCGCGGCCGCGCCCGGCATCCCGGTGCGCGACACGGTCAAGCGCACGGTCGGCGGCGTTATCACCGGCACGCCCGAGCGCGCGTCGCTCACCGCCATTCAGACGCCGCAGGTATTCCAGGCGGATCTGATCAAGGCCGCGCTCACGAACGCCATGCGCAAGCACCTGGCCATCACCGATGACTGCTCGGCCGTGGAGCAGCTGCGTGTCAAGCCGGTCGTGACGCAGGGTTCGGACGAAAACCTCAAGATCACGACGCCGATCGATATCGAGCTCGCGGAGTCTATTCTCAGGAGGCGCGGCGGGGCATGATGCGCATTGGTCACGGTTATGATGTACACCGGCTCGTCACGGGCCGCAAGCTCATCCTCGGCGGTGTGGACATCCCGCACGAGACCGGCCTGCTCGGCCACTCGGACGCGGACGTGCTGACGCATGCCGTCATGGATGCGCTGCTCGGCGCGGCGGCCATGGGGGATATCGGCCACCTTTTCCCGGACAATGACCCGGCTTATGCCGGCGCGGACAGTCTGGCGCTGCTGCGCGAGGTAACGGCGCGCCTGCACGCAGCCGGATACACGGTCAGCAATCTGGACTGCACCGTGCTCGCTCAGGCGCCGAAGCTCGCGCCGCACATCGCGCAGATGCGCCGCAATCTGGCGCAGTGCATGGACGTGGACGTGGACCGCGTCAGCGTCAAGGCGACGACCGAGGAGGGCCTCGGCTTCACCGGCACGCGCGAGGGCATCGCCGCGCACGCGGTCGTCCTGATCGAACGGATTTCGTAAACGCCTGCGCCGCTCCCGCATAGAATAAGGCATAACGATGTGGGAGGGAGCTCATAATGCAGCGCTACTGTCTGATCATGTGCAGGTCACTGACCTATGCACAGCGGTCATCGCAGGTGCTCGAGCGCGCGGGCATTACCGCCACTGTGCTCAAAGCGCCGCAAAGCGTTTCAAAGACCGGATGCACGTATTGCGTCAAACTTTATGAATCCCGTCTGGTTCGTGCGCTGGCGCTCCTGGACCGCGCAGCGATCCGGCGGGGTAAGGTGTATCGCCTGCTGGAAGATGGCACTTACCAGGAGGTGACGGTATGATCTATCTGGACTCGGCGGCGACGAGCCTGCTCAAACCGCCGTCGGTGGCGCGTGCGACGGCCATGGCCGTGCGCACGATGGCAAGTCCCGGCCGCGGCGGCCACAGCGCCGCCATGCGTGCGGCCGATACGGTGTTTGCCTGCAGAGAAGCAGCGGCGGAGCTGTTTCATGTTCCGGAGCCGGAGCGTGTCGTGTTCACCATGAATGCGACGCACGCACTCAACATTGCAATCCACTCGCTCGTATCGCCCTGTGATCCGGTCGTGATCTCCGGCTACGAGCACAACTCCGTCACGCGCCCGCTCCATGCGCTGGGCGCGCAGGTGCGCGTGGCGGAAAGTCCGCTCTTCGACCCCGAGGCAGCGGTCAGCGCCTTCCGGCGCGCACTGCCGGGTGCGAAGGCGGCCGTGTGCGCGATGGTGTCGAATGTGTTCGGCTATCTGCTGCCGGTGCGGGAGATCGCGGAACTTTGCGCTGCCGCGGGCGTCCCACTGATCGTGGATGCCTCGCAGGCGGCCGGCTGTGTGGCGTTTGACGCGGCGGCGCTCGGCGCGGCGTTTGTGGCCATGCCGGGGCATAAGGGCCTGCTTGGCCCGCAGGGCACGGGCATCCTGCTGTGCTTTGCGCAGCCGAAGCCCCTGCTGTGCGGCGGCACCGGCTCGCAGAGCGTGCTGCAGGATATGCCCGAGGAGCTGCCCGACCGGCTCGAGGCCGGAACGCACAACGTTCCAGGCATCGCGGGGCTGCTCGCCGGGATCCGCTATTTATCGGCGCAGGGCGTCGAGCATATCGAGCGGCGGGAGCGGTGGCTCGCGCAGCGCCTGACGGCGCAGCTGCGCGCGCAGCCCCGGCTGGAGGTGTTTGCGTCGCCGGATCCGGCGCGCCAGACGGCGGTGCTGTCCGTCCGCTGCCGGGATATGGACAGCGAACTGCTGGCGCAGGAGCTTGCGCGCTACGGCATCGCCGTGCGTGCGGGGCTGCACTGCGCGCCGGTCGCGCACCGCACGGCCGGAACGCTGGAGACTGGCACGGTGCGCCTGAGCCTGTCGCCCTTCAACACGGACGCTGAGATCGCGCGCACGGCGCGCGTGTTCCACGAGATCCTGCGCGCGGGATAACGCAGATTATGTATTGAAATCCGCCGGTTTGTAGGGTATAATATTATAATTCATAAGATTGGCGTTTTGCACCTGCAAAACGGAAACGAACAGCCGAGGAAATGCTTATGGCACAACTTGCAGCCTTCTGGGCAAAGCTGACGATGCTGGTGTCCACGATCCGGTTTTCGGACATCGTGGATATCCTGATCGTCGCTTATCTGATTTACAATGTCATCATGCTCATCCGCAAGACGAATTCCTATCGCCTTGCACAGGGCGTTCTGCTGATCCTGATCGCGCTGTGGCTGTCGGGTGTGCTGAAGCTGACGATGTTCAACCGCATCCTGCAAAAGACGGTCGAGCTCGGCCTGATCGCGCTCGTCATCATCTTTCAGCCGGAGCTGCGCCGCCTGCTCGAGCGCATGGGCAGCAAGGCGCTCCCGCGCTTTGGCGCAAAGCCGCTCGAGACGCTGGGCATGGACAATGTCATTTCGCAGACCATTGCCGCCTGCACGCAGCTGTCGGCGACCAAGACCGGCGCGCTCATCGTTTTTGAGCGCAGCGTGACGCTCGATGAGCAGATGCGCAGCGGCACCATCATCAATTCGGACGTGACGGCGGAGCTGCTCAAGAATATTTTCTATCCCAAGGCGCCGCTGCATGACGGCGCGGTCGTGATCCGGGATGGCCGCATCGCGGCGGCCGGCTGTGTCCTGCCGCTGACGAGCAACACGAACCTCAGCCCGGATCTCGGCACGCGCCACCGCGCGGGCATCGGCATGAGCGAGCACTCGGACGCCGTGATCGTGATCGTATCCGAGGAGACCGGCGGTATTTCCATCGCCGTGGACGGTATGCTCAAGCGCCGCCTGTCCCCGGACACGTTTGAGGCGATCCTCCGCAGCGAACTGGTGCCGGCGGAAGAGCAGCAGCGCAGACGCTGGGACATCATTGTCGATTTCGTAAAGAAACTCAATCCGCTTCGTCGGGAGAAACAACATGACAAAAAAGACGACGATCAACAAAATAGTCAGCAGTAAGGCTTTCTGGATCATCATTTCGCTGCTGGCCTCGTTCCTGCTGTGGACGTATATCATGTCCACGGAGGAGACGACGATCGAGATGACGTTTTCCAATGTCAAGGTCGTGTATCAGGGCGCAGATGATCTGCGCGCTACGCGCGGCCTGATCGTCACGGGCGCCGACGCGGACACGGTTTCCGTGCGCCTGAAAGGCACGCGGCGCGTGCTCGGCAACCTTAGCTCGGCGGACCTGTCGGCGGTCATCGACGTGTCCGGCATCTCGCAGGCGCGCGAAATGCAGGTGAGCTATTCGCTGCAGTATCCGACCAATGTCGATAAGAGCAGCATCACCGTCTTGAGCAAGTCGCCGGAGACGATCAGCTTCTCCGTCGTGCAGGAGGCCAACAAGACGCTCGAAGTGAAGGGCGTGTTCACCGGCAGCGTCAAGGACGGCTACACGGCCGAACCGATCCAGGTAGATCCGTCGTCCATCACGCTCTACGGCCCGCAGGAGGAGCTCGACGCGGTGGACAGCATCTGCGTCTATGTCACGCGCACGGATCTGGACAAGTCCATTGCGCCGACCAACTGCCCATATGTCCTGCTGGACAAGGACGGCAACAAGCTCACCCCCAAAGAGATCACCGGCAATTATGACACGGTCAGCGTGTCCATGCCGGTGCTGATGAACAAGGACCTGCCGCTGACGGTCTCACTGGTCGGCGGCGCCGGGGCGACGGAGGACAACTGTGTCGTCGAGATCGAGCCGAAGAGCATCCAGGTCGCGGGCGATACGACGGTGCTGCAGACGCTCAACCAGCTCGTTGTGGCGACTGTCGATCTGTCGAGTTTTGCCACATCTTATGAGACGACGGTCACGATCCCGCTTGACAACAATCTGCGCAATCTCAGCGGCGTCGCGGAGGCAACGGTCCGCATCTCCGTCCGCGGACTGGAAACCGAGAAGATCACGGCGACGAATATCACAACGACCGGCACGAACCGGCACGTGGAGATCGCAACGACATCTCTGGTCGTGACCGTGCGCGCGCCGGCGGAGACGATCTCGCAGATCACGGCGGATAACATACGTGTTGTCGCCGATTTGACAAATTACAAGGCCACGAGCGGTACGGTCGCCGTGCCGGCCAAGGTCTATGTGGACGGCTTCTCCGACGCCGGTGCGATCGGGGAATACGTTGTGAATGTGCATTTTACGGGAGGATGATACCATGACGCAGGATGCAGTGGTAACAAAGCTGGTCAGCCGCCATGTGGCGGAGGTGGAAGTGGAGCGCGGCACGGCGTGCGGCGGTACATGCGAGTCGTGCGAGGCGTGCGTGTTCCAGAACCGCATCCGTGCAGAGGCGGTCAATAAGGTCTCGGCGCTGCCGGGGCAGAAGGTCGTCATTGAGAGCAAGACGTCGGACGTGCTCGGCGCGGCGGCGCTGCTGTATCTGGTGCCGTTTGTGCTGCTGTTTCTGGGCTATGCCATCGGCAATGCGCTCGGCTGGGCCGAGGGCGGCTGCGTTTTGATCGGCTTTGGCTTTTTTGCGCTCGGCGTGGCGTTCAATGTTATCTACCAGCGTAAGAAGAAAGCCAGCCCCATTACTTTTGAGATCATTCAGATCCGGGAATCCTAAGATAAGAAGGGTAAGCCAATGATAAGAAGTATGACCGGCTACGGCGGCGCAAAGGGCGTCGTTGAGGGCCTGAACGTCACGGTGGAGCTCAAGAGCGTCAACAACCGCTATCTGGACATTGCCGTGCGCATGCCGCGCAATTTCCTCTTCGCGGAGGACGCGGTCAAATCCACCATCCAGCAGCACGTCAGCCGCGGCAAGCTGGATGTGTTCGTCACGATCGATTCCTCGCAGGCGGCTGATACCGTCCTGCGTGTGAACGAGCCGCTGCTGCGCGCCTATATCGACACACTCAATACGCTCGCCGTGCGCTACGACCTGAAAAATGACATGTCGCTCATGTCGCTCATGCGCTTTCCGGACATCCTGTCCGTGGAGAAGGCGGAGGCGGATCAGGATAAGATCCGCGCCGGTCTGGTCGCGCTGACGCAGCAGGCGCTCGCTGACTATGACCAGATGCGCGAGCGCGAGGGCGCGAAGCTCCGCGCCGACGTGGAGGAAAAGCTCGCGCGTATCGAGTCGCTGGTGACAAACGTGGAGGCGGCCGCCCCCGAGACGGCTGCGGCCTACGAGGCGCGTCTGCGCCAGAAGCTCGAGGCGGTGCTCGCCGCGGCCGATATTGACGAGTCGCGCATCATTGCCGAGGCTGCGATCTATGCCGACCACGTTGCCGTCGATGAGGAGACGGTGCGCCTGCGCAGCCACATCGCGCAGCTGCGCCAGATGCTGGAGTCCGGCTCTCCGGTCGGCCGCAAGGCGGACTTCCTCATTCAGGAGTTCAACCGCGAGGCGAACACCATCGGCTCCAAGTGCCAGAACGCGGACATCGCAAAGGTGGTCGTCGACCTCAAGTCCGAGATTGAGAAGATCCGCGAGCAGATCCAGAACATCGAGTAAGGAGCAGTGGACTTGAAACTCATCAACATCGGATACGGAAACTATGTCTCCGCGGAGCGGCTGCTGGCTGTCGTCAGTCCGGATTCCGCCCCCATCAAGCGCATCGTGCAGGACAGCCGCGAGATCGGTATGCTCATCGATGCGACCTATGGACGAAAGACGCAGGCCGTCCTCATCATGGATACCGGCCACGCGGTGCTTTCGGCACTGCCGCCGGATGCGGTACAGGGCCGTGTCCAGGCCTCAGATCAGGAAACCGGAGGAGATGCAACATGAATCGCCAGACAGGAAAACTGATTTTGATCTCCGGGCCGTCCGGCACCGGAAAGAGCACGGTCATTGCCCGGCTGATGCGCCTGCGGGATGACGTGTGCTTTTCCGTTTCGGCCACGACGCGCGCTCCGCGTCCCGGCGAGGTGGACGGCAAGGACTATTTTTTCGTCACGCGCACGGCGTTTGACGCCATGGTCGCGGGGGACGAGCTGCTGGAGCACGCCGAATACGTTGGCAACTGCTACGGCACACCGAAGAGCTATGTTGAGCGGCGCTGCGCCGAGGGCATGCATGTCCTGCTGGACATTGACGTGCAGGGCGTGCACCAGATCTCCGAGAACCGGCCGGACGCGATCCGCGTATTTATGATGCCGCCGTCTCTGGCGGAGCTGGAGCGCCGGCTGCGCGGCCGGCACACAGACGACGAGCAGAAGATCTGCGAGCGTCTGGCGCAGGCACGCCGCGAGTGCGCGCTGGCGTATACATATGATTACATCGTCATCAATGACGATCCCGACGTCGCGGCCAAGGAGCTCGACGCCATCATCACGGCAGAGTGCTGCCGCTATCCCGATCGGAAAAACTATTTTACAGAGGTGCTTGAAAAATGATGCTTTATCCTCCCATGAGCGAGCTGGCCGCCAAGGCCGGCAGCCGTTATCTGCTGGTGAATCTGGTCGCGCGCCGCGCGCGCAACATTGCCGCCGCTGCGCAGGCCGCGGGTGAGCCGCTGGATACCAAACCGGTTTCCATGGCGATCGACGAGGTGTATGACGGCCGCCTTCAGGTCGTGCACAAGGAATAATCGCTTTCAGGCGGGCAGTACCCGCCTGATTTTTTCGGAGAGGGGGGCGCGCAGATGCTGCAGATCCCGGTCGCAAAGGTCGCCGTTCTGGCTGCAACGTTTGCGTTCGACCGACCGTATACGTATAAGATCCCGCAGCCACTGACGGATACGCTTCGCCCCGGCTGTCGCGTCATGGTGCCGTTTTCGCGCGGGAACCGCCCGTGTGAGGGTATGGTGCTTGCGCTGGACAAGGCGGAGGATGACCCGAAGCTCAAGCCCATCACGCGCCAGCTCGACCCCGAGCCCATCCTCTCACCGGAACTGATCCGTCTGGCCGTCTGGATGCATGACCGCTTTTTCTGCACGATCTATGACGCGCTGCACGCGATCCTGCCGGCCGGCGTCTGGTATCGGGTCAGCACGGTCTACTGCGCGGCGCCGGAGCTGGATGAGGCCGCGGCGTTGGCCCAGTGCGGGAGATCCAAGCAGCGGCGGCTTGCACTCGAGACCGTGTTGGAGCACGGCGGCCGCTGCCC
>OGQR01001850.1_pt1 | contig 13831 bp, 9 predicted proteins | sample 1553271 | NCBI WGS metagenome assembly OGQR01 (sample SAMEA2579970, study PRJEB22360) | human gut metagenome | biome: human gut; feature: human-associated habitat; material: faeces | place: Denmark | collected 2008/2010 | reverse complement strand
TGCGCCAGTCGCTGCCGCCGCGGGAATCGACGGGCTTCTGCTTGCTCGTCGCGGCATGGATGGTGGACATCAGGCTCTGCTCGATGCCGAACTCCTCATGCACGACCTTGGCGAGCGGCGCGAGGCAGTTGGTGGTGCAGCTCGCGTTGGACACCACGCGCATATCGCTGCGGTAGAGCATATGGTTCACACCCATGACGAAGGTCGGCGTAGCCTCGTCCTTGGCGGGCGCGGTGATGATGACCTTCTTCGCGCCGCCCTTGAAGTGGCGGGACGCCTTCTCGGTGTTGTTGTACGCGCCGGTGGATTCGATGACGTACTCCGCGCCGCAGCTCTCCCAGGGGATCATGGCGGCGTCCGCCTCGCTGAACACGCGAATCTTGTGGCCGTTAACGATGAGGTTCTGATCCTCACGCTCCACCGTGCCGATGAACTGACGGAACACGGAATCGTACTTGATCATATAGACCATGTAATCCACGTCCGCCTTGCGGAGATTGATGCCGCAGATGTCAAACGTCTCCGGACGCTCCATCATGATGCGCAGGACGACACGTCCGATTCGGCCGAAGCCGTTGATGCCGACTTTGATCGCCATAGCTGTGTTTCCTCCTAATATCCCCGTTCGGGTATTCCGGCGGCGCGCCGCCTCGCTCGTAAGCCTATCGTAACACAGGCCGGAAGCTTTGTGTACCCCCTTTTGCACAAAACGCATGACGAAAAAAAGTTGCATTTTTGCCGGTTTTCACAGCCTTTTCACGAATGGATAGTACAAGGAATTTGAAATATTCCATACGTTTGCTACCGCCTGATCGGCAGAAAAGAAAGCGGCAGTCCCCCGCCGCTTTCTTTTTTTCACTTCTCAGTCCACCACTCTCGTGAAGCTCGTGCCGCTCTTCTGGAAGCACACGTCCAGCCGCACGCGGTCGCCGCGCATATAGCTCGACGTACACTCGTACACCAGACCGTTCTCCATCGTCGTGCGCCGCTGGTGGTGGAAGGCCGCCGCTCCCGGCACGCAGCCGAGCAGCTTCGCCTCGTACTCGCCGAGCGTCACCGCCTCATAGCTGTCCTCCGCCGCGAACGGCACCACGCCGACGTGGTAGAGCAGGCTGTAAAAGCTGTGCGTTTCCAGCATCTCGCGCGTCAGGTTCGGATAGATGTGCTGCGGATAGTACGAGGTCTCCAAGATCAGCGGCTCGTTGTCCACGTTGCGCACGCGCGTGAAGCAGTAGACCTTCACGCCGTCCTCCAGCGCCATCAGACGCTTGATCTTCGGCGCAGGGTCGATGATATCAAAGCTCACCAGCGTGGACGAGGGGTGCTTGCCCATCGACGAGATCTCCGTCGTGAACGAATACTGCACGCCCTTGCGCCGCGTGCTCGGATCGGCGACGAAGGTACCCTTGCCGCGCTTGCGCACGACGAAGCCGGCCTCCTCCAGCGAGCCGATGGCCTGCCGCACGGTGTTGCGGCTGATCTCGAATTTATCGCAAAGCTCCGCCTCGCTCGGCAGCAGATCGCCCACCCGCAGCGTACCGGACGTGATGGTATTCTTGATGATGCCGGTCAGCTGCGCGTACAGCGGAATATCGCTCGCCATCGAGAGTGAAGCCTTCAAAATCGGATTTTCTTCCATTTCTGCCTCCCCGGACACAAATCGGGTCATCCCGTTTTGTCCTATTGGTGCCGATTGTATCACAAACATTTGGTACATTCCAGTCCCTACGGCACTTTTTCCGCAAATTCAGCAAAACGGCAGAAAAACGTCTGTTTTCTTGCCCTTTTGCCCAATCGGAAAAGGGCGGCACGCACCGCACAGCAAAGGAAGCAGGCAACCCGATTGGGCCGCCTGCTTCCTTATGTACGGTTTTCAATGCCGCGCAAAAGCGCGACCGCTTAGAACTTGGGCTTCTGGGCCTTGACCTGCGGCTCCTGACCGTTGCAGACGGCAACGATGTCGTTGGCGACGGAAGTGCAGCAGTTGAGCACGCTCTGCTCGGTGGTAGCGGCCATGTGCGGGGTCATGATCACGTTGTCGAGATCGAACAGCGCACGGCTGGACTCCTGAATGGGCTCATGCTCAAAGACGTCCAGACCGGCCTGGAACAGGGTGCCGTCCTGCAGGCAGGCGACCAGCTCATCCTCCTTGATGAGAGCGCCGCGCGCGCAGTTGATGAAGGAAGCGGTGGGCTTCATCCAGCTGAACTGCTCACGGCCGATGGAGTGCTCGGTAGAGGGAACGACGGGCAGATGCACGGACACGAAATCAGCCTGCTCCCAGACCTCCTTCGCGGTCTCCTTCAGCTCGCACAGGTCGCCGATCTTCTCCTGCGTCATGTACGGGTCGTAGCCGATGACCTTCATGCCGAAGCCGTACTTGCACTTCTTCATGGCAAGCTGGGAGATGCGGCCGCAGCCGATCATGCCGAGGGTCTTGCCGCCCAGCTCGTAGGTGTGCTCCATGTCCATGCGGACGAGGAAGTTGCCGCCGCGGAACTGGCGGTCAACATAGGTGAAGCGCTTGGCGCACATGAGCATCAGCATCACGGCGTGCTCGGCAACGGCGTTGGCGTTGCCGGCGGGCGCGTAGACGACGGTAATGTCCTTGGCGTGGGCATGATCCATGTCGATGTTGTCGAGGCCGGCGCCCTGCTTGCCGATGACCTTGAGGTTGGTGCAGGTATCCATCATCTTGGCGGTGATGGGCTCGGTGCGGCACATGATGGCGTCGGGCTGGAACGCGGCGAGCTCCTTGACGTAGGTCTCCTCGTCGTTGTGGCTGCACAGCTTCACCTCGAAGTCGTTGGACTCGAAGATATGCGTCGCGATCTCATTGAGCTCGATGGTGTAATAAACCTTGAACTTAGCCATGATAAAAAACCCCTCTCAAAATATTATAATTGTTGATTTTATTTCCCGATTTCCCGATCTTCTGTCAGTTTATTCATTGTACACCCGCTCTTTCATAAAAGCAAGCGATTTGCCGATTTTTTGCAGGAATTTATGCATTTTCTTTGCGTCTTACCACTAATTTTGAAAACATGCTTTCACAAAATTGAACACATTTACAAAAATGCACAAGTTCTCTCGGAAAACTTGTGCATTTTATCAAAAGGGGCCCTCCGCGGCAGCGGAGGACTCCTTTCTTTTTCTCTTATGCCGCCGGCGCCGTCTCGGACGTCTGCGGCGTCTCCGGTATCGCCGGCGTCTGCGTCGGATCGACATCCGGCACGCCCGGGTCCGTCATCGTTGCGCCCGGGTCCGTCGTCGGCACGCCCGGGTCGCTCCCCGGCACCGTCGGATCCATTGCCGGCACATTCGGGTCGACCGTCGGATCCGCCGCCTTGCCGACGAGAATGATGCGGTTGCGGCTCTTGTAGCGGCTCGTCGCCTCATAGGTCGAGGAAAGCAGCGTCCCGTCGCCCGCGTACACATTGCGGTAGGTCTTGACCACATAGCCGGTATACGGCGTCTGCTCCACCTTCTGCTCGCCCGGCGCGAGCGTGTCGGTCTCGACGAGCTCCTCCTCGTAGGGCGTCGTGCTGATGAGCTCCGTCACGATCTTCACATAATGGTCGTCGGTCTTGGTGCCGAGAAGGGTGATCTTGATGTAGTCCTTTTTATCCTTCGTGAAAAAGTCTGCCTGCACCTTGATGGGGTAGAGCGTATTGTTGCGGAACTCAAACTCCGGTCCGCCGCTCGCCACCGTCGCGTCCAATCCAAGGCCGATGTAGTCGGAGGCGTAGCCGTGGTTCACGCGCTGCACGATCTCAAGGTTCGCGTACAGCACCGCCGCGTAGAGCGTCGAGCTCGCCTGGCACGCGCCGCCGCCGATCATGTCCACAGTCTTGCCGTTGAGATAGCCCGGCGCGGGCGAATAGCCGTTTTCCGCCGTGAACGGCGTCACCAGCGGGCCGTACTTCATCGTGTCGCCCGCATTGAGGATGTAGCCCGTGATGCGCTCTGCCGTCAGCTTCACGTTCTTGTGCCGCCCCGGTGCGCCGCCGACGCGCGTGGTGTAGCTGCTCAGCTCGTCGCGGAACAGTCCCGCCTCCAGCTGCTCGGTCGTGACCTCCGGCCGCTCGACCGTTGCCCGGACGGTGAAGGTCTCCCCCGGCGCCGCCGCGTCGTAAGCGCTCTGCAAGTCGGCGAGCGTAAAGCTCACCCCCGCATGGCTCGGGATGATCTTCTCATTTTCAATGTCGTAGCTCGCGTTGACCTTCTCGCCCACGAGCTTTTCCCGCTCCGCCGCCAGATCGACCGTCTGCGCGGGTACGGTCTCGTAGCTCGCCTCCGCGTCCGGATCGCCGTACAGCGTCACCTGAAGCGGGCAGCCCCCGCCAAGGTATGCGCCGCGCAGCGCGTCGCCGATCACACGCCGCGCCTGCTCCCGATCCGGGATATGGCGGCCGTCCCTGCTTTTGGTCACGCTGACCTTGTTCTCGGTCGTCAGAGCGATGGCAAACTCCACCGGCTCGCACTCCAGCGCATCCAGCACCGGCTCCGCCGCCGCGCAAAACGGCTCCTCGGATACGATGCTCTCCTCATACTCGGTAAAAAGCGAGAAAAGGAAGCCCGCGCCGCTCTTGAAAAAGCCGTCACCCTTCGCGCTGTACACCCGCGCCAGCGTATCCGCGGCCTTCCGGCAGTCGATGTCCGCCGGAATATCGCCCAGCGCCACACCCGCGATCACCTCGCAGCTGTCTCCCTCCATCACGGCAAAGTCGAGCCGCGCGCTCTGCGCGTCAATGACCCGCCGCGTCAGCTCCGCCGCCGCCTGTTCCTCGGTCATGCCGCCGTAGTTCACGCCGCCGACCGTCGTGTTGGGATAGATGGTCCCGCTCAGCGCCGCGTAGGCGCACAGCCCCAGATATGCCGCGGCCAGCACGCCGAGCGCGATACCGGCAATGGCCCATCCTCTTTTGCCGCTCTTCGCCAAATGCTTGCCGCCCTTGCCAGCGCTCTCCGCTGTCTCCGCGGCCTCGTTTCTCTTTTCCTCAAAGGCACCCAGGTTTTCTTCCATTCCGGCACCCTCCTGCTGTTCTGAATCAATATCCCGCTGTGTATACCACAGCCAGTCTATTGCAGTATAGCATAGATTTTGCGAAAAAGAGTAACGATTTGGTTACAATTTTTACGCCGTTTTGGCAGCCCCCGTGCGTGGGATGCGGATGGTCAGCCGGATCTCCTCGTCCGTGTCCTCCCGCTCGCACGCCGCGTCCACCCCCGCGCGCTGCATGATGCCCATGCTCCGCCGGATGGTGTTGAGAAACAGCCGCACATCCTTCACGATGAACGTCGGCCTCCGCCGCGGCGGCGTGACCGCCGCGCGCTGCAAAACCGACTCGATGTACGCCTCCGCCTGCGCCACGTTGCAGCCCCGCTCCACGATGACGCGCAGCGCCGCCAGACGCTCGTTCTCGTCGCTCAATCGCAGCAGGGCGCGCGCGTGCCGCTCGGAAAGCCCCCCCTCGCGCAGCAGCGCCACGCACGCGGGCGAGAGGCGCAGCAGCCTCAGCTTGTTCGCCACCGCGCTCTGCGACTTGCCCAGCCTCTCCGCCGCCTGCTCCTGCGACAGGCCGTAGACCGCGATGAGCTTTGCGATGGCGGCGGCCTCCTCCATGTAGTGCAGGTCCTGCCGCTGCAAATTTTCGATCAGCGAGAGCAGCGCCGACTCCTCCTCGTCCGACCGCACCGCAAGGCACGGCACCTCCCGCAGACCCGCGAGCTTCGCCGCCCGCAGCCGCCGCTCTCCCGCGATCAGCTCGTAGCCGTCCTCCCCGCGCCGCACGGTCAGCGGCTGCAAAATACCGTAGCGCCCGATGCTCTCCGCCAGCTCGCGCAGCGCCTCCGGCTCAAAGTATTTCCGCGGCTGATCGGGATTCGCGCGGATCGCGTCCACGCTCAGATATAGCACGCGCCGGCCCGTCCACATTCCCTTGTGCATGATCTCCATGGTGTCCCCTCCTATCGCGGTCTCCCCGCATCCTTGTCCCCATTCTAAAAGCGGCGGCACGCAAAGCCGCGCGAATTTTGTCAGGGAATCGGGAAAATTTTCATTTCCCCGATCTTCCTATTTACGAATCGCTCCGCTTCGTGTAAAATGAAGGGACTTATGATCGAACGAAGGGAGGCGCGCTATGGCCGGCTATGTTCTGCACCTGAGCGAGCAGGAGAATATCACCCTGTCCGCCGCCGTGACGCGCCGCCTGATCGACGGCGGGGACGGCGACGCCGCCCTGCTCTACCTGTGCCTGCTCAAAAACCGCGGCAGCGCCTCCCCCGAAACGCTCCGCGCCGAGCTCAAATGGGACGAAGCGCGCCGCTCGCGCGCCGAGGCCGCCCTTGCCCGCATGGCACTCGTCAGCGCCCCGAAGCCGGAGGAGCCCACTCCCTCGCCCGTCCCCGCGCCCACCGCCGAGCGCCCCGCCTATTCGCGCGAGGACGTCGCCCGCAAGTTAGAGCAGGACGCAAGCTTTTCCGCGCTTCTGCGCGAGGTCGAGCGCAAGCTCGGCCCGCTCTCTACGCCGTCCGTCGGCAAGCTCCTCGGGCTTTACGAGGACCTCGGCCTGCCCGCTGATGTTCTCTTTCTCCTCGTCAACCACTGCATCGCCCGCCACGCCGCGCAGTACGGCGCGGGTCGGCTGCCCACCATGCGCCGGATCGAGCAGGAGGGCTACGTCTGGGCGAGAAAGGGCCTCCTTTCCTCGACCAGCGCAAACGACTACCTCAACGCCCTCCACACGCGCGAGCAGAAGTACCCCGCCTACATGGCAGTCCTTCAGCTCGGCGAACGCAAGCCCTCCCCGAGCGAGGAGAAATACCTCGCCGCCTGGGTGGACATGGGCTTCCCCGCCGAGACCGTCGCCCTCGCGTATGATAAGACCGTCCTGCGCTGCCACGAATTCAAGTGGGCGTACTGCAACGGCATCCTGAAGCGCTGGCACGAAAAGGGGCTCCACACCCCCGCGGAGACCGCGGCGGAAAACGCCGCGCCGAAAAAAGAAGAAAAACCGTCCGGCGGCAAGAACGACTGGATGAAGCAATACCTGTAAGGGAGGGGATCTCATGTCCTACGACGGAAAGCTCATGCGCCGCGCGATGGTCCGCTTTGAGGAGGCGAAGCAGCGCCGTGCCGACGCGCTGCACGCGCGCGAGCGCGCGGTCTATGCCGCCGTCCCCCGCATCGCGGAGATCGACGCCGCCCTGCGCGAGACCATGTCCAAGCTCATTTCCTCCGCCCTGCGCCGCGGCACGGACCCCCGCCCCGCCATCGAGGCGCTCAAGGAGGAAAACCTCGCCCTCCAGCGCGAGCGCGCCGAGCTGCTCGTCGCCCACGGCTATCCCGCCGACTACCTCGAGGATAAGCCCAACTGTCCCCTCTGCGGCGACACCGGCTGGCGCGGCAGCGAGGTCTGCTCCTGCCTGAACGACTACTATGCCCGCGTCCAGCTCGAGGAGCTCTCCCGGCTCCTCGACCTCGGCACGCAGAGCTTCGAGACCTTCTCCTTTGACGTCTACTCCCCCTACGCCCCCCTTGATCAGGACATTTCCCCCCGCTCGAACATGGAGCGCATCTACGACGCCTGCCGCGACTATGCCTACGAATTTTCCCCCCGCAGCGGCAATCTTCTGCTCTCGGGCGATCCCGGGCTGGGCAAGACTTTTCTCTCCGCCTGCATCGCACGCGTCGTCAGCGAGACGGGCCACTCCGTTGTCTACGACACCGCCGCCCACATCTTCGAGCGCTTCGAGGCGCAGAAATTCTCCCGCGACGAGACCGGCGGCGCGGACGAGGACGTCTCCCGCCTTCTCCGCTGCGACCTGCTCATCATCGACGATCTCGGCACCGAGCTGGCCACCGAGTTCGTCCGCAGCGCCTTCTACCAGATCGTCAACACGCGTCTGATGACGAACAAAAAGACCATCATCTCCACCAACCTCTCCCCCGCCGAGCTCTCGCGCCGCTACGGCGCGAACATCCTCTCGCGCATCGAGGGCGCCTACCGCATTCTCCCCTTCTTCGGCGACGACATCCGCAAGCAGAAAAAGTAAAGCACATGCAAAGAAGCGGCCTCCCCTGCGGGAGACCGCTTCCGTCTTTTACTGGATGAGCATATTTTCGCCCACGACCGCCTTCGCCTCGTCCACCGAGGTGAAGTAGGCATTGAGGATCTGCACCGCGGTCGAGGCCAGCGCGCCGCCGCTGCCGCCCTTTTCGATCACCACCGCCAGCGCGATCTGCGGATCGTCGTAGGGCGCGAACGCCACGAATACGCCGTTGCTGACCTTGCCGCCGGTCTGCGCCGTGCCGGTCTTGGCGGCGGCGTCCACCACGCAGTCCTTGAAATAATACGCCACGCTGCCCGACACGACCAGGTCGCGCATTCCCTGCAAGACCGCCTGCAAATTCTCCGGCTCGATGTCGATGATCTCCGCCGGCGGCTCGTCGTACACGTCGACGAGCTCGGCGCTGTCGTAGGTCCGCACCTCCTTGAGCAGATGCGCGTTGTACCGCGTCCCGCCGCCCGCGAGCGTCGCAACGTAGTTCGCAAGCTGCAGGGGCGTAAAGAGCGAGTACGATGGCGGCGGTCAGCGTCTGACCGTCCGTCCAGTAATGCCCGTCGAGCGAGTTGACGTAGTCCGGCGTGGTCATCACGCCGATCTTCTCCGGGATCTCGATGCCCGTCGGCTCACCGAGACCGAAGGCCGAGGCATAGCGCGCGATCGTGGAGATGCCCGTCCTGCGTCCGATGTCATAGAAGAAATAGTTGCACGACACCTTGATAGCCTCGGTCACGTCGATGCGCCCGTGCGTGCCGCCGTTCTGGTTGTAGAGCCAGCATTTGTAGGCCCAGTCGCCGTAGTGATACACGCCCTTTGTCAGAATGGTGGACTTCGGCGTGATGATGCCGGTCTCCAGCGCCGCGATGGCCGTCACCGGCTTGAAGGTCGAGCCGGGCGCGTAGGTGCCCTGCGTCGCGCGATTCCAGAACGGCTGGAGCGGATCGGTGTTGTTCTCCGTGTAATCCTCGTTGAAGGTCTTGAGCGAGAAGGTCGGGTACGACGCGAGCGAGAGCACCTCGCCCGTGCCGACCTGCACCACCGCCGCCGCGGCGCCGCGGTCGATGTCGTCCTCCGCCGTCATGCTCTCCACCGTCTCGGCGAGAATGCGCTCCACATCCTCCTGAAAGTCGATGTCCAGCGTCAGCGCGACCGTATTGCCCGGCTCCGGCTTGACGGAGTAGATCTCCCCCGTCACCTTGCCCGCCGTATTGGTCTCCACGATGCGCCGCCCGTTCCTGCCGCGCAGATAGTCCTCAAAGGCCAGCTCCACACCGTCGTAGCCGACGTAGGCGTTCATCGCGTAGCCCTTTTCCTTGTATTCATTCCATTTCTCGCGCGGGATCTTCGTGACGCGGCCGAGAATGTGCGCCGCCGCGTCGGTCTGGTACTCGCGCACGGACGAGGTGCCGATGTGGATGGGCGCATACGCGCCGTCCTTCAGCTCCGCGATCAGCTCCACGGAAATGTCCGACGCGATGGCCGCCGTCGAGAGCTGGTTGAGCTTCGTCACCGCGAGGCAGTAGCGCAGGCCGACGAGCTTGCGCGCCTCCGTGTCGGTCAGATCCTCATCCGCCTTGAACTCCGCGCGCAGCCGCGAGAGCAGCGCCTCGGGGCTCAGCGGCGGGTCGGTGTCGGTCGTCAGCGCGTCCTCGTCCGCCCACTTCTTGCTCACAAGGTAGCTGTTGAGCGCCGTGTGCGAGCCGGAGACGGAAAAATCGTAGGCGAACGGCGCGCCCGCCGTCAGCGGCAGCGTGTCCTCCCAGACGATCCCCCGGTTTTCCAGCAGCTCGATGAGCCGCAGCAGCTCCTTGTTGAGCGCCGCGTCGTCCGACGGCGCGAGCGAAGCGTCCAGCTCGAGCGTATACACGCTCCGGTTCGTCACCAGCGCCTTGCCGTTCCGGTCGGTCAGGATGCCGCGCGAGGTCACCACCGTCTCGCTCTTCGTGTTCGCGCGGATGGACCGCGCGCGGTACTCCGCGCCGTGTACGATCTGCGCGTCAAAGAGCGTCACGAAATACGCCGCCAGCACCAGCGAGAAGAGCGCGCCGATCGCGAGCAGGCGTCGGCTGAATTGCTTTTTGTCGTCCACGGCAGGCCCTCCCTTCGCGGTTCTTTGCCGTTGTTACAGGGTAAATTTCCGATGCAGGAACACCAGCACCGGGTGGCACACGATCAGCAGCGGCAGCGAGAGCGCCAGCTCCTGCACCGCGCGCAGCGCGATGGCGGACAGCTCCGAGCGTCCGCCGGCGAGCAGCGTGACCGCCGTGATGAGGTCCACGAGCACGAATGCCGCCGTGCTCACCGCCAGCGAGCACAGGATGCCCGGCTGCAGCACGCTCCTCGCGATGAGCGCCGCGAGCAGCGCCGTGAGCGGGAACGCGATCGTGTACAGGCACGGCAGCGGAGCGGTCAGCGCCAGGTCGCACAGCACGCCAAACGCCAGCGCGAACACAAAGCCCTCCAGCCGGTCCTCCATCGACGCGAGCACCGCCGGCAGCAGCGGCGGCAGAAAGGGCGCGATGCCCCACACGCGCAGGTGGGCAAGCGTCAGCTCATGCCCAAAGAGCAGCAGCAGACACGCAAGCGCGTAAGCGGTCCATTTGACCGCTGTATCACGCGTGGTCGACGGCGACATGGCAGCGCCTCCCTTCCGAAAAATGCTTCACCGTCAGTCGACGATGTCAAAATCCTTGATGATGAATACCTCGCTCAGCTCGCCGAGCCGCGCCGCGGGCGCAAGCACCGCGTACTGCGCCAGTCCGTCGTCGCCCGTGCGCACGGACTCCACCGTCCCGATGACCAGCCCGCCCGGGTAGAACCCGCCGAGGCCCGAGGTCGTCACCACATCGCCCGAGAGCAGCTGCGCGTCGGCGGAAAGATAGCTCAGCTTGAGCTTTCCCTCGCCCATCAGCGCCAGATCGCCCTCCGCGACCGCGACCTCCTGCGTGCGGAACACCCGCGCGCCCAGCTCCGTGTCGGTGTCGATCACCGTCAGCATCGTGCACCAGTTGTAGCCCACCGCGGACACCACGCCCACCAGGTCGCCCTCGGCGGACACCACGCAGTCGTTTTTCTCCACGCCGTGCGCCGTGCCGCGGTTGAGCGTCAGCGCGCTCGTCCAGTTCGTGCTCTCGCGGTCGATGACCGCCGCGGACTCGAAGGTCAGGTCACGCCGCTGCTCCCGCAGCTCCAGCAGCTCGCGCAGCAGCGCATTCTCCTCGCGGTCGGCCTCGGCCTGCCGCGCGTCGCGCTCCAGCTCCGCCACGCGCTCGCGCAGCGCCTCGTTTTCCGCTATGAGGTCGGAGTAGTCCTTATAATAGCGCTGCTTGTCCTCCACCCACGTCGCCACCGCCGTGACCGCCGAGCGGAACGGATAGGTCAGCACGCCCACCGCATTCTGCAAAAAGCCCGACGTCGCGCTCACAAAGCTCAGCACGCTGATGAGCACCGCGCAGACGGTCGTAATAATGAGCAGCCGCAGGCCGTATTTTTCCAGAAATTCGCGCAAAGCGCAGCCCTCCCTTCGGGGGTCGTTATTTTAGAAGAAGCGCACGCCGAAATGCTTCGTCAGGCATTGCCCCAGCTTCTCCACCGGCAGTCCCATGACGTTGTAGAAGTCGCCGTCGATGCGCTCGACGAGCAGCGCGCCCAGGCTCTGCACGCCGTAAGCGCCCGCCTTGTCCATCGGCTCGCCGGTGGCGATGTAGGCGCGCAGCTCCTCCTCCGTGCAGGGTCGGAAGTACACATCCGTCGATACCGTAAAGGCTTCCGCCTTGCCGCCCTGCCGCACCGTCACGCCCGTGCAGACCGTGTGGCGGTTCCCCGCCAGTTCCGTGAGCATCCGCAGCGCGTCCGCCTCGTCGCGCGGCTTGCCGAGCCGGTCGTTCTCCAAAAACACCATCGTGTCCGCCGTGATGAGAATATCCTCCGGCCCGACCAGCGGCGCCGCCGCATCGGATTTCAGGCGCGCGATGTGCGCGACGATCTCCTGCGGCGCAAGCCCCTCGGGATAGGTCTCCTCCACGTCGGGAACGACCACGGAAAAATCGGTGATGCCCATGCGCCGCAGCAGCTCATGGCGGCGCGGCGACTTGGAAGCCAGCACGATATGCGGCATGATCTCAGTCCTCTTTTCAATACAAATCGTAATATCACGCAGAAAAACTACGTTTCGTTTTCATTTTTACTCCACGCCGCGGTAGAAAAGCCCGCGCGTGATGTCCTTGGGCGTGTATTCCTCCCGCCCCTTGTAGGCCCGCAGCACGCGCGCGCACTCCTCCGCCGACTCGGTCGTAAAGCGCAGCCGCGCGTAGGTCAAACCGATTTTCCGGTACTCCGGCTTGTCTGCCAGCCACAGCGTCTTGCCGTTCTGGAGCTCGCTCCGGCAGCCGTAGGCGTGCAGCACCGGGAACCGCTCGCCCACGCGGTCGGTCAGCTCCGGCGCTCCGGCGCACGCGCTGTCCGCGCAGACGGCGCCGCAGCGCCCCTTAAAGTGCCGGCAGCCGAACTCGTTCGCCACGATGCAGTTTTCCGTGATCATCAGCGGCAGCCGCCCGTAGACAATCGCCTCGCAGGGGATGCACTTGCTGATGTCCCGCAGCTGCTCGTGCCGCAGCTCGAACGACAGCGTCGCGCCCGATAGCCCCTGCTCCTTCAAAAACTGCAGCGCCGCGGAGTTGAACACATTCAGCCCGAAGTCCCCGCGCAGCTCCATATCCAGTCCGCGCACGAGCGCGAAATGTCCCAGATTCCCCAGCACCGCGCACTCCACGCCACGCTCCTTCGCCGTGCGCAGCTGTTCGCGCAGACCTTCCTCGTCCGCCGTCCGCCACACGCGCGGCAGCACGGCGGCAAACCTTGTCCGTTCTCGGTATTTCTCCACCTCGACCGACGGCAGCAGCTCCAGCGGCACATACACCGTTTCCACGCCTTCGTTCACCAGCGCATCGGTAAGCTGCCCGGCACGGTAGATCGACGCCGTGAAGCGCGGCGGCTCCGTCGGGTTTTTGATCCTCTCAGCCGGGACAAACTTCCCCTCGCGCCGCTCGGGTATCTCCGTCCGCAGCGTCTCCAGCGCCGCGAGCGCGTCGCGCCGCAGCGCGTTGAGCGCGCTCGCCGGAACGGACAGCCCATCCTCAACCGTCACCGCGCAGTCCGACACCGTGAACGCCGTCCCGCCGGTCTTGCGCAGACGGGCCTCGACCTCCCCGGCTGTCACCGCGCGGCTTCGCGCCGCCTCCGGCGCGACTCCCGTGACCGTGACGCAATGCCCGTCGCCGTCCTCGGCGGTCAGCACCATCGGCTCGCCCAAACGAAGCGCCGCGCGGAAGCGCACCGGCACGAGCCGCATATCCTCTTTTTCATAGGCCGCCCGCAGCGTGCCGAACCACTCCTCCGGCCAGCGCGCATTTTCCGGGCGAACGCCGAACATTTCCTTCCCGCGCCGGCCACGGTAATAGCCGTCCGTGAACCCGTCGCGTGAGAATGCCAGCGCGAGCTTTTTCTGTTCGTCCGCCGTCGGTGCGCGGTGCTCGCGCAGCAGCGCGGCATAGATGCCCGTCACCGCCGCCACATACTCGGGCCGCTTCATGCGCCCCTCGAGCTTCAGGCAAGCCACGCCCATCTCCGCCATCTCGCCGGCATACGCCGCGAGATTCGCGTCCTTGAGCGACAGTGGATTCGCGTCCGCCTTCCCGTGCCAGCCATAGCGCAAGCGGCAGGGCGGGGCGCACCCGCCGCGGGTGGCTCTCCCCCGAGGTGC
>OGQR01001832.1_pt1 | contig 13890 bp, 10 predicted proteins | sample 1553271 | NCBI WGS metagenome assembly OGQR01 (sample SAMEA2579970, study PRJEB22360) | human gut metagenome | biome: human gut; feature: human-associated habitat; material: faeces | place: Denmark | collected 2008/2010 | reverse complement strand
GAGACAGAGTATATAGGACGTGGAGTGGCTTTTTGTCCTCATTGCGACGGTCCGTTTTATAAGGGAAAACATGTCGCCGTAGTTGGCGGTGGAAATTCCGGTATCGAGGCGGCTATTGATTTGGCGGGGATCTGTTCGAAAGTAACCGTTTTGGAGTTTATGGATGAGTTAAAAGCGGATCAAGTCTTGCAAGAGAAAGCGAAGAGTTTGCTGAATGTCGAGATCTTTGTTCGTTCACAAACAACCGAGGTGGTTGGAAATGGCGACAAGGTAACCGGTATCCGTACAAAGGATCGTAAGACAGGGGAAGAGCGTGTTATTCATTTAGACGGTATTTTTGTTCAAATCGGCTTAGCCGCTAATAGTGGTGTCTTTAAGGAGATTGTCGAAACAAATCGTCCCGGTGAGATCGTGATTGACGCACATTGCCGGACGAATGTCCCGGGTATTTATGCAGCGGGCGACGTTTCCACCGTACCCTTTAAGCAAATCATTATTTCTATGGGAGAAGGCGCCAAAGCGGCCCTTTCGGCCTTTGAAGATCGGGTACGTGGTGTACTCGGTTGATGAAATACCTACAAATAGGTAATTTTTGAACAGCGTATCTCTTTTATCGGTTATATTACTATATTTGCGATCGAGAGAAAAGAGATGGATAGATTAAGAAAATATCTGAGGATATTACTCCCTGCGCTGTTCATAGCCTATTTGGGATGTATTATCGCGTTTACCCACGTTCATATTGTCAACGGGGTAACGATCGTCCATTCTCACCCGTATCATAAAACGGACGATGGTCGTCCGGACCATGAACATGGCTACGCCAAGTTTCAGTTGCTTCATCAGTTATCTGTCTTGCAGATAACAGGTGCGGCTTTCGTCGCTATTCTGCTGGCGGCTTTTTATTCCTTTATCCGTAACTTATCTTTCGCTCCGGTCTATCCGGACTATATCGTTCCCTTCCGGGGAAGACGTACGCTTCGGGCTCCTCCCATATTCTGATATTGTGAGATTAATAACATTGTATTACTTATCAGAATAAATTAAAATGAATAAATTTTTCATCTTTATACTATGCCTGTGCTGTGCCCTAACGGTAGCTCAGGCCACGGGAGAGGACCGTCTAAACGACTCAGACGCAAATGTTTTCGGACATGTATTGGATAAGAAAACAGGGGAACATCTTCCCTTTATCAACGTATTGTTAAAAGGTACCACGATCGGTACGACCACCGATAACTCGGGACATTATTTCCTGAAGAATCTGCCGGAAGGTAAATTTACGCTAGAATATAAAGCGCTCGGGTATAAGACTATCTCTAAAGAAGTGACCCTAAAGAAAGGAAAAACCTTAGAGATTAATGTAGAACTGGAAGAAGACCAGATCGCCTTGGATGGCGTGGTGGTATCTGCGAATCGTGCGGAAACTTCCCGCCGGTTGGCTCCCACATTAGTGAATGTATTGGATGCGAAGGTTTTTACTACGACCAATGCGGTGAATTTGGCACAGGGACTAAATTTCCAACCGGGTGTACGGGTAGAGACGAATTGCCAGAATTGCGGTTTCCAGCAAGTCCGGATCAATGGATTAGACGGACCTTATACCCAAATACTGATTGATTCACGTCCCATATTCAGCGCTTTATCCGGCGTATATGGGCTTGAGCAAATACCGGCGAATATGATCGAGCGGGTAGAGGTGATGCGAGGAGGGGGATCGGCACTGTTCGGCTCGTCCGCTATCGCCGGGACAATTAATATCATCACGAAGGAGCCCTTGAGAAATTCCGGGGAATTGTCGCATACGTTAACCTCGATCGGTGGGACATCCGCTTTCGATAATAATACGACCCTAAATGCCTCTTTGGTATCGGAAAATGGGAAAGCGGGCTTATATCTTTTTGGCCAGAACCGTCATCGTTCCGGTTTTGATCAGGATGGAGATGGTTTTACGGAGTTGCCTAAATTGAAGAATCAAACGGTTGGTTTCCGTTCGTACCTGAAAACGAGTACTTATAGTAAATTGACATTCGAGTATCATCATATGAATGAATACCGCAGGGGAGGAAATCTGTTGGATCGTCCGCCTCATGAAGCGGATATCGCCGAACAGTTGGAGCATTCGATTGATGGAGGAGGTCTGAAATTCGATCTTTTCTCCAAGGATTACAAACATAAATGGAGTGTTTTCACTTCTGCCCAGAATACAGACCGGGATAGTTATTACGGGACGAACCAAGATCCGAACGCTTACGGCAAGACTACGGACCTGACGGTTATGGCCGGTACGCAATATGCTTATAGTTTTGATAAATTCTTATTTATGCCATCGGATTTGACTGCCGGTTTGGAGTATAGTTTCGATCATTTGAAAGACGAGATGATCGGGTATAATCGCTTTACGAATCAGAAGGTGCATATCGAGAGCGCATTTTTGCAGAATGAGTGGAAAAATAAGCGATGGAGCTTCTTGATTGGCGGTCGTTTGGATAAACATAATATGATGGATCATGTAATATTCAGCCCTCGTGCGAATATCCGTTTTAACCCGACGGAAGATATCAATATCCGGGCTAGTTATTCCTGTGGTTTCCGTGCCCCGCAAGCGTTCGATGAGGATATGCATATCTCGGCGGTCGGCGGAGAGGTCGCTATGATCCAGCGTGCGAAAGATTTATCCGAGGAGAAATCGCAAAGCTTGAGTGCTTCGGTCGATTTTTACCATCGTTTTAAGAATGGTATCCAGTTGAACTTCTTGGTGGAAGGTTTTTACACCAGCTTAAGTGATGTGTTTGTCTTGGAAGATATCGGGAAAGATGAGCAAGGCAATCTGATTAAGGAACGTCGTAACGGTTCCGGGGCGAAAGTGATGGGATTAACCTTGGAAGGAAAGTCGGTGTTAACTTCATGGCTATCTTTGCAAGCGGGCGCTACTTTCCAGCGAAGCCGTTATAAAGAGGCCGAGAAATGGAGCGATGACGAGAATGTGCCAGCCGAGACAAAGATGTTCCGTACGCCGGATATCTATGGTTATTTTACGGCTACTCTCACGCCTTTCAAACGTTTCACGGCTTCCCTGTCGGGAACTTATACGGGAAGTATGTTGGTGCAGCATTTGGCGGGATATATACCATTGGATAAGGCGGTGGAGACTCCGGATTTCTTTGATATGAATATCAAGCTTGCGTATGAGTTCCCGCTTTACAAAGAGCTGAAACTAGAAGTAAATGGGGGCGTGCAGAATCTGTTCAACGCTTACCAATCCGACTTTGACCAAGGTAAGAACCGGGATTCCTCCTATATCTATGGCCCGGCTAGCCCGAGAAGTTATTTTGCCGGTGTAAAGATGAGCTTTTAATCATGTAATGCCCTTTGAAAAAACATGTACGTGTTTCCGAAAAAAGACGTACGTGTTTTTTTGAAGGCAAAATAAATAAAAAGACAGTGTTCCCAAGCGTATGATCGCCCTACGGAAACACTGTCTTTTTTATGGGATAAATCGGGATGTTTTATTTAACGAACGGAGCGGCTTGCAAATAGGCGGCGCTCTTCTCTACGCCCTCGAACTGGGTACGGCCTTTTTTGTCACCTTCCAGTTCCACGTAGTAGCCGAGGATACCGATCTCGTACGCTTTTTTGAATATATTCGGGAAATTCATCATACCGGAATCACCGATGATCCAACGATCCTTGATGTGCAATAACTTAAAACGATTCGGATAATTCTCCATCCATTCCACGGGATCTTGCTGCCCCATAACGGCCCAATATACATCCAACTCGAACATAACCTTATCCGGATCGGTATTTTTCAGGAATAACTCCTCGATATAAGTACCCTTAGGAGATGCCCACGGATTCGGGTTCTGTTCCGGTTTCTCGCCGGCTTTCAATACCCGTTTGAACTCATTGCTGTGATTATGGTAGCCCCATAGGATTCCCGCTTTCTTCGTGATCTCTCCGGCACGGTTGAAGATCTCCGATACTACTTTGGCGTCATCCTCGTTTTCGATACGGGGTAAACTCGGTTGTACCATACAACTAACACCTAGCTCGGCATGAATATCGGTTGCCTTTTTCCAGAACTCGTCGAATTTGGGCATATTCTCTTTCGTATACTCGCGAACGGAAGGGGTAAGATGTGAGCTACTGATTCTCAAACCGGCATCATCCACCATTTTCTTATAATCCTTGGAGGCGATGAATGTCGTATTTTTAGGATTATAATCACCGAATTTACCTGTGTCTTCCCTATATCCGAAAATCTCCAGATCGGTATATCCCGCTTTTGCCAATCGGTTCAATCCGTTAGGCATATCTTGCAGTAACTCCTGTCCGAGCGAATAGGTTTGCAACCCCATCTTTTTCCCGGCGGTTGCCGAGGATATCGCATCCGTGGCGGGTATGGATCTGGTGGGATTTGAAGCCATTACTTTTTGGCTGGCTATGCCCCCTAAAGTAAGTAATGAAATGTTTCTCAAAAATGTTCTTCTGTCTGTCATGGTGATAAAGAATTAAAATTAAACATCTGTTTCTCGCAAATATAGTTAACCTTTTTGAAGTTTATTAAGAAAATGTCTCTCAAAAACTTGCGATTGGGTTTAAATAGATTTAAAATTTGACATAACTCAATTTTACGAACTTACTCCATACATCCAATTACCTGAATAAGGGGATTGTTTGGTATACCTCCGTGGATTTTTAATGTGATTTTACCCATTCTTAGGTATTGTGGGGCGGTAGTCTCTGATCGTAACTTTGCAACGTTTTAAATAACATAATTGATTAAATGATGATGAAGAAAATCAGAGGGCTTTTCCTCTCCTTTTTACTGTTGCTTATTTCCATCTCGGCTTTTTCTCAACATAAAACAATGATATCGGGTAAAGTCCTGTCCACGGAAAAAACAACCGTGGATTTCGCTACCGTTTATCTAAAAGGTACGAATTACGGCGGGACTACGAATGAGGAAGGTATCTATCATCTTCAAGCTCCCGCGGGAGAATATACATTAGTAGTATCGGCTATCGGATATAAGACGGTAGAGAAACCCGTGAAACTGATGCGTGGGGAACGGACGAAGATGAATGTGGTAATCAGCCCTCAAGCTACGGAGTTGGATGAGGTGGTTGTCGTTTCTAATGGCGTGACCCGGCTCAAGCGTTCTGCGTTCAATGCCGTGGCCCTCGATACGAAAGCCTTGCAAAATTCAACCCAGAACTTGAGTGAAGCCTTGGCTCAAGCGCCCGGAATGAAGATCCGGGAGTCCGGCGGTGTCGGCTCGGATTTGCAACTGATGATGGATGGATTTACCGGCAAGCATATCAAGATCTTTATCGATGGGGTTCCGCAAGAAGGTGTCGGCAGTTCTTTCGGACTGAATAACATTCCGGTGAATTATGCCGAGCGTATAGAGGTCTATAAGGGTGTGGTACCGGTGGGTTTCGGAACAGACGCTATCGGAGGTGTTATCAATATCATCACCAAGAAGAACCGGAACAAATGGTTCTTGGATGCTTCTTATTCATACGGGTCTTTCAATACGCATAAATCTTATGTGAACTTCGGACAGACTTTCCGGAGCGGACTCACGTATGAGATCAACGTTTTCCAGAATTATTCGGATAATAATTACTATGTGGATACTCCGGTGAAGGACTTTACGACCGGAGCGATCAATAAGAAAAAGATCGAGCATGTGAAGCGTTTTCATGATACGTATCATAACGAGGCCGTTATCGGGAAAATCGGTTTCGTGGATAAGAAATGGGCGGATCGTTTGATGTTCGGGTTTACCTATTCACATATGTATAAAGATATACAGACGGGCGTACGCCAAGAAGTGGTGTTTGGCGGCAAATATCGGAAGGGATACTCGATCATGCCGTCGTTGGACTATCGCAAGCGTGATTTCTTCGTTAGGGGCTTGGATGTGGTATTGACGGCGAATTATAATAAGAACATGACGAACAATGTAGATACCTCTTCCTATGAATATAATTGGCGTGGCGAGATGCGTCCGCTCCGGATGCCCGGTGAGCAATCTTATCAGAACACCCGGTCGGATAATAATAACTGGAACGGAACCTTAACGGCTAACTACCGTATCGGTAAGGCGCATACGTTCACGTTCAATCACGTGATCAACGCGTTCCGGCGTTCGAATCAGTCTCTTTTGAACGAGGACTCGGAAGCGAACGCTATCCCGAAGGAAACCCGTAAAAATATCAGCGGTCTTTCGTATCGCTTGATGCCGACGGAACATTGGAACTTGTCTGTGTTCGGTAAATATTACAACCAGTTTATCGCGGGGCCTGTCGCTACTTCCTCGGCTCAAGATGACTATATACGTACGACCAATTCGGTAAGCGCGATGGGATATGGGGCTGCGGGAACTTACTTTATCTTGAAAAGCTTGCAAGCGAAATTATCCTATGAGAAAGCCTATCGCCTGCCGACCAATGAGGAGATGTTTGGCGATGAGGACCTTGAGACCGGCGATATTTCCTTGAAACCGGAGAACAGCGATAACGTGAATCTGAATTTAAGCTACAACGAGACATTCGGTAAGCATTCCGTATATGTGGAAGGCGGATTGATCTACCGAAATACGAAAGATTATATCCAACGGAATATATCGGATTTGAGCGGCGGTAAATATGGCGCTACCTATGTGAATCATGGTCGTGTAGAGACCAAGGGTTACAATATCTCGGTTCGCTACGGTTTCGCTAACTGGGTAAGCGTAGGAGGAAACTTTACGCAGATGAATGTGAGGGATAACGTGAAGACGGTTACCAGCGGGACGAACCAAGAGAGCTTGACATATGGCGCACGTATGCCGAATCTTCCTTATCAGTTTGCCAACTCGGATGTGACTTTCTATTGGCGTAATTTGTGGAAGAAAGGCAATACGCTAAGTGTCACTTACGATAATTTATATATGCATAGTTTCCCGCTGTATTCGGAGGCAGTAGGCAGTGAATCCGAATTTGTGGTACCAACTCAATTCTCGCATAACCTGACACTCTCTTATGGTATACAGAACGGGCGTTACAATATCTCTTTCGAGTGCAGGAATCTCACGAACGAGAAATTATACGATAACTTCAGCTTGCAGAAGGCTGGCAGGGCTTTCTATGGTAAGGTGAGGGTTTATTTCGGTAATTAATTTAAAGTGTGACTATCTTTTATTTATCAATAATTAATTCAAAACATAATAGATTAAAACAACATGAAGAAGAATTATTTAATGACAGGTCTTGCCGCCGCGTTATTGGTTGGGGGAGTATTTACTTCTTGTAGTGACGACGATCCTGTAAACCCGGATAACGGAGGCAACGGGAATGGAAATGGCGGAGGATCGACCTCGGAGGCGGTTTCGAGCTATGTAGTCGCCGCTTCTGTCGGTGACGCAAATTACTTGTTGACAGCCGATACGCTGGGTGATGGCTCTATCTCCGCTAAAAACAACGGACTCACTACGGAAAGCGGTACGCAATGGATCTTCTATAAGGATAAATATTTGTATCGTTTGGTTTACAACCAGGGAAATGCCGGTGTTACTTCTTCATACGTACTGAATGCGGAAGGTAAGATTAAAGAGCGTGATAATACTTACGAGATCAAGCGATTTACTTCTTATGGTATCTACGGCGACTATATCATTACATCTTCTACCGGTGATCTGGGTGAGGAATATGCGGACGAGAATGGTTATCTGCCTAAAGGCTTCTTGCTCTCTTATCTGGATGTGGCCAAAGAGACGTTTACGACAAACACGAATACGATCTTGTCGGAGAATTATTTGGGAAATGGCGAGTTCGTTACGTTAGCGGGTATTCTCCAAGCGAACGGCCGGATCTATTCCGCGGCTATCCCGATGGGATTGAGTAAGTACGGCGTGAAAGCGGAGGAAGGTAAATATGTTAAATACCCGGAGCTGGTAAAGACAGAATCCGGAGGAAGCGGTAGTGGCGCTTACGAAAAAGGGGAATTGCAATGGACGCAATATCCGAACGAGGCTTGGGTCGCTATTTATGCGAACGAGAAATTCAAGAATCCGAAACTGATAAAGACGGATAAGATCAGTTATGCTTGCGGACGTAACCGTTCTCAATACTACCAGACCATTTGGACGGCAGACAACGGCGATGTGTATGTGTTCTCGCCCAGCTATGCCAAGACGATGACCGCGGAGGTACAGAAAACGACTTTGCCGGCCGGTGTAGTTCGTATTAAGGCTAACGCGGAGGAGTTTGATCCTGATTATTATTGTAATTTGGAGGCACAGACGGGTGGTAAGGCATTCTTGCGTTGTTGGCATATCACGGAAGATTATTTCTTGTTGTTGATGTATGATCGTCCGTTGACTGAATCCGGATTCGCCGCGAAAGAGTTGGCTATTTATAAAGGAGAGGATAAGAGTCTTACTTACGTGAAGGGGCTGCCTTCCACGGATGTTATTTCCGGATTTGGCAATACTCCGTTCTCGGAGGATGGTATCGCTTATATGGCGGTTACGACTACCGATGGGAGTCAACCGGCCGTGTATCGTATCGATCCGAAGACAGCTACCGCAACAAAAGGTCTTACCGTTGAGGCAGAGCAAATCAGTGGTGTGGGTAAATTGACTGCCGCTCAAGAGTAATAAGCAAGTATGAGTCGGACTCACATTCTTTTAATATTCCTCCTGCTCCCGCTAACCCTGCGGAGCCAGGAGGATATTTGTATAGGAAAGGAACTGGTTTTGTACTCTACCGTATTGCAAGAAGAACGGAGTTATTGGATACACTTGCCGGAGCATTATAATATGGATACGAAACAATGCTATCCGGTTGTTTACCTGCTAGATGGAGATTCTTTCTTTCATTCGCTGGTAGGCATAAGGAAAACGTTGGCATCCGGTAGAGGTAAATATCTACCTCCCTGTATTATTGTCGGGGTATTAAATACGGATCGGACACGTGATTTTACGCCTACCGCTTCAGCCGCCGGACGGGATGGTAAAATCTCCATAGATGCGATTCCGCAAGGAGGGGGAAGTGAGGCTTTCAGTAAGTTTCTTACGGAAGAACTTCGTCCTGCTATCGATAGTGCCTATCGCACGAACGGCTGGAATATGCTTATCGGTCATTCGTATGCGGGGCTTTTCACCTTGAATACGTTTCTTCGTCATACGGAATTATTTGATACCTATCTAGCGGTCGACCCTAGTTTGTGGTGGGATCAGGGGCGGTTGGTCCGGGAGGCGGAGGCTTTGGTTGCAGGCCGGAATTTTAAAGGGAAAAGCCTGTATATCGGTGTCGCGTCTAAAAAAAGGACGGACCGGGTGGACATTCATCTTGACAAAGTGAGTTATCTTCTTTCGGAGGTTTTGCCACAAGCGGAGAACCTGCGTTTCTTTAGTAAATCATTTCCCGACGAGAACCATGGAACGGTAGCGGTTCCGGGTATATATGACGGGATTAAACAATTATTCGGAAAATGAGAAAATTCTTTGCGAAAGTACATTTATGGCTATCGATACCTTTTGGCTTTATTATTGCGATTGTCTGCCTGACCGGGGCGATTCTCGTCTTTGAGGCAGAGATATTAGAATTAGGCTACCCTTCCCGTTATTTTGTAAAGGAAGTAAAAGGGGAACCTCTCTCGCCTGCCGCCTTGATAGAATCGGCACGCCAACAATTACCCGATTCGGTTCGAATAAACGGTATTCGGGTATCGTCTGAACCGAGACGAACTTATCAACTGGTATTACCGGGGAAAAAGGCCGCGGGTTTTATTGATCCCTACACCGGGGAGGTGACCGGGATGGATGACGGACAAGGTTTTTTCCTGAAAATGATGCGTCTTCATCGTTGGTTACTTGATGAGTATAAACGGGATGGAAGTTTTTCTTGGGGAAAATCAATAGTTGGCTATGCGACTTTGGTCTTGGCGATTATTATTATAAGTGGAATCGTAATTTGGTATCCTCGTAATAAAAAAGTATTGAGAAACCGGTTGAAAGTAAAGACCAAGGCAGGTTGGTTCCGTTTCTTCTATGATTTACATGTCTCCGGGGGATTCTATGCGGCATTGCTCCTGCTTATCTTAGCGTTGACCGGATTAACATGGTCGTTTGGTTGGTATCGAAATGCCTTTTATAGTGTCTTCGGTATTAGTGCAAACCCGCCTCAAGCGCATCATGCTCCAGCTTCTTCCGGCGCGAAGAAACCCGCGAAGAAAAAGACGGATTACACACAATGGGCTGAGGTGTTATCGGCATTGAAAAGCCATTATCCGGACTTTAACTCAATCACGATCCAAGATGGCTCCGCTACGGTTTCTACGGCCCGTTATGGGAATACAAGAGGAAGCGACCGTTACTCCTTTGATCCTGCTACGGGTGAGATTACGGAAGTTCAATTATATAAAGATCTCCCAAAATCGGGGAAGATAAGAGGATGGATTTATTCCGTACACGTCGGCTCGTGGGGGGGAATGACTACCCGTATATTGACTTGCTTAGTTTCCTTGTTGGGGACGATCTTCGCGATAACCGGCTATTATTTTTGGATAAAGAAACAATTCAGGAAACTGAGATGAAAAGAAAGAGGTATGTTTGACCCACATACCTCTTCATAAATCTAAACCAATCAAGTTGAATACGCAAACGTTGTAATATTAAGGTTAAACAGTTATGTATGTAAAAGTGTGCGTCTATTCAATTCCTTCTTTCCTTATAGATGCCAACCACTGGTCGATCCGCCCTTCTGTTTGATCGTCTTCATTCATTTCATCCAAAGGAAGTCCGACGAACATACCGTTTATGCAGGCGGTGGAACTGTCAAATGAATATCCCGAAGCATCTACAGCGCCAATGAATTTGCAACCTGTATTTCGCAGGTCGGAATAGATCGTACCGATGGCGTCACAGAAAGTGTCGCTAAAAGAGGCTGAGTCTCCGCAACCGAATAATGCGACGGTTTTCTCACTTAAGTCCAGCTTTTTCAGTTTCCCTAGATAACTATCCCAATCATCTTGCAAATCTCCGGCGCCCCAAGTGGAACAGCCCAATAACAAGATTTCATAAGGCGCTACATCAGCGGGAGAAGCGTTAGATACGTCATGAATATCTTTGTCTTCCACACCCAGCTTCTCTGCGATACGTTTCGCGATCCCTTCCGTCGTTCCTGTAGACGAGCCGTAGAATATTCCTATAGTCTTCATTTCTATTTGTTTTTATAGTTTGATAACGAAAGCAAATATCCGATATCTTATTAGTCTCGGCAATACCTATAAATATGTATTTTGACGGTCGGGAATACCCACGAATGGCCAGCTTAAATCACCACTCAATAAACTTACCTCTTTGCCTGCGTTTCTCCAATTCCTCTTGCAGATAACGTTGGCGGTCTTTGGCGATGTAACGACGGGCGAAGATATTGGGGACGGCTACGCCTAAAGAGATACAAAGGATGATGAGGGCGGAGTTAATACCATTGGAGAAGGCGTTCGTAACCTCGCCGATCACCCCGTGAAGGTTGATAAAACCTAATAACGAGCGATACATCAATACTCCCGGGATCATTGGGATAACAGAAGGGATCGTCAATACATGGTTCGGTACATGGAACCAATGAACCGCTTTCACTGCGATCAGGCTGACAACGAAACTTCCCATAAACGAGCCGATCACGGGACCATAGCCCAGCTCGAAGTTCACGAAGTTCCGGATGCATACGGCGATAATACCGCCTAAAGCAACCACCCATAATAAACGGCGTTGGATATTGAATATCATAGAGAAACCAACGGCGGATATGCCAGCCGCTATCGCATATACGTAATACGGATCATGCGGGACCATACTTAATTCGCTGAATTTATGGTCGATCGATACGTCGTTCATCACGAGTAAGCGCAAGGCGAACGCGATACCGAAAGTCATTGCCGCTACCATCATCACCGTGTTTGCGGCACGGGTAATACCGACCAGCAAGTGATTATCGATCATATCGTCTACAAAATTAATCAAAGGTACGCCCGGTACGATGAATAGGGCACAAGCCAGTAACGGGAGATACGGAGTACCGGATATTCCCAGAAAAGATGAGGCATATGCTAGACAAGTACAAATAAAGGCGGCAAGAGCGATCCCCATGTAGGCGTTAAGGCCAGCCTCTACACAACGGGCACGCACCCTGAAACCGATAAAAGTACAGATCGAGGTTAACAAGAATGCGATCCAGTCTCCTCCAAATAACTTACAGAAACCTCCACAAGCGAATCCTGCTCCGATCGCTACGATATAAGGGGTATAATTCCGAGGTTGGCGAACTATCTTTTCCAATTCTTCCTCATATTTATCCAAGGAATAATCTTGCTCGATCGCCCGCCATGAGAGCTTGCTGACCTGTGATATCGTTGTCATGTTAATACCATGTTTCTCGCATTTCTGGAATTTGGAGAATGAGTTTCGCTCATCGCTTACGTTCACCATAATCATGGTCCATCGGATATCGATATGCAATTTCTCCTCGGGAATCCCCATAAAGGCGGCCACCCGCTTCATGTTGCGCTCGATACGGTTCGTATCGGCGGCACTTTCCATCAACAATTTTCCCGTACGGAGCAAAAGATCCAATTTGCGCCGTAATAACAATACTTCCTTGTCTGTCATCATCTTCTTTTTGTTCTTATATATGTGTTCTCTATACCCTAACCCACGAGGATATGAATCTTAAATGAATGGCAGGTCTTCTGACTGACTCCCATTCTAATGCCTTCCCGGCTTACTAGGCCAGTGGCGAAAGTAGTATTAGAATGTTAAAGGAGTTTCACAGCAGCGGGACTGTACCGGATTCTCACCGGATTCCCTTTTAATCCGTATGCCCGAACGAGCGTACGGAACCAATTCGGATGCAAAGGTATGAAATCATGCTAATATCCGTCTCGCTTCAGTAAGAATAATTATCCGGATACTTATATATTCTTTGTTGAATGCGCTTCTATTCTATAAATCACGACGTGGTCTGTATAAATCACGCCGTGGATTTTATAAACCACGCCGTGGTTTGTACAGACCACGTTGAAAATTGAGGAATAGATGCTGATGTAATTCTCTTTATATATAAGAGAATGGATGTTTATTTCTTGTTCCGTACAAGATTTTATGCATGTGTGTGCCTTAAAAGCCTTAAATAAAAGGATCGTACTTGTATTTTACGATTTCCTTTTTATTTAAAGAAGCTTGTACGTCAATTAACCGTTGGTTGCTGCTTCCCCGGAATAAAAGGCTCTCATCCCGAAGGGTTTGTTTGTAGCGGCCATCTACCAATACGTCGATATAGGATAATAAGGCGGCTTGTGCCGGGTTCTTTATCAGGTCCTCGAATTTATATCCCGTGTAGCACCAGATCGTCTTTTGGCTTTTTTCCTTGATCGCCTTGGCTACCTCGGTGAAACCTTCCGGCTGGAACATGGGATCTCCACCACTGAAGGTGACGTTGGCGAACTCGTCAGCCAGCACTTTCTCCACGATCTCTTCCGTTCTTACTTTCTTCCCTTTATGGATATCCCATGATTCGGGGTTGTGGCAACCCGGGCATTTGTTCGGGCAACCCGCCGCATAGATGGCGGTCCGGAATCCCGGACCGTCTACGGTGGTATCTTCGATGATATCTATGATAGACAACATGGTAATTGAAAATTGACAATTGACAATTGAAAATTAGTTGTGGGTGATGCGGTCGTTCAGCTCGGATAGCTTGGCGTTGTTCCAACGGTCGGTGGTTCCTACCAAGTAACCGGTGATGCGTTGAAGTTTGTCCAAGTGTTTGCTGCCGCATTTTGGGCAGGCTTCCAGATTCGGGGTGGAGTTCTCGTAGCCACAATCCAGACAAC
>OGQR01001827.1_pt1 | contig 13931 bp, 9 predicted proteins | sample 1553271 | NCBI WGS metagenome assembly OGQR01 (sample SAMEA2579970, study PRJEB22360) | human gut metagenome | biome: human gut; feature: human-associated habitat; material: faeces | place: Denmark | collected 2008/2010 | reverse complement strand
CCGCCGCCTCAGGGTCCGGGATCAGGGTGTTCCGGTCTGCCGGGTCCTTATCGTATCCGTAGGGGGCGAAGGACCCGATAAACTCCCCCCGCCGCCGCTTCATATCCAGGGTCCGCCGGACATCCGCGGAGGTTTTGGCGGCATAGCGGTCATTGAGAATCCCATTGATGGGAATTTCCAGCCCCATCTGCACCGCCTCGGGGTCCAAAAAGCTGTCCACCCGGGGACTGCCCAGGGAGATAAACCGGGTGCGGTAGCGGGGAAACACCTCCTCCAAAAAATAGCCTTGGTCCGCATAGTTCCGAAAGGCCCGGGAGAGGGTTTTGCACACGATACAGTTCAGCTTCCCCGCCTTCATATCCCCGATCATTCGCTGGAAGCTCTCCCGGCTGTCATCGGTACCGGTTAGGCCATCATCCACATAGATCCCGGCCAGCTCCCACTGGCCTTGGAATTCATGCTCCAGGTAATCCAGCAAAATCTTTCGTTGGTTCTGCACGCTGAGGCTCTCCTCCCGCCCGTCATCCCGGGACAAACGGATATACAGCCCCACCCGCCAAAGGCCGCCGGCCAGCTTTCCGCCTCTGCCCATAGGCTCCCTCCTTTTTCGGCCGTCCTGGGACAACCGTCTTCGGTAGAACCTATGCATCGGGCACCGCCCTCTATGAACCTGTTTCCCCCTGTCCTTCCTTCCGCGTCAGCGCCCCCAGGGTGGTCTCCGCCCAGGAGTAGTTGGACATGTACTCCCCGCGAAAGGCATTGGCCTCCCGCCGGTCCCCGGCCAGGAAGCGATAGTAGTCGCAGTCCACCCGTTCCGGGTCCACCGCGATCAAATCCCGCTTCTTAATGATGATCGCCCCCTGGCCCAGCCCCTGGAGGGTGGTCCGCAGGTCCGTGATGAGGCTGCGCAGCTGGCTGCGGATGCTCGGGGTGTCCAGGCGGCCCTCCCACAGGATGGAGATCAGCTCCCCCATGGTGCTCCCCGCCCCCCGGCGGTCGATCAAGTAGGCAAACAGCTCCTTGGTCCGGCTCCGGCTGAAATGGACAGGCCGCCCCCCATAAAAGACCTCAAAATTGCCGAACGCCTGCACCCGCAGGGTGGGTGCTGCCCGCTCCTGTACGGGGTAACGCAGGTTGCGCAGCTCCTCTTCCACCGCCTTGACGGTGACAGGCTTGCGAATATATCCGCTGGCGTGGAGCTGAAAGGCCTCCGCCATGTATTGGGAAAACCCCGTGACAAAGATCAGGTTGCCCCGGGGACAGAGCTCTTTCAGCCGCTGGGCCAGGGCGATGCCGCTCATCCCCGGCATCTCAATATCCAAAAAGGCCACATCAAAGCCCTCTCCGGTCTCCTCCAGCCACGCCAGCAGCCGACGGGCACTGGAAAAGGGATGGATTTCCCCCTGGGGACAGGCCTGCCGAATCCGGTCCGTGAGCATATCCAGCATCAGGGCCTCGTCATCCGCCGCGATGATCCGCATCAAAAGACTCCTTTCCTTGGGTATCCCCTGTCTTGGGAATCCGCACCTGGGCCACTGTCCCCACGCCCTCCTGGCTGGCGATGCAGAGCGTCCCGCCGCACTGGGCGGTCAAGCGGCTGCGGACGTTTTCGATCCCCACGTGTTCCCGCCCGTCCCCACGCACCCGCACCGGGTCAAACCCCACACCGTCATCCCGGATGGTCACCTGGTAGCTCTCCTCCGTCTCCCGGGCGGAGATCCAGATGGTGCCGCCCTCCTCCCGCTTGGTGACCCCATGGCGTACCGCGTTCTCCACCAGCGGCTGCAGGCTCAGGGCCGGGAGGAAGAAATCGCTGGTCTCAATGGCATACTCCACCCGCAGATGGGCTCCAAAGCGGATACGCTCCAGATTCAGATAGCACCGCACATGCTCCAGCTCCCGGCTGGCGGGGATGACCCGCGTGCTCTGCAGGCTGTCCATGTTCCCCCGGAGGAAGCGGGCCAGCTCATCGGTGGCCTCCTGGGCCTTCTGGGGATTGGTTTCACAGAGCCACTCGATGCTTCCCAAAATGTTATACAGGAAATGGGGCTGAATTTGGCTGAGCATAATGGCAATCTTCTTCTCCGCCAGTTCCTTGTCCTGGGCCCGCAGACGCCGGTCCCGCTGCAGCTGGACATTGACAAAGACCAGCACCAGGGTCAGCGTCGCCCCGATGCCCAGCAGGGTAATCTCCGTCCAAAGCAGTTCCGCCGCCAGAATGCCCATGGGCAGCAGCACATACGCCGGCAGAAGTTCTCTCTCCTCCCGCGCCTGTCCCTTGCGATGCAGGCCCATCACGCCCCCCACCAGGGCCAGCGCCACCAGCCCGATGGCCTGGGAGAGCCAAAATCCCTCTCCCCGCAGGCAGAGGTGCTCCGGCGTGATGGTATAAAACAGGCCGGTAAACTGGGTGAGGACGGTCAGGCCAATCCCCAGCAGGCACAACGCGGACACACTCCGCCGAATCCAGGGACACGTTGTCCAAAGAGAGGCCCGGACCAAGAGATACTGACAGTAGAGGAAGAGAAGCACATATCCCGACAGATATTGCAGAAAATTTCCCAGCCAGTTCCAAACCACATACTCCGTCCCGTTCCAATACCAGGCCCAGGCATCCGCCCACAGGGACACTAAGTTCACCAGCAGCATCCCCACAAACAGCCGGGTGGAAGGGTTGGACCGGTCCCCGTGGAGCAGCAGACTGCCCAGAAGAATGAGGGTGAGAATGCTTCCAAAACACTCCAGCGCAATGTTAATCTCCGCCATGCCGCCCCTCCTCTGCCCGTTGAATCAGGTCTATCATACCATCCCGTCGGGGTTCTGGCAAGCCGGCGGCGTACCACTCTGTCGTCAGGTACCTCATGCCCAATGGTACCGCCGTGCCTTCTCCGGATACCTGGATTTCTCCCAGGATATCCCGCGTTTATGACCCAGTCATGTCGAAATTCTTAACATTTGATCAAGCGGGCCCACCCCTGTGAGGGGACGGGCCCGCCGGAACGCAAGCTTATTTCAGCCAAGCGGAATTGGTGTCGCCGACCAGGTTGTCCACCCCATAGAGGTAGAGCACCCGGTCCACCGGATGTTCCGCCACAAACTGGGACAGGTTATCCCGGTAGTACCGCAGGTCCACCAGGTAGATATTTTGATAGTCGGACGCCAGGAAGGTACTGAAGCAGTGGGCATAGGAATCCCGGATCACCAGAAGGTTCCCCCCCTCCGCGTTGGGATTCTGGATGGTGACCAGGCTGTGGTTGCCATCCAGAAAAACCGGGTATTTATCCATCTCCTCCAGGTGCGAGGGGAAGAAAAGGCTGTGCGAAACCTGGGGCGCGGCGCTTCCGTCGATCAAGGTCACCGTGGGCTGAATTCCGCTGTCCCACACCTCCACCTGATCCGGCTGGGTGAACCAGTAGCCGCTGCCCGACCAGGTGGTGCCGTAGAACCCATCGTAGCTGGCCACCTCATAGGCATCCCGGGAGAGGTAAGGCGCCCCCTGGGCGATCTGATAGGCCCGGTAGAGCAAATAGTTCCCATAGGAAGTCAGATGGTGGTCGGTCCGGTAGCAGATCTGGCCGGTTTCCTTCCCCTCCAGCAGGGCCTGCCGCACATCCACCAGACGGGTATTTTGCAAGATCTGCTCTGCCTTGTCATAGAGCTGGTCATCGTCGTAGGTCCCATGGAACGTGGGAAGGACTTCTTCCATGAGATAGCCCGTAGAGGGTACCATCATCAGGTCTGCCGGAACCCCCAGCTGGGCGGCGAATTGATCGAACTTGGTTAGGTTGTCCGTGAAAATCTTCTCATTGTAAGTCTTGGGGGCGTTGATCAGATAGCCCTGCTTGCAGTGGTAGATATCCTGGGCTCCATTGCGGCCGGTGGCCAGGTTCCAATAGGCGTTGACCCCCACAAAGAAGTCCCGTCCGGGGACCTGGTCCGCGGTAAACTTCTCCAGCTGTTCCTGGGTTTCCCCCTCCAGAATCCCGGAGACCGTCACCTCAGGCCGCCCGGCCAGATAGCGTTTCTCATTCTCCGAGTAGTCCCGCACCGGGGAGAACAGCAGCAGAAGGGCCATGACCCCCAGAAATACCAGGAAGATCAGCGCCGGCAAAAAGGAATACAATTTTTTCACAATAGGTTCCCCCTCTCAGAACCGGAAATACAGGAAGGGATTGTAGCTGTCGCTGACCAGGCTGGCAGTACACAGGAGCAGCGCGGCCAGACAAAGCGCCCCTTCCACCAAGGGCATGGCTTTTTTCCCCTGGAGCTTCTCCCACAGATTCTTGGCCAGGGGCGTGGCTGCCACCACCCCAATGACCGCCATGCCAAGCCACGGCATCACCAGGGAAGCCCCTCCCATGGTGCCCGGCGAGAAGGAGAACATCACCTGAAGGTAGGCCAGCGCCGTGGACAGGTCCGGGGAGGCAAAGAACACCCATCCGATGATCACAATGACCATGGCATACAGATGCTGGAACACTGCCGGCAGCCGGCGGATATATTTCCCCAGCAACAGCTTTTCCAACAGCAGCAGCACCCCGTAGTAGAACCCCCAGAACAGGAAGTTCCACCCCGCGCCGTGCCAAAAGCCCGTCAGGGCCCACACCACCAGAATGTTGGCACACTGGCGGAGCTTGCCGCACCGGTTGCCCCCCAAGGGGATATACACATAGTCCCGGAACCAGGTGGACAGGGAGATGTGCCACCGGCGCCAAAACTCCGTCACGCTCTTGGAAATATAGGGATAGTTGAAGTTGATGCAGAATTCAAAGCCCAGCATTCTCCCCAGGCCTCGAGCCATGTCGGAGTAACCGGCAAAGTCGAAATAAATCTGCAACGTATAGGCACAGGCTCCCGCCCAGGCCCCCAGGGCGCCGGCGGCCACCGGGTCGGCGGACATGGCATCCCACAGCATGCCAAACTGGTTGGCCAGCAGCACTTTTTTGGCCAGCCCCACCACAAAGAGGCGAACCCCGGAATTAAAAAGGGTGGGCGTCTCCCGTCGGGAGACCAGCTGCTCGTTGACATCCTTGTACCGGACAATGGGGCCGGCGATGAGCTGGGGGAACAGGGAGATGTAGGAGGCAAAGTTAATCAGGTTATGAGAGGCCGCGCAGTCATCCCAATAGACATCAATGAGATAGGACACCGCCTGGAAGGTGTAGAAGGAAATCCCGATGGGCAGCGCGATGTCCACCTCCGGCAGGGAGGACAGCCCCGGAATCTCCCGCAGGGTGCTTACAAAGAGGCCGGCGTACTTGAACACCCCCAGTGCCGCCAGGTTCAGCACGATGCCCACCACCAGCACCGCCCGGCGCCGGGCCTGGGTGGACTGCTTGTCCATGAGCAGCCCGGCAAAGAAGTTCACCAGAATGGAGCCGATCATAATGAGGACGTAAACAGGCTCTCCATAGGCGTAAAAAACCAGGTTGGCCAGGAGCAGGAAGAAGTTCCGGAATCGGAAGGGCAGAATGTGGCTGACCAACAGAACCACCGTCAAAAACAGGAGCAGGAAAGGTAAACTTGAAAAAACCATAGGCGTTTATTCTCCAATAAATGCTGCCGGGCAGTCCTTCGATTGCCCGGCAGCCGGTTTCTTTTTTTGATGCTCTGGGAACACGCACTCAGGACAGCGCGCTCTGGAACGCGGCCGCCATGTCGTCATAGTGGGAGGAGAAGAACATCCCCACATAGACGCCGTCGGTGACCACCTTGCACTTTTCCGCCAGCGCCAGACTGTCGGGATCGTAGGAGGCAGCCTGCTCTGCGATGGTGGACAGACGGGTTTCCAGCTTTTCAGCCACAGTGGCGGCAGCGGACTCGTCAACCGCCTCCACCATCACCACTTCCTGGGCAAACGCTGCCCCGGAGGAGGCGGAAAAGCTGGCGGAATTCTTCACCATATCTTCCGTAATTCCATACAGATTATTCAGTCCCTCGGTCTCCACCTCCAGGACATCCGTCAGGCTGTAATCCGTTACAAACTGGGTCCGCAGCGCCGCCAGGTCCACGGTTTTGCCTGTCTCATTGGAACTGGTCTGATTCTGGCCGTTTTCCGTGTTTTCATTGGTTCCGGGTTCCTCGCCGCAGGCGGCCAAGGACAGCGCCATAGTCAAGGTGAGCACAATGGCTGCAAGAGATACTATCCGTTTCATACTTCCTCATTCATCCTCCTAAAAAATATCTTACTTCAGCGCCTGGGGCACATGGGTGAGGAGATAGTCTGCCCACGCCGCAGCACCGTCGTAATTGAAATGGATCCCCATGGCCCGGTCCCCGCTGAACTCACTCCGGAGAAATCCATTCTCATCGGAGACCGCCTCTGCCACATTGACAAAATACCACTGCTTCTCCTGGCAAATCTGACGCATTCTCTCATTGAATGCCTGAATGGTCCCATTGTTTAAGGCGTCATCCGCCCGGGGGCTGTCCGCGGTCATCGGCGTCACCGACTGGATGAAAATGGCCGCCTCGGGGGACTTGGCCAGGATCTGATCAACTAATGTTACCAAATCTTGACTTGCTCTGTCAACACCCCCGGCGATACAATTCATGCCCAGCATCAAATAAACTTTTTTCGCGCCGGCGCTGGCGATGCCGTCCGCCACCAGCGGGTGCTGGCCGGACCCCTTGGGATATTCCGGAAGCCGGGCATTCCCCGCCTGATAGGACAAGGCGTTGGTCTGGCTCAAGCTCACAGAGCAAAAGAACGCCGGACTCCCCAGCCGGCCTGTGCTGGTATTGTAATTTTCCAGCATCACCGACACGGAATCTCCCACAAAGGCCGCATCTGCAAACCACTGGGGGTCCACCGCCTCGGCAGCGGGAACCACAGGGTCAAAGGCTGGCGGCAGATTTTCCGGGCCGCCGCTCTCTCCTTGGACCAGCAGCGTCTCCTCCCCTTCGGCAGGCGGCACCGACTGGCTGCAGGCAGACCCGGTCAATAGGAATAGTAGGACGAGAATTCGGATCGTCCATTTTTTCATGGAATTCTCCTTTCCATTGATTACAGCAAATCCTGGGGAATATGGGTTTTGAGATACTGCACCCAAATCTTGGCTCCCTCATAGGTAAAGTGCATGCCCATACTGCCGTAGTCACTGCAGTACTCCTTTTTCAAGAAGCCCTTTTCGTCTTTGAATGCCTCGGCCACGTTCACATAATACCAGCGATTGTCCTGGCAATACGCTTTCATGGTCTCGTTAAATGCGTTAATCTGTTCGTTGTTCAGCTTTTCCGAGTAGCTGGTGCTGGAATCCGCCATAGGGGTCACGGACTGCACCACAATCTGAACCCCTGGATTCTTTTCGATGATCTGGTTGAGAATGGTGAGGTAATCCTTGGTGGCCCGCTCCACCCCATAGGCGATGTTGTCCATACCCAGCATCACATAGACCACCTTGGCGCCAGTGGCCGCCACGCTGTCCCCAATGGCCGGCTTTTGGCCGGATCCCTTGGGATACTCCGGCAGGATCTTGCCAGTGAGCATATTGGTGGGGCTCATGCTGCCGGCACAGAGGAACTTGGCGCCGCCCAGCGCGCCGCTGGCGCCGCAGTAGGCCTCCAGGGTCATGGAGATGGAATCCCCGATAAAGACCGCCTGGTCAAAGAAGGTCACAGGCCCCTCCTCCGTCTCCGGCACCAGCGCCGTGAACGTGATGTCCTGGTAATTGTCATACAGGCTGTCATAGGCCCCTTCCGTCAGGTCCACCACCGCGCTGCCCTCGGGGATCTCCATGTCCGCCGCCGTCATCACCCGATAGACCACAGCGGCGCACTCCTCCCGGGTCAGGGTGTTGTCCGGCTGGAAAAAGCCGTTGTCATATCCCTTGACAATCCCCGCCATCTGGCAGGCGGTCACCCCGCTGCGGGCATATTCATCAATATACAGGGAGTCCTTAAACTGGTCGGGCTCCACCACCTGCAGCAGAGAGATCTCCTCCAGGGCCGCAAACCGGGCCACAACGGTGCACACCTGCTCCCGGGTCAGGGAGTGCTCCGGGGCAAAGGTGGTCTCGGTGGTCCCGCCCACCAGGCCGTTTTGGTAGGCCCAGCACACCGCGTCGTAGTAGTACGCATCGGGGTCGCTCACATCCCAAAACGGGTACGATTCGCCCGATGCGGGGCAACCCGCCATACGCCACAGGATGGTCGCCACCATGCCGCGCTCAAGCGAATCATAGGGGCCGAAATAATTCGTTCCCGAATAATTCCCCATGTAATCGCGGATGATCACGTAGTCCAGCGCGCCGCTTTTCACATACCAATCCGACCCGTCCACGTCATCGGGGAAGCTCGTGCGGTACAGATAGTTCACATCGGCGCGGCCGCCGAAATCGTCGGTCGGGTGGTCGATGCCCGCCACGCGCCCGCCCGAGCTGTACTGCCACATCGAGTAGTCGCCGTCGTAGTCGCACACCGTGTTGTACTGCGCCACCCAACGCGGCCACGCGTCGAAGCACTCGTCGATCAGATAATGGTCGAACCAATACTTGTTCGCGTAGATGCCCACGTCGTAGCCCGCGTCTTCGATCGCGTCGCAGAACGTGCACGCGATTTCAGCGAGCGCATCGGGATCGTAGCCGGTGGCGCGAAGCTGGCTTGCGTCCTCCATGTCGAAATACACCGGGTACGTCAAATCGTGCCCGTCGATCAGGCGAAGCGCATGCTCGGCCTCGCTTTGCGCCATCTCCGCGTCCTGCGCGTAGGAATACAGGTACACGCCGAATGGAATGCCCAAACGCTCGCATTCGGACACGTTGCGCTCCCACCATTTATCGTCCTGGCTGGAATAGTCGCTGCCGTAGCCCACGCGGATGATGGCGTACTTGATGCCGTCGTCGCGCACGGCCTCCCAGTCGATGTCCTGGTTCCATTCGCTCACGTCGACGCCGCGCGCGATGACCCCGTCCACGACGCCTCCGTTACCATCGGTGAAGCCGTCGAAGGTGAGCGACCAGGCAGGACCCGAAAGAAGGCCGATGTTCTCGCTGCTCAGGCGCGCGATAGCGCCCAATCCCGCACCTGCGGGGATGGCGTCCGCGCCCGAAGCGTCTTGCTGCCGCGCGGCGAGCTTGCCGTTTTCATAGCGCCAGCTGTTCGCGTCGTCTTGTTGGGGATTCACCGCCGCGAACGCGCTTGAAGGGCACGCGATCGCCGCCGCGACAAGAGCCGCCACCGCGAAAAACGCAAGAGATAAAGGGGTGTAGGCACGCACGGCGCCCGTTCGGTTCCGCATAATTGCCATGTTCATGCTCCGTTTATAGTTCGAATCGTGGTTCCATCGTATACCGTTCAGTATAGAGCACGCAGCACGCCCCACACGAAGGGCTCACGGCAACGGCACAACGGGAGACCTGCATGCGCGACCGAGCGATGACCCCCAGGCTGCCCTCGCAGCTCCGCGAAGCCCCTCGCGACCGTGGGCTCGCGATCGCGCGCTGGCCCCGCAAACCGCGCGCGATATCTCGCATGCAGCCCCGCCCCATCGCCCACGCCCCGCGCGCTCACCGCCGCTCGCGAGCAGTCGCGCAACCGCTCGCGCGGGCAATCTGGGCTTTTCATGCGCATGCAGAAGACCCCGTCTAAAGCGCTATAAAATGATGAGTTGCGCCAAGGGCCGGCCCTCGGCGCGCGCAATGCACCCGACCGTTGAGGACCCCATGGCTCAAACCGCATCGACCAAGGCCACGCTCAAGCGGAATTGGTTCACCATCACATCGCTTGTGTCGAAGGACTTCAAGCTCAAGTACCGCCGAAGCGTCCTGGGCGTTCTCTGGTCGGTCCTAAACCCCCTGCTCATGATGTGCGTGCTCGCCGCCGTGTTCACGAACGTGCTCAAGTTCGGCGACGACGTGCAGAACTTCCCCATGTACCTCATCCTGGGCAACGTGCTCTTCTCGCTCATGGCCGACTCGACGTCGTCTGCCATGGGTTCCATCCTCGAATCGGCGCCGCTCATCAAGAAGGTGCGCGTGTCGAAGATGATCTTCCCGCTGGAGAAGGTGCTCTTCACGCTCGTGAACTTCGCCATCTCGCTCATCGCGGTCGTCATCGTCATGCTCTTCTTCCGCATCCCGCCGACGGCAAACCTGCTCGCGATGCCCATCCTGCTCGTGTTCATGCTGCTCTTCTGCGCGGGGCTCGGCATGCTGCTCTCCTCGCTCGCCGTGTTCTTCCGCGACGTGTGCCACCTGTGGGGCGTCGTCATCACCGCGTGGACCTACGCCACGCCGTTGTTCTACCCAGTGGGCCTTCTGCCCGACTGGATGCAGGCGGCCGAGGCGTTCAACCCGATGTACCACTATGTGTGCTATTTCCGCGACATCGCGATGTACAACACGGTGCCCGGCCTCACCGAGAACCTCATCTGCCTCGGCATGGCCGCGATCACCTTCGCCATCGGCTTCGCCGTGTTCAAGGCGACCGAGAAGAAGTTCATCCTCTACGTTTAGGCGGAACCTATGCCCGAGAACATCAACACCACCCCACTCGGCGACATCGAGCGCGAGCTCGCCGCCGCAGTCGACGACCGGCCCGTCATGGTCGACGTGGACCGCGTGTCCATGGTCTTCAACATGGCATCTCAGCAGCTCAACAGCTTGAAGGAATACGCCATCGCCCTCGCGAAGCGCGAGCTTATGTTCAAGGAGTTCCGCGCGCTCAATGGCGTGTCGTTCACCGTCCGCAAGGGCGACGTGTTCGGTATCCTGGGCACGAACGGCTCGGGCAAGTCCACCATGCTCAAGATCATCGCCGGCGTGCTCGAGCCCACCGAAGGCACCTGCACCATCAACGGCAGCATCGCGCCTTTGATCGAGCTCGGCGCCGGCTTCGACATGGAGCTCACCGCGCGCGAGAACATCTTCCTGAACGGCGCGCTTCTGGGCTATTCGAAGAAATTCATCCAGCAGCATTTCGACGAGATCGTCGACTTCGCGGAGGTCGAGAAGTTCCTCGACATGCCGATGAAGAACTACTCGTCGGGCATGGTCGCGCGCATCGCGTTCGCCATCGCCACGGTCATCGTGCCCGAGATCCTCATCGTCGACGAAGTGCTCTCGGTCGGCGACTTCATGTTTCAGCAGAAATGCGAGCGCCGCATCACGCAGCTCATCAAGGAGCACGACGTCACCGTGCTCATCGTGTCGCACAACAACGACCAGATCGAGCGTTTGTGCAACAAGGCGATCTGGATTGAGAAGGGCCACACGCGCATGATGGGCTCGGCTGCCGACGTGTGCCGCGCCTACCGCGTGCTCGGCGGGCATGTGGGGTCGGCCGAGTCGGAAGCCGCCGTGTTCAGCATGCTGAACTCCCCCACCCGCGTGCCCGAGGGACTCGTAAGCTCCGTCGCCGGCGAGAACCGCTACGGCACCGCTGTGAAGATCGCGGAGAAGTGCAAGTTCACGCAAGGCGGCAGCATCATCCTGGCCTCGGGCGACTTCAGCCTGCCGTGTATGTCGGCGCAAGGGCTCTCCGGCATGCTCGACGCGCCGGTGCTGCTCTCGAAGAACGAGTCGCTGCCCGACGTGGTCGCGCAGGAGATCGCAAGCCTCGCACCACGCCGCATCGTCGTCTTGGGAGGCGAGGACGTGCTCTCTTCCGAAGTGGCCGAGCAGGCGGCCGACGCTGCAGGCGACAGGTGTGCGATCTGCCGCATCAACTGCAACGAGTCGGTCGAGCTTGCGCGCCTCATCTTCGACTTCGGGAAGCACGCGGCGGAGGAAGACGGCGTGTCCGGCTGGAGCAAGCTCGCCATCATCGCGCACCACGACTGCCTGGGCGACCTGATTACGCTTTCGCCGTTGCTGTTCAATCAGCATATCCCCGTGTTCTATATCCGTGAACTCGGCGTGATCGACGACGTCACGGCAGCGTCGATCCAGGGCGGCGACTTCACCGACCTGATTGCGCTGGGCGTCGACAAGCATATCCCCGACACATTCCTCGCCGCCTGCGCCGAGCACGGCGTGAAAAGCGAGCGGCTCATTGGCAAGAACCCCTACGACGCCAACGAGAAGATTAACGACCTTATCACTTCAGGCCAGGTCGAGGGCGCGCGACTCACGATCGACAACCTCATCGTGAGCTCGGTGTGGAACCCTGCCGACGCGTTCGCCGCCGGCGCCTGGGCCGCCAAAACCGATTCCGCCTTCCTCCTGGAAGACCCGCAGAACCTCGACAGCGTCGCGCACGCCATAAGCTACATCAAGAAGAAGGGCGGCAGCGTGAAGCACCTCACTTTCTTGGGCGATTCCTCGCAGTTCGGGCGCCTTGACAAGGAGATGCTCGGGAAGGCTGTGCAGGAAGCGCTCGTGGACGCAGGGCTTGCGGATGCGGGTGCCAAAGACGCGCAGCCCGCTAAGACTGAGCGCACGGACTTCACGTCCACCGACGCTGCGTCCGCGAATACGCAGGAAAACGAATAGGAGCATCATGTCATCTTCGCAGTTCGCACCGCTGGTTTCCGTCATCATCCCCATTTATAACGCAGAGCCCTACCTTGACCAGGCGCTCGAGAGCGTCGAGGGACAAACATACAAGAACCTCGAAATCATCTGCCTGAATGACGGCTCGACCGACGAATCACTCGCCATTATGCGCGCCCACGCCGCGCGCGACGAGCGTATCGTGGTGATCGACAAGCACAACCAAGGCTACGGCGCCACCTGCAACCGCGGGCTCGACGAGTCGCACGGCGAGTGGATTTCCATCCTCGAACCCGACGACTGGATCGAGAGCGGCATGTATTCCGACCTGCTCGCGCTCGCGCGCATGTACCCCGAGCCGATCGACATCGTGAAGTCGGGTTATTGGCGCATCTGGTTGCCCGACACGCCCAAGCAGCGCAAGATGAACTGCAGCTATCACGGGCGCATCAACCCGCCCGTCCAGCCGTTCGCCATTAAGGACGCGGCGCATCTGCTCTGCCACCACCCATCCATCTGGTCGGCGATCTATCGCAAGCAGTATCTGGTTGACAAGGGCATTCGCTTCCGTGAGATTCCCGGCGCGGGCTGGGCAGACAACCCGTTCCTCATCGAGACGCTTTGCCAGACCGACCGCATCCTTTATACCGATAAGGAGTACTACTGCTATCGCGAGGAGACGCCGGAAAAGTCCGAGGCGTTCGCGAAGCGCAGCACGCTTCTGCCGCTCGAGCGTTGGAACGACATGATGGATATCCTCGAGAAACTCGGCGTGACCGACGAGCGCATCCTGCGCGCGCACAACAGCCGCGGCTTCACGTACCTTTCGGGTATCCTGGAAGTTGTTGGGCTCGACGGCGAGGGCGTGCGCGAGGCAGCGACCCACATGTTCGAGCGTATGGATGCCGACCTGGTGTTTTCCGACCGCGAGATATCCCCTGGCTGCAAGCGCCTGTTCGCCGACCTCCGCGGCCTGGAATGCCCGCACATCGACAAGCTCGCCTATGTGCGCGGGCTTATGGGACAGGGATTCTACAACCTGAAGAACACCGGAGTCGTGAACACCTTCTTCGCAACCACCAACTACTTCAAGAAGCACCGCGCCCGCGAGGCAAACGAGTAGGCGGTAAGTTCCGTCGCGAGGCAACACGACGAAAAGCCGCTAAGCGAGCAATGCCCGCAACCTCCCCTGGTTGCGGGCATTTTTTAGTGGTTCTTCGTGAAGTGGTAGGTCGGAACGGCCTCTTCGAGAATCTTGATTGCCTGCTCATCGGTGTCGCGGATGGCCTCTTGCAGCTCGCCGAGCTTCTGCGCCACCTGCTCGTGGCTGATTTCCTGGCCTTGCGAGATCATGATCGAGTGGTTGGACGTGGGAAGCGTGTTCTCCTCGTCCATCAGCAGCTCCTCGTACATCTTCTCGCCGTCGCGCAGGCCGGTGTAGACGATGCCCACATGCGCACCCGACAGGCGGATGAGGGTCTTCGCCAGATCCGCGATCTT
>OGQR01001824.1_pt1 | contig 13943 bp, 18 predicted proteins | sample 1553271 | NCBI WGS metagenome assembly OGQR01 (sample SAMEA2579970, study PRJEB22360) | human gut metagenome | biome: human gut; feature: human-associated habitat; material: faeces | place: Denmark | collected 2008/2010 | reverse complement strand
AAAAGGCGGCGCCGGTGACAGTGCCGCATAGGTTTAGGGGGCATCCCAAAACCACCGTCATCACTGTCACCACCGTCACCGCCCAAAGAACACCCGCCGAAAAAAGAAAGGAGTAAAACGATTATGCCTTACGCAATCCTGCGTTTCCAGAAACGCAAGGCAGGCTCTGTGGCTGCCTGTGAACGCCACAACGAACGGAAGAAAGAGACGTACAAGAGCAATCCCGATATTGATCTGGAATGCTCCAAGCACAACTATCATCTTGTGCCGCCGCCACGCCACACCTACAAAAAAGAGATCAACCGCATGGTGCAGGCGGCAGGCTGCAAGGTGCGCAAAGACAGCGTGATGATGGTGGAAACCATCATTACCGCCTCTCCTGAATTTATGAACAGTTTACCGCCGGAGGAACAGAAAGCCTACTTTGCTATGGCTTTGGACTTTATAGCGGAGCGTGTGGGAAAGAAAAATATCCTCTCTGCTGTGGTGCATATGGACGAGAAAACACCCCATATGCACCTTTGCTTTGTGCCGATCACGCCAGAGGGAAAGCTGTCTGCCAAATACTTTTTAGGCAACCAGAAGTCTTTATCCCAGTGGCAGACCGCCTACCATGAGCGTATGTCCGCACGGTGGAATGAGTTGGAACGGGGGCAGTCCTCGATGATTACGGGGCGAAAGCATATCCCCACATGGCTCTTTAAGTTAGGCGGCAGGCTGGATAAACAGTATGAGGAAATCGTGGCGGCGCTGTCCGATATTAACGCCTTTAACGCAGGGAAGAAACGGGATAAGGCGCTCTCCCTGCTCTCCGCATGGCTGCCGGAGGCGGAAAAGTTTTCACGGGAAATCGGGAAACAGAGCGCCTATATCGACAGCCTCAAAAAGAAAATCGGGCAGGAAAGCGACTATGCGGGGCGGCTGCGTGACGAGAAATACGCAGAGGAATTAAAGGTGCAGAAAGCCAACCAGAAGATATTTGAGCTGCAGCGCACCAATCAGCAGTTGGAACGCCTGCTGAGGAAAATCCCGCTCGAAGTGTTGGAAGAATTGCAGAAATCGAATAGAAACAGGTCAAGAGAAAGGTAGGAAAGCCATTGAAAAAACAGGATTTTACCGTATTGAAGATTGCGGATTTACACCCGTTCCCCGATAACCCGTTCCATCTGGTGGAGGACGAACTGCTGATGGAACTCTCTGAGAGTATCAAGGAGTTTGGTGTGGTAACGCCCATCATAACCCGCCCGAAAGAGGACGGGAACGGGTACGAAGTCATCGCAGGGCAGCGGCGTGTCCGTGCCTCACAGCTTGCAGGGATAGAGACCATCCCTGCTTTTGTTTTGCCCTTAGACCGTGACCGGGCGATCATTACCCTTGTGGACAGCAATATCCAGAGGGAAAATATCCTGCCAAGCGAACGGGCTTTTGCCTACAAGATGAAGTTGGAGGCGATGAAAAGGCAGGGATACCGCACGGATTTAACTTCTGACCAAGTTGGGCAGAAGTTGACTTCCGTGGAGACAGTGGCAAAGCAATCGGGAGACAGCCGCACACAGGTACAGCGATATATCCGCCTGACCGAGTTAATCCCGCCGATTTTGCAGATGGTGGACGAGGGGCAGATTGCCCTTACCCCTGCGGTGGAACTGTCCTTTTTAACACAGGACGAGCAGGAAAACCTGCGGATCACGATGGAGAGCGAGGACGCTACCCCCTCTCTTTCGCAGGCGCAGCGTATGAAAAAGCTGAGCCAGATGGGGCGGCTTGATATGGATACCATCTTCGCGATTATGACTGAGGAAAAGGCAAACCAGAGGGAAACCGTGAAAATCGGTATGGACAAACTGCGGAAATATTTCCCCAGAGGCACAACGCCAAAGCAGATGGAGGATTTTATTCTCCGCTTATTAGAGCGTGAATTGCAGAGAAAACGAAACCGTGACAGCCGATAATCTTCTTTTCTCGGCGGATAACAGACAGAAAGGACAGGTCATTGATGAAAGAAATCCAGTATGAAATCGTAAAGGAAATCGCTGCCCTCTCCACGGGGGACAGCGGCTATACAAAGGAAATCAACCTGATTGCGTGGAACGGGAATGAGCCGAAGTACGACATCCGCAGCTTTTCCCCTGCCCGTGAGAAATGCGGCAAGGGCATTACGCTGACAAAGGCGGAGGCGGAGAAACTCCTTGCGGCTCTGAAAAAGGAACTGAAACAGTGAGATTTTGAAGGGAGGTATGCCTATGGCAAAGACAGCGGTGCGCCCGAAAATCATCGTGCAGGCGGCTTACACGGGCGGCGCAGATATGCGGGAATTGTTTATTTCCCTGCTTGTAAACGAGGTGCGGAGGGGGAAATCCTCTCCCCGCACCTTTGAGATAATCAAACTTCCGCAATATAATGAGGGCAGTACAGATACAAAGGAGGCGAGCTGAATGGCAATGTTAAGGGCGGCTCTGTACTGCCGCTTATCAAAGGACGATATGCTGCAGGGCGACAGCGAGAGTATCAAAACGCAGAAAGCCATGCTGACGCAGTACGCAAAGGAACAAGGCTTTCTGGTGGTGGAAATCTATGTGGACGATGGGTATAGCGGCTTGAATTTTGACCGTCCGAGCTTTAACCGTATGCTTGATGACATCGAGGCGGGCAAGATTGATGTGGTCATTACGAAAGACTTATCCCGTCTGGGGCGTGACCATCTGAAGGTCGGACACTTCACGGAGATTTACTTCCCGATGAAGAATGTACGGTATATCGCAGTCAATGACGGTGTGGACACCGCCAACAAGAACAACGATATAGCGGCTCTGAAAAATGTGATGAACGAGTTTTACAGCCGGGATAATTCCCGCAAAATCCGTTCCTCAATACGAGCGAGGGCAAAGGCGGGGCTGTACCGTTCTTCCTTTAACCCCATCGGCTACCGCAAATCCCCCGATAACCACAACAGGCTGATCGTGGACGAGGAAACAGCGTGGATTGTGAAACGGATCTTCGAGTTTGCCAACGCAGGCATGGGAACGCACAAAATCGCTGCTGTGTTCCGTGAGGAACAAGTACCCTGCCCGTCATGGTGGCTGCACAGCCGGGGCGAAAAGGACTACTCCAAACGGTTTGAAAATCCAGAGAACAAGTATGAATGGTCGCACACTGTCATACGCAATATCATCTCCAACCTCCTTTATCTGGGGCATTGCGTGATGTGCAAGACCGAGAGTATCTTCAAGGTCAACGCCTCAAAGAAAGTACCAAAAGAGGACTGGATTACCGTGGAGAACACCCATGAGCCGCTTGTGACGCAGGAGGTTTTTGACGGGGCAAACGAGAAGATTTTGAGCCGCAGGCGGGATACCGCCGATAACTTTGTCTCTCCCTTTGCGGGGCTTGTGAAGTGCGGCACTTGCGGAAAGGCGTTAGGATTACGCTTTTGGGGCAGGGAAAAACACCGTATCTATATATGTACCACTTACGCTCACAACACCAAAGCCTGCACAGACCACCGTATTTTCTATGAGGATTTATACAAGGCGGTGCTTGCGGATATTCAGTACCACGCCCGCCTTGCCTATGAGGACAGGGAGAAAGCGGTGGCTCTGGCAGTGAAGATGAACGCCAGAGCGGACGGGAGCAAGGGGAAAAACAACGCCGACAGGCTGAAAGCGGCAAAGAAACGGTATGAGGAAGTGACAAGGCTGTTTGACCGTCTGTATGAGGACAGCGTATCGGGGCGTATCTCCCATGACAATTTTAACCGTCTGATGGATAAGTACCAGACCGAGCAGGAACAGCTTTTAGGACAGATACAGGCGTTAGAAACCGCCATGCAGGAGGTTAAGGACAATCAGCAGAACGCTGTCAGATGGGCGGAGCTGATGGCGCAGTATGTGGGGATACAGGAGTTGACTGCGGAAAACCTCAATCTCCTTGTGGAGAGGATTGAGGTCTATGACCGCACGGAAACCAATGCCGGGGCAGAACAGATGATTAAAATCTGTTACCGCTTCGGCGGCTACATAGGGGAACGGGTATTTTCCGCAAAGGTGCTGAAACACCCTTGCAGGAAAAACGCCTGCCCTCTCAAAGAAAGGAAAGGCTATGGGAAAATATCACTTATATCTTAGCGAGGAAGAAAGGCAGCTTGTTCTCCACGCTCTGATTGATTTTCGCAACAAGCTGATTGCAGCAGGCAGATATACGGACCGTGTGGACGAACTGCTGATAAAGGTCATGTACGCAAAAGTGAAGAAAGTAAAAATACGGGAACGGAGGAAATGAAAATGGTAAAATCAATCTTTGAACAGATGTGCGGCACTTATGAACAGCAGGGGGATTATCTTCTCCCCTGCCTTACCGTGCCAGACGAAAAAGAACAGCCGATAGGCGTATGGGGGCAGCGGCACTTGCGGTATCTGAAAGAATACCGCAGAGCCGCCTACATAACCCTGCTCACAAGCGGCAGGCTGAACGCTTACCTTGCCGACATCGACAGGCAGGCGCAGGAGCGCATGGAAAGGCTCACAGAGCAGATGAAACGGGCGCAGGGTATCACAGAACAGCTAAAGGCGGAAAGTGCTTTAGAATTGGTGCAGAGAATGAATAACATACGGGCGTGTGCGAGGGAGATTGTGGAGAGGGAAATCATATTTGCATAAAAGGTAATTTTTACCGCATTTTCTGCTCACCCAAAATTAAAATTTTAGAAATTGAAAATGAAGAAACCTCATGATATAATTTTAAGTTAAACGAGCTTTACGAAAAAAATTGAAAACATATTTTAAAAACTTGCAGATCGTAGAAATCGTTTATCCTAACTATAACAACTGTCATTACTACACTCTATTGAATGTGGTATTGCGAAGATATGAGGTGTAATTTTGAATACTCTTGGTGAAAAACTAAAGGCTGCCAGAATAGAAAAGAAGCTATCACAAATTGAAGTGGCAGAGAAACTATTGGTATCAAGACAGACAATTTCCAAATGGGAAAACAATGTATGCTTGCCGGACTTAGATAATTTTCAAAAAATCTGTGAGTTATATGGATTTAGTTCAAGTGAAGTTTTAAACGGAGAATCTGAATCAACAATCTCGGAGAAGCAAGAAGAATTAGTTGAAATTGAAAAAGAAAAACAAGAAATGGACTCATTGCTATTTCTTATTCCTTTTTTCTTTCTCTTCATTGTGATAAAGAAACGAAAAACAATATTTCAATTAAGTACTAAGGAAAAGATACTGCTGTTGTTTAATGTCTTTTTTACATGCTTTCTTGCTTATTTTATCTATTGTGGTATACCAAAAACAACAACCGTTATTTTTTAATATGAGTTTACATAAAGAGACATTTTCGCTGTTGTGAAAATGTCTCTTTTTTCTGTAACGGCACCATTTTGATAGCAAGAACGTCTGAAAAATGCGTGCGAAAGCGATGTAAACAAGTATTTACATCGAAAAAGCCGATGTAAACCTTAATATTCTTTCTTTTCTTTTCTCATTTTGGAATAATGATTTTAAAGAACTTTATTGGTTAGGAGGCATTACTGTATGCGTGTTTGGAGAAAAAAGATTTTTTGGGTATCTATCCTCATTATAATTATGGTTGTTACATTAACTCTACTTCTATTGTATTTTCATGGAAAATCTAATAAAGAAGCAGAGCCAGAAGAATGGCATATGATTGATGATGGAGTGTATTTTAACGTCTACACGGAGGATACCAAAGGACAAGAAACGACCGGTATCTTCGAAAATATAACATCGGATACGGTATTTTATGCATCCATCCAAAACTCTGGTCAAGAAAGATACGTTAAATTAGCATGTTATTTGAATTATGAAAGAGTCTCTATTGAAATGTTAAATAGCAGTTATGATAATGACCAAATTCTGCTTGAAGATAAGGACAATATCACAATACCATTTAAACTAAAAGGTGAAATAGATCCAGATAAAAACTATAAGCTATTAGTCTCTTTATTTTTGGGAACGAATTTGCATGAGAGTGATACCAAATATGAAACGACACAACATACATTATCGTATGATTATTATTTGAAAAATCGTGAAGATTCCGCAATTAGTTTGAATGTACCACAAGATAGTTCTACTGAACTTATAAACTATGATTTTCCGGGTTTCGTATTAAACACAGACTATTTATCTACTTCTGACGGTATAAAACTTCCGCCATCAGAAGTCAAAGCTGCACCGGGGGAATCTTTTAAACTTGCATACAGAATTGGTCAGATAGGCGATGCACATCAGCAGCTTATGCTTGTCACCATTGATTATCAGCAAGCGAATATCAACGGGGAAAGATCTTTGATGATAGAAACTGAAGAAGGTCATACATCTTTTGGAATAATTACGCTTAAAGCTCCAGAAACAAAAGGAAAATATGAAATCTGTTCCTTGCTTGTTCCAAGTCCAGAAAGTAGCAATGAATTTACTTTTTTGGAAAACGCATATCGTTTTACACTTACAGTAGAGTAATGAGGAGATTCAATATGAAAAAAATTAGAGTGGCATTTTTATTATTGATAATTATGTCTTTAAGTCTAACGGGATGTAACAATAAGGAATTGATGAAATATGCTCAAGAGGAACAATATCGACTTGAAAATGCAGGTTTGACCAATCTTGACATAGATAATAAAAATTACGGAACCATTGCTTATAAGTTCCTTGAATACATCCAAAATAATTTACCAGGACGGATCGCCGGTTCTGAAAAAGAGAAAGAAACAGCAGCTCTCATTTTGAACGCACTTCTTGAAGGGGGATATACTGAGAATAACATAGAAATTCAGAATTTTGAAATTGGCGAAAATTCCGCCCCTCTTGAGGCGGTCGAAAACAATGAAACATTTAATGGCGGTGCATTAAGTGATGAAAGTAATAATATTGAAGTTACAAAAAGTGGTGAAAGCGAAAAAATGATTATAGTTGGCGCTCATTATGATAGCGCAAGTACACATGGAGTTATTGACAATGGTTCAGGTATATCCGTAGTATTAGAAAATGCACTCCGTATGGTGAATACAAGATCGCCTTATACAATACGATATGTATTTTTTGGGGCTGAAGAAATTGGGATGTATGGTTCTCGTGCATATGTAGATAGCCTGTCACAGAAAGAAAAAGATAACATTTTATTCATGGTTAATATTGATTGTGTTGCAAGTGGGGATATTGCATATCTCTATGGAGGCAATATTGATTCAGATGGAATTGTTCAAGAGACATGGGCGGTAGAACATGCTTACGGACTTGTTCAAAAACTTAATTTGGAAATACAGTTGCCGCCACAAGGGAATCTCGATTATCCTTTCCCAACTGGACAGAAAAGGAGTGATTTTGCTCCATTCAGTGATATAGGGATACCATATATCTATTTTGAATCTAATAATTGGGAAAATGGCTATCCAGAAGAAACAAAAGAATATGGTGTTATAACTCATACGCAGAATGATGATTTAAACTTTATCAATCAAGCATTTCCTCAAAGAGTAGAAGAAACACTAACCGCTTATTCTGAATTATTATACACATTACTGAAAACAGATATTGTGGAACAACCGTAGGTGCTTTTAATTTAACAATAGATAAAGGCTATACTGTAAAAACTCGCCATAAAAAAACGGCGTTTTGGCGGGTTGCTCTATCATGCCTAAATAATTCTAACCCCCTCTAAACCCGTTTTGAGTTTGGAGGGATTTTTTTGCGCCTTTCGTCATTTGCCATTCTGCCGCTGATCCGTGCGGCGTCCTACATATTACCAGACAGAAACGAGGATAACCTGTTAAAAAAATCCTTGTTCTGATATGGCTCTTTTATGCGCTAAAAGCAGATGTCAAATATCTACATAAAAGAGCTTTTACTTCTCATAGCCGCAATGGTCTGACAGCCTTTGCGGTTTTTCTTTTGTCGCTTTTTGTCAAGAGACAGGATAAGCCTGCTTCTGGCGTTGGGTGCCGTTCCCCGCCTGCCAATCTGGATTTTCAAAAAAATTCAGATTGGAGGTAAAGAACAGTGGCATACAACCACGGAAAGGCAGAGCGCAGATGGCGGCTCTGGAAAGAGAAAGAAGAAAAGATTTTACGGGAGTGCGGCGTCGATGAAGAAACGATTGAGGAAATCCGCACTTTTGACAGAGAAGAATTTAATTCCGACAGACGGTTTTATACACGCCTGAATGATGTTGGGGAATACATAGCGGAAACTGCCATGCAGGAGCCGCCTATGGAGGTCAACACAGTCTGGGATATGCTGAATGAAATCGAGGACGAAACTCTGTACCGTGCATTGCTTACGGTGGACAAGCGTACCCTGCAAATTGTCCTGCTGAAAATGCAGGGATATTCCCTAAAGGAGATTGCGCCGATGGTTGATTTATCGGCGGGCGCTGTCTATGCAAGGGTAGACCATCTGCGGAAAAAGCTGAGAAAACTCTTATAGTATCTAAAGCTCTGCTGTGCCCTGCGGGCTACTGGGTGAGAGGACAACCCCTCTCACCCATTTTTTAGCAGGAGGACAAGGTAATGGCGATACCTAAACGGTCATACTGGCTTCGGGAAGTAGTGACAGAGGCAGGAACAAGCTATCATATCAGTTTTCGTGACGGGCAGGGAAAAATCCAAAAGCTGTGCGTATCCTATGACTTCTATATGGCGTTTCGGAGACTGGAACTTGACGAACGGAAAATTGAGGGATGGGATTACCGCCACAGAGAGTTTTCGGAGATTATGGAGGAGACTTTGAACTGGCGGGCAGTAAAACAGCCTAAAAGCATTGAGGAGGTTGTTCTTGAGGAAGAACGGGCAGAACTGCTCCAGAAGATTATTAGCAACCTGCCAGAAATGCAAAGGCGGCGTTTCCTGCTCCACTATGAGTATGAGATGACTTATAAGGAGATCGGGAAAATCGAGCATTGCAGCCAACAATCCGTAGGTCGTGCTGTAACTGCCGCCAGAGAAAAGATAAAGGCAGAGATGAAGAAGTACCTAAACCCATGACTGTTAAGCATACCCTTGTATCTTCAGATATGAGGGTATTTGCTTTGTGTTCTCAAATGGAACTTCACAGAGGTAAAGAAACCGGAGCACGCCTTAAAGCTGTTTATCCGGTTCGCCATTGCCAAAGGTGTCGTGACCTATGGGCTGGAGCTGATGATGGCCCTCTTTAATATCGTCCAGGGCCTCGTTTCAACAATAATGAACGCGGCGGGCTTTGGAACCGCGCAGCAGACGGTTCTCCCCCAGGAGATTGTCACGGCGGTGGAAAGCTGCGGCTTTTTCGAGAGTATCCCCCTCTGGGCGGTGACGCTCATTGGCGGGCTGTTTATCACGATATTGTCTTTCATTATGATAATGACCGTCTACGGGCGGTTTTTTAAGCTCTATTTATACACGGCCATCGCGCCGGTGCCCCTGTCCACCTTCGCCGGGGAACCGACCCAAAACGTGGGCAAGAGTTTTATCAAGAGCTATGCCGCCGTGTGTCTGGAAGGGGCCATCATTGTGCTGGCCTGTATCATCTTTTCCCTGTTCGCGGCGGCCCCGCCTGCTATTGACCCCAATGCGGCGGCAGTCACCCAGGTGTGGAGCTATATCGGGGAGCTGGTCTTTAATATGCTTGTCCTCGTGGGCGCGGTGAAAATGGCCGACCGCGTGGTGCGCGAGATGATGGGCCTGTAAAAAAGGAGGAAAATAAATGCGTTATCAAACCTATGTGCTGCACTTGATTGATGGAACCGCCATCCCAATGGTGGAGGATTACGACCTGCCCGCTGAAAAGGGAATTGTGGGCACTTCTCCAAAGCAGCCCCAGACGAGATTTTTACCGTGGGCGACCGGCTGCTGGGCTTTGCCTATATACCCAAGAGCAGCATTGTTTACCTGGAAACCGGCGATGTGATTGTGAGGTGATATTTTGGAAGTCAAGATCAACCGGGAAATCCGCAACTACACCGAATCCATGTTTTTCGGGCTGAGTATGCGGCAGTTCATCTTTTCTGTCCTCGCCTGCAGCGTGGCCGTGGGCCTTTACTTTATCCTGCGCCCCTACTTTGGGGTGGAAACCCTGTCCTGGATGTGCATTTTGGGGGCGGCCCCCTTTGCCATGCTGGGGTTCATCACCTATCACGGTATGACGGCGGAACAATTTATCTGGGCGTGGCTGCGCTCGGAAATGCTGGAGCCGAAGGAGTTTAAGTTCGAGGACAGCAACTACTACTATGCGGCCCTGAAAGATACCATCGAGGAGCTGCAAACCGGGCGGCCCGGCAAGAAGCGCCGGAAGGAGCCGAAACACTTTAGCAAACGGAAGGAGGCCAAGCATGATTAAGACCATCAAAACCATGTCCAAGCAGGAAAAGGAGCGTTACACCGTCCCCCGGAAGGTGCAGGATGTGATCCCCGTCCGCCGTATCTGGCCGGACGGCATCTTCCTTGTGGGGAACAAGTTCTCCAAAACCTATAAATTCAGCGACATCAACTATCTGGTGGCCAGCCGCGAGGACAAGGAATCCATGTTCCTCACCTATTCGGAGCTGCTCAATTCCCTGGATTCCGGTGCGGTGACGAAAATCACCATCAATAACCGCCGTATGAATCAGGCCAACTTTGAAACGTCCATCCTCATGCCCATGCAGGGGGATTTCCGGGATGAGTACCGGGGGGAATATAACCAAATGCTGCTGGATAAAGCCACCGGAGCCAACGGCATTATGCAGGAAAAGTATATCACCATCTCCGTGGTGAAGAAGGATATTGAGGAGGCCCGCGCCTATTTTTCTCGTGTGGGAGCCGACCTGATTTCCCACTTTGCGGCCCTTGGCTCCAAGTGCGTGGAGCTGGACGCCACCGAGCGCCTGCGTATCCTGCACGACTTCTACCGCCAAGGCGAGGAATCCGAGTTTGTTTTCAATGCCCGTGAGATGATGAAGCGGGGCCACAGCTTCAAGGACTATATCTGCCCGGACGGGATCGAAAAAAAGAGCGACTATCTGAAGCTGGGCGGCAAGTTCTGCCGGGTGCTGTTCCTCAAAGACTACGCCTCTTATATTAAGGATAACATGGTGACGGAGCTTACCGATTTCAACCGAAATCTGATGTTCTCCATCGACATTGTGCCGGTTCCCACGGATGAGGCCGTGCGGGAGGTGGAAAACCGCCTGCTGGGTGTGGAAACCAACATCACCAACTGGCAGCGCCGCCAGAACGCCAACAACAACTTCTCTGCTGTGGTCCCCTACGATATGGAATTGCAGCGCAAGGAAAGCAAGGAGTTTTTGGATGACCTCACCACCCGCGACCAGAGGATGATGTTCGCGGTGATGACCCTGGCCATCACCGCCGACACCAAGGAGCAGCTTGACAGCGATACCGAAGCGGTGCTTTCCGTGGCGCGAAAGCACATGTGCCAGCTTGCGGTGCTCAAGTTCCAGCAGCTTGATGGCCTGAACACCGCCCTGCCCATCGGGGTGCGGAAAATCAACGCCTTCCGTACCCTCACCACGGAATCCCTGGCCGTATTCATCCCCTTCAAGGTCCAGGAGATCCAGGATAAGGGCGGCATTTACTTTGGAGAGAACGCCATTTCCCACAACCTCATCATGTGCAACAAGGCGAACCTTTTGAACCAGTCGGCCTTCCTGCTGGGCGTCCCCGGCGCGGGCAAGTCCTTCAGCGCCAAGGAGCTGATCGCGTTTCTTATGCTCCACCCAGATTACGCAAATGACGACATCCTGATCTGTGACCCGGAGGGAGAATTTGGCGCACTCGTCAAAGCCCTGGGCCGGGAGAAAGCGACGGTGGCCCATCTGGTGGCAGGCGGCAAGGACCGCCTCAACGCCATGTATATGGTGGAGGGCTACGGTGAGCAAAACCCCATCGTGGAAAAGAGCCAGTTTGTCATGTCCCTCATCGAGCAGATCGACAAGCGCGGCGTGGGGCCGCAGCATAAATCCATCATCGACCGCTGCACCGCCCTGGTGTACCCGGAGGCGGAGAATGCCGGGAGGGTGGCTACCCTCTGCGACCTGCGTCAAAAACTGCTGGAGCAGCCGGAGGATAAGGCCAGGGAGATCGCCCTTTCCCTGGAGCTTTACACCACCGGTTCCCTGGACATCTTTGGCCGGGAAAGCACGGTGGATTTGAACAAGCCCTATGTGGTGTTCGACATCCACGGCCTGGGCGAGCAGCTAAAGCCTGCCGGTTCCCTGGTCATCACCGATACGATCCTCAACCGCGTCACCCTCAACTGGAAACGGGGCAAGCGCACCCATGTGTTCATCGACGAGTTCCATGTGATGTTTGAGAATGAGCAAAGCGGCATTTTCTTTAATTCCGCATGGAGGCAGTTTAGAAAGCGTGGGGCCTACCCGACTGCTATCACCCAGAACGTGGAGTACCTTTTGGATTCCGTCCAGGCCAGCACCATGCTCTCTAACTCGGAGTTTATCGTCATGCTGAACCAGGCGGCGTCCGACCGGGCAAAGCTGGCGAAGCTCCTCAATATCTCCAACGAGCAGATGAGCTATGTCACCAATGCGGACGCTGGCTGCGGCCTCATCCGGTATGGCAGCGCCCTGGTGCCGTTCATCAACCGATTCCCCCGTGACACCAAGCTCTATGCCCTGATGACGACCAAGCCCGGTGAAGGCGTATTCGGCGGCGAGGAGGTGCCGGTATGAGCAATCTTCGCTTTGCGTCCCCGGAACACCGGGATTTCTTTTTGGATATGATGAGCGAGGCTCGGAGGAACGACTGTTACCACCGGGCCTTTTTCTATGTGATGGGGATTGCCCCGGAAACGCGGTCAAACATCCGCCAGATGTTTGACTTCAAGCAGGACTGTATCGAGCCGGATGGTATGCACGGCGGCTGGCAGACCAGCGGCACCGTCCGGGTGTGCCGCCTTGCTTTTAATCTCTGGAACGGCTATACCGACCCGGAGCACAGCAACGCCTATTCCCCGGAGGATTTGTTCTGCTGCGAGTTCGCCCCCTACTTTATGGAAGGCGTGAAAATCCGTTACCCGAAATACTGCCGGGAGCTGCCCCCTGTAAGAAAGCAGGCGGAACCGGCGCGATGATACGTTTGAGAATGGAGGAATGAACAATGGCTGAACCGGCTCTTACGTTGCGGGACCACCCGCAGATCATAGACCTGATTTCCGTTCTGGAACAGAGCGGGCTTCAAAAGCAGAAGGAAGAAGTACAGGCCCTGGTGGGCTATATCGACGGTATGGAAGAAAAGCTGTCCCAGATGATGGACGAAATGAAGGAAATGCGCCTGGAGGTGGGCAAGCTCCACGACAAGGGAATCCGCGCACGGTGCTCCCAGCTTGCGGACACTGTGGAGGGTAAAGTCCGCCAGACCAAAGTGATGGTTTCCACGGCAAAGGAAAACCTCATTTCATCTGCAAAGCAGATGGTGCAGACCTTCCGGGAAAAAGGGCGCTCTGCCCTGTGCCATGCGGCCCAGGCCCTGCACATCCCCTCAGTTCTTTCCCGGATGGGACGGGGCTTTGCCCATTCGGAAAAAAGCATGGGGCAACTCGCTGTGAGACTGGACTCCATGCGGGAAGAATTGCACCAGGCGGGTGGCCACATCAAAAACGCCGGGCTTGCCCTTACGGGAAAGGAACCCCAGGAAAGCAAGGAATTATCTGCGGATAAGGGTGTGCTTGCCAAGCTGCGGAGCTTTGTGCTGTCTTGCGGCAAGGTGTTTTCGGAAATGGAACGCGACATGGCGCTCACGGTGGAGCGAATCAATGGCGGGCGCTCATCGGTGAAAACCGAACTGCAGGGGTTGAGATCGGCCCAGGCCGGGCAGCGCCGCCAAGCGGCCAGCAAGGAACAGGCACGATAAGTACAGGAGGGTGAAATATGAGTGACAAAGTGAAAAGCAGACTGATGATCGCTGGGGCGGCCTTTTGTGC
>OGQR01001823.1_pt1 | contig 13950 bp, 10 predicted proteins | sample 1553271 | NCBI WGS metagenome assembly OGQR01 (sample SAMEA2579970, study PRJEB22360) | human gut metagenome | biome: human gut; feature: human-associated habitat; material: faeces | place: Denmark | collected 2008/2010 | reverse complement strand
CCTACAACGGTGACCCCGCCGCACAGTCGTTCGGCGAAGTCATCAGCTGCTATCCCGCCATTCGCGCCATCAGCAACTACCGTATAGCGCACGAACTGCTGGTGCTCGGTGTACCCCTTATCCCACGCATCATAACCGAAATGGCACATAGCGAAACCGGAATCGACATTCATCCGGGAGCCGCCATAGGCAGTTATTTCACGATAGACCATGGCACAGGTGTGGTAATCGGTGAGACTTGTATCATCGGCAATAACGTAAAACTATATCAGGGGGTGACCCTCGGAGCCAAAAGCTTCCCATTGGACGAAGACGGCAAGCCAATCAAAGGTATTCCCCGACACCCGATATTGGAAGATAATGTCATTGTCTACTCCAACGCCACCATACTGGGACGCATCACCATTGGAAAAAATGCTACCGTAGGCGGCAACATCTGGGTAACGGAAGATGTACCGGCAGGCGCAAGGATAGTACAGACCAAGGCAAAGAAATAGGCCTGCGAAATGGTGAATAAGAAAAAGAGAAACGACAGCAAAATAGAGAATTGTAATTGTAAAATAGAAAATAAATTAGATGAGCGAACAATCATTTGAAATGATTGCCAAAACTTTCCAAGGACTGGAAGAAACATTGGCACAAGAACTAACCTCCTTAGGAGCAGACGAGATACAGATAGGACGTCGTATGGTATCATTCTGCGGAGACAAGGAAATGATGTACAAGGCAAATTTCTGCCTGCGAACTGCTATCCGCATCCTGAAACCTATCAAGCATTTCGTTGCAAAGAATGCCGATGAAGTGTACGAACAAATCAAAGCAATCCACTGGGAAGATTATTTGGACGTCGACAAGACTTTCGCCGTAGACGCAGTCGTGTTCAGCGAAGAATTCCGCCATTCCAAGTTTGTCTCCTACAAAGTGAAAGACGCTATCGTAGACTACTTCCGGGACGCCTACAACAAACGCCCGTCCGTACGTATCAGCAAACCGGACGTATTGCTGAACATCCACATTGCGGAAACCAAATGCACGCTTTCCCTTGATTCATCGGGTGAGTCCCTGCATCGCCGCGGTTATCGCCAGGAAGCTGTGGAAGCTCCCCTGAATGAGGTTCTGGCTGCCGGTATGATACTTATGACAGGTTGGCATGGAGAATGTGACCTGATAGATCCAATGTGCGGTTCGGGTACAATCCCCATCGAAGCGGCTTTAATAGCCAGAAACATCGCACCGGGCGTATTCCGTAAGGAATTTGCTTTTGAGAAATGGATTGATTTCGACCAGGAACTGTTCGACAAGATTTACAATGATGACAGTCAGGAACGGGAATTCGATCATAAAATATACGGGTACGACAACAATCCGAAAGCCAATGAAATCGCAACCCATAACATAAAAGCCGCAGGCGTGTCCAAAGACGTAGCGCTGAAGCTACAACCGTTCCAGCAGTTTGAACAGCCCAAGGAAAAGGCCATTATCATCACCAACCCGCCTTATGGCGAACGTATATCTACCAACGACCTGCTGGGCTTATACTCCATGATTGGCGAACGGCTGAAACATGCCTTTATCGGCAACACCGCATGGATACTCTCTTATCGTGAAGAATGTTTCGACCAGATCGGACTGAAAGCTACTGCCAAGATACCTTTATTCAACGGTGCTTTGGAGTGTGAATTCCGCAAATATGAAATCTTCGACGGAAAATATAAAGAATTCAAAAAGCAAGAAAATGAAGAAGGCGACGATAAAGAAGAGTACAGACCATACGTATCAAGAGAGAGAAAGGAGTTCAAATCCGGCGAGAGAAGAGAATTCAAGCCAAGAGAAAGAAGAGAATTCAAACCGGATGAGAAACGGGAGTTCAAACCTCGCGGATACAGAAAACCGACAGACGGAGAATGGAAACCAAAGCGGGAGTTTAATAAAGAACGGGAGTTTAACAGAGACCGCAAACCCAGAGAGTTCCGGAAATGGGACAACGAACGGACTAACGACTGATATCGCTATAAAAAGAAGAGCTATGAACATAAAGAGAAGCAGTAAAGTGATCATGGCGCTGTTGCTGGCAGCATCTGCTTTATTTACAACTGAGCTTATGGCACAAGATTTGAAGAAACCAACCTTGGAGGACCTGCTTTCCGGTGGTGAAACCTATCGCATCATTGAAAACCTGCCGAATTTACGGTGGTGGGGCGACGTATGCATAAAGCCCGGCATCGACTCATTGTTTGCCGTCAACCCCAAAACCGGAAAAGAGACACTGCTCACAACGCGGGAAAAGGTTAATCAGGTGCTCAATTCATTGATAACCCCTACGGCGACAACAGCAGCCGTATCCGGACAGAAGAGAAGTAAAGTGCAGCATTTCTATAACACTGAATTCCCATGGCCGGACAAGCCGTATATGCTTATCAAACTGCCTGCAGAATACATCGTTTATGACTTTGAAAAAGACGAATTCGTTCAAGGCATGCCGCAAGCAGGAGAAAGGAAAGGCAGCGACATCGACTATACTCCGGAAGGAGGACACATAGCCTATACCGTAAAGAACAACCTTTTTGTGGACAACAAGGCCGTAACCAAAGAACCCGAAGGAATTGTGTGCGGGCAGAGTGTGCACCGCAATGAGTTCGGCATCAGCAAAGGCACTTTTTGGAGTCCTCAAGGAGATCTTCTAGCCTTTTACCGTATGAACGAAAGCATGGTAACCCCCTATCCTTTGGTGGACATTACCCCCAGAATAGCTCTGGTGGATAAAATACGCTACCCGATGGCAGGCATGCTCAGCCATCAGGTTTCCGTAGGTATTTATAATCCGGGCACCCAAAAGACCGTTTACCTGAATACCGGCGACCCCACCAATCGCTACTTTACCAATATCAGCTGGGCACCCGACGGAAAGAGCCTCTATCTCATAGAACTGAACCGCGAGCAGAACCATGCAAAACTTTGCCGGTATGACAGCAAAACCGGTGAACTGATGTCCACCCTCATGGAGGAAACACATACCAAGTACGTCGAACCCCAACATCCCATCCTGTTCCTGCCTTGGGATCACACGATGTTCATCTACCAGAGCCAGCGGGACGGCTATAATCACCTATATCTTTACAATACGGACGGCAAACTCATCAGGCAACTGACAAGGGGAGAGTGGCTGGTGCAAAAGATTTTGGGGTTCAACGCCAAGAAGAGGGAAGTAATCATCACCTCTACGGAAGTGTCCCCTCTGCAAAGCAACTTATATAAGGTAAATGTGAATACAGGCAAATGCACCCCGTTGGATAATGGCAAGGGGATCCATGAAGGAATACTCTCCGCTTCGGGCAGTTACATCATCGACCGTTATTCCACTCCCGACATTCCCCGCCAAATAGATATAATTACTACACAAAACGGGAAAAACGTGAGCCTGCTGACTGCAAAGAACCCGTATGAAGACTTCATTATGCCCATGATAGAAACAGGCACAATCAAAGCTGCCGACGGCAAGACCGACCTCCACTACCGCCTTGTCAAGCCTGCCGATTTCAATCCCGGCAAGAAGTATCCTACGATTATCTATGTATATGGCGGTCCTCATGCCCAATTGGTCACCAACGGCTGGATGACCGGTATACGCGGCTGGGACATCTACATGGCGAATAAAGGCTACATCATGTTCACGCTTGACAACCGCGGCAGTGAAAACCGCGGGCTGGAATTTGAGAACGTCACCTTCCGTCGTCTCGGCATAGAAGAGGGAAAAGACCAGATAAAAGGCGTTGAATTCCTGAAGAGCCTGCCTTATGTGGACGGTGAACGTATTGGTGTTCATGGCTGGAGTTTTGGCGGACACATGACCACCTCCCTGATGCTCCGTTATCCGGAGATATTCAAAGTAGGTGTTGCCGGCGGACCTGTCATCGACTGGAGCTATTATGAAATCATGTACGGCGAACGCTACATGGACACCCCTCAAAGTAATCCCCAAGGCTACAAGGAAACGAACCTGAAGAACCTTGCAGGCAATCTGAAGGGACATTTGCTCATCATCCACGATGACCACGACAGTACCTGCGTGCCCCAGCACACGCTTTCTTTCATGAAGGCATGTATCGACGCGCGCACTTATCCCGATCTATTCATCTACCCCGGACATCCGCATAATGTCAAGGGACGTGACCGTATACATCTGCATGAAAAAATAACCCGGTATTTCGAGGATTATTTATAGAGCAGCAGTATTTTTTCAACCGTAAATAACTAAAACATACCTATATGAAAGTATTATTACTCGGCTCAGGTGGCCGCGAACACGCTTTGGCTTGGAAGATTGCACAAAGCCCCAAAATAGAAAAACTGTACATCGCTCCCGGCAATGCAGGCACAAACGCAGTAGGCGAGAACGTAGAGATAAAGGCTACGGACTTCCCCGCCCTCAAGGCTTTTGCCCTTGAGCAGAAAATTGACATGATTGTGGTGGGTCCTGAAGACCCGCTGGTACAAGGCATTTTCGATTACTTCAAAGGAGATGCCTCCACGCAGCACATCGCCATTATCGGCCCCTCCGCAAAAGGTGCACAGTTGGAAGGCAGCAAGGAGTTTGCCAAAGAGTTCATGCTGCGCCACAACATTCCTACCGCCCGCTACAAAAGCGTAACCGCCGATACACTGGAAGAAGGCCTTGCCTTTCTTGATACTCTTACCGCCCCTTACGTATTGAAAGCCGACGGTTTGTGCGCCGGTAAAGGCGTACTGATTCTTCCCACTTTGGAAGAGGCCCGGAAAGAGCTGAAAGAGATGCTCAGCGGTATGTTCGGCGATGCCAGCGCAACGGTGGTTATCGAGGAGTTTCTCAGCGGCATAGAGTGCTCGGTATTCGTCCTGAGCGACGGTGAGCATTACAAGGTATTGCCCGTAGCCAAAGACTATAAACGTATCGGGGAAGGTGACAAAGGACTGAATACCGGTGGTATGGGTAGTGTAACTCCCGTTCCTTTCGCCAACGATGAATTTATGGAGAAGGTGCGCAAACGCATTATAGAACCTACCATCAACGGCTTGCGCGAAGAAGGTATCCTGTACAAAGGTTTCATCTTCCTGGGCCTTATCAACGTACAGAACGAACCGATGGTAATCGAATATAACGTTCGCATGGGCGATCCGGAAACAGAAAGCGTCATGCTACGTATTAAAAGCGATATTGTGGAGCTTTTTGAAGGCGTACATAAGGTAGACCTCGGCACCAAGACAATGGAGCTTGACCCGCGCACAGCAGCCTGCGTAATGCTGGTCAGCGGCGGTTATCCTGAAGCATATCAAAAAGGGTATCCGATGAGCGGTTTTGACTCTGCCGAAGCCACAGACAGCATCCTGTTCCATGCCGGCACTGCCGTAAAAGACGGACGCATCGTCACCAACGGCGGACGCGTCATAGCCGTCTGTTCGTATGGAGCGACCAAAGAAGAGGCTTTGGAAAAGAGTTATAAAGTGGCCGACATGCTAAGCTTCGAAGGCAAATACTTCCGTCGCGACATCGGATTCGACCTCTAACAAGCAATGAGAACCCAAAGATTCCAAAACCGGGTTACGGCGGGACGCTTCACGCTTCCCGTCGCCATTCTCCTGTCGGTAGCCTGCTGGATACTGAGCGCTATTTTATTGCCCGATTTGGATGTGCAGAAAGACAATTATCCTTTGTGGAACACGTTCTGCAACTCATGTATTCCAGCCTGGGGTAACCGTCTTTCCAGTTTTATCCTATACTCCGTCATAGGCTATTTTCTGATCGGCCTGAACAATGCATTCGCCATCATCCGCATGCGTGCATCGGTGCAGACCGGCATTTATTTTCTATTGATTTCCGTTTGTCCGAGCCTGCACGTACTATATGCAGGAGATTTAGCGGCGATCGCTTTCCTGATAGCCCTGTTTTTCCTGTTCAAGAGCTATCAGCATCCCAAGCCTGCCGGTTATCTTTTCCACACATTCACATTCATCGGAACCGGCAGTCTGCTTTTTCCGCAACTCACGTACTTCGCACCCATATTCTGGATAGGCGCATATAACTTCCAGTCCCTCCACACCAAGAGTTTCTTCGCCTCACTCGTCGGTTGGAGCCTGCCCTATTGGTTCCTGCTGGGCTATGCCTACACCTCCGGACAAATGGACCTATTCTACCGACCGTTTCTGGAACTGGTGAATTTCCACCCTGTCCGGTTTAATTTTCAGCCATGGGAACTGGCCACAAGCGGATATTTACTCCTTTTATATATAGTGAGTTCAAGCCACTGCCTGATTGCCGGATATGAGGACAAGATACGCACGCGCAGTTACTTGCATTTCCTGATATTCCTGAACTTCTGCATTTTTGCCTACATAGGTTTGCAACCTGCCTTATATCCCCATTTGTTATCTTTGCTGCTCATCGGTGTCAGCATCCTGATAGGGCATTTGTTCGTACTGACCAATAGCCGGAGTTCCAACATATTCTTCATCATTATGCTGGTCGGATTATTCACTTTATTCGGATTCAACCTATGGACGCTTTTGTAGGCACACTGATACAGTTGCTGATTGACTGGGGTTATGCAGGGCTTTTCATTTCCGCCTTACTGGCCGGAAGCATTGTCCCGTTCAGTTCGGAGTTGGTGATGATAGCACTCGTCAAAGTAGGGCTAAGCCCCGCCATTTGCGTTCTTGCCGCAACATTGGGGAATACGGCTGGCGGCATGACCTGCTACTACATGGGATGTCTCGGCAAAACAGACTGGATTGAAAAATACTTCAAGGTAAAGAAGGAGAAAATCGACAAGATGCAGCGTTTTCTGCAAGGGAAAGGAGCGCTTATGGCTTTCTTTGCTTTCCTGCCTTTCGTAGGAGAGGCCATTGCCATAGCATTGGGATTTATGCGCAGCAACGTCACTCTGACTGTCTTCTCCATGTTTGTGGGGAAACTGATACGGTACATCGTCATGCTACTGGCATTGCAAGGGGCGTTGTCGATGATTAACGGTTAGTAATTTGTAGCACCCAATGATTTGTATGTGTGTATGAAACGGATTATAGAACGAACAGAAGACGGGAGCGCGACATTATTCGTGCCGGAACTGAATGAGCATTACCATTCGGTAAAAGGAGCCCGCACCGAATCTCAACATATCTTCATTGATATGGGGTTTAAAGCATCCACCGCTTTCCAACCGCGTATTCTCGAAATAGGATTCGGTACGGGCCTGAACGCTTTGCTCACTCTGGAAACTGCCGGAGAGGAGAAAAGGGCGGTTCACTACACCGGCATCGAGCTCTATCCCTTGTCGTGGGAAGAAGTCGATGTTTTAAATTATAGCGACAACCCCCTATTTAAGAAACTGCACACTTCACCCTGGAACAAGGACGTGAACATTACGTCTTATTTTACGTTACACAAGGTACAAGGAGACGTTAGCCAAGTATTTTGTGACAGACCTTCAACTACTGACGGCGAATCATCCGCCAAATCTCCGGCACTCTTCACAGACCACTTGTTCGACCTCGTTTATTTCGATGCCTTTGCTCCCGAAAAGCAACCGGAAATGTGGAGCGAAGAGCTTTTCCGGAATATATATGCCGGTATGAATACAGATGGAATACTGACTACATACTGTGCAAAAGGCGTTATCCGCCGCCTTCTGCAAGCAGTCGGATTTACTGTAGAACGGCTCCCCGGTCCGCCCGGCGGCAAGCGCGAGATACTCCGGGCATCAAAAAAAGTAGAAGAGCAGACCTCAGGCTAAGGAAGAAGAACTGTACAACGGTTGCCCTGACCCTGAATTACTTATATTAAAACCATAAATAAAATAGATGAAAAAGATATATTTTTTACTGCTTGCAACTATACTGGCAGCTTCCTGCAAACCAAGAAGCAACCAAAGCCAAAACAGCAACGACAAACCCGTCATTACTGTTACCCTTGAACCATTGCGGTACTTTACCGAAGCCATTGCCGGCGATCATTTCACAGTAGTCAGCATGGTTCCCAAAGGTACAAGCCCGGAGACCTACGACCCTACGCCCCAGCAACTTGTAGACCTTGCCCACAGTAAGGCATATTTCCGTATCGGCTACATCGGATTCGAACAAAGCTGGACAGACAAGCTGACAGACAATGCCCCCCACTTACAATTCTTTGACATGTCGCAAGGAGTTGATTTGATTTATGACGATACGCACATCCATCATCACACAACGGATGAAGAGGAACATCCGCATGCCGCCGGGGTAGAACCCCATATATGGAATTCCACCGTCAACGCGCAAATCATTGCAGGCAATATCCTAAGTGCGCTGTGCAGCATTGACAAAAACAATGAGGATTCCTATATGGAACGCTATAACGCCCTTTGCCGGCAAATAGAGCATACCGACAGTCTCATCCGGCAAACGCTTGCAACACCTGGCGCAGACCATGCCTTTATGATTTACCACCCGGCGCTTTCTTATTTCGCCCGCGACTACGGATTGCATCAAATACCTATCGAAGCCGGCGGCAAAGAACCCTCACCCGCACATCTGAAAGCACTGATTGACACCTGCAAAGACGAAAAAGTACACGTCATCTTCGTGCAACCGGAATTTGACCGGCGCAATGCCGAACTCATCGCCAAACAAACCGGAACCCGCGTGGTTGATATCAATCCCCTATCCTACGACTGGGAGGCAGAGATGATGCATACAGCAAAGTCCCTGGCAGAGAAATAACCCCATTGATATGCCCATGAAACCAATTATTGAAATAAAGAACCTCAATGCCGGATACGACAGTCGTACAGTGCTTCGCGACATAAGCCTCACCGTTTACGATCGGGATTTTCTAGGTATTATCGGTCCGAACGGAGGAGGCAAGACTACCCTTATAAAGTGTATTCTGGGCCTGCTCAAACCCTCTTCCGGCGAAATTATCTTCACATCTTCCCGCATGACGGGCAATTCACAGCTCACCATGGGCTATCTGCCCCAGTACAACAGCATAGACCGCAAATTTCCCATCACCGTCGAAGAAGTGATCCTGTCGGGACTCAGCAGCAAGAAGCCACTCACTTCACGTTTCACGAAAGAACATAGGGAGAAAGCCAGTCAAGTCATTGTTCGCATGGGGCTGGAAGGACTGGAAGAACGCGCCATCGGCGCATTGAGCGGTGGTCAGCTCCAACGTGCCCTACTGGGCCGCGCCATCATCTCCGATCCCGAGGTAGTTATCCTCGACGAACCCAGCACCTACATTGACAAGCGTTTCGAAGCCCGCCTGTATCAGTTGCTGGCAGAAATCAACAAGGATTGCGCCATCATACTCGTGAGTCACGACATAGGCACAGTGCTGCAACAGGTGAAATCTATCGCCTGCGTCAATGAAACACTGGACTACCACCCCGATACGGGCATCACCGAAGAATGGTTGGAACGCAACTTCAACTGCCCCATAGAACTGCTGGGACATGGCACATTGCCACACCGGATATTGGGAGAGCATCATCACCATTAGGAGAAATGACGAAACTTTTGTTTTTGCATAAATTCCCCCTATATCTTTTAACCAATCCTAATAATACGCCTTATTGTCACTTATTTAGAACTGAAATCATTATCTTTGCGCCCATATATGCCGAAATTAAAATAAAATTATAACGAATTTCATCCGAATGAAACAGTACAAAACCGTAAACAACCTGATCGGTTGGATTACATTCATCATTGCAGCAACGGTTTATTGCATGACCATTGAGCCGACTGCAAGTTTTTGGGACTGCCCGGAGTTCATCACCACCGGTTATAAGTTGGAAGTAGGACACCCGCCCGGCGCACCGTTCTTCATGTTAGTGGCCAATCTGTTCTCACAATTTGCTTCCGATGCCACTACCGTAGCCAAAATGGTGAACTATATGAGTGCGCTGATGAGCGCCGCCTGCATCCTGTTCCTGTTTTGGAGCATCACGCACTTGGTACGCAAACTGGTGGTAAACGATGAGAACAATATCACCAAAGGACAACTGATTACTATCATGGGCAGCGGCCTCGTGGGTGCGCTGGCATATACATTCAGCGATACATTCTGGTTCAGTGCGGTGGAAGGAGAGGTATATGCTTTCTCTTCACTGTTTACAGCCGTTGTATTCTGGCTGATACTGAAATGGGAAGACGTAGCGGACGAACCACACTCCGACCGTTGGCTGATCCTGATCGCCTATCTCACCGGATTGAGTATCGGCGTTCACTTGCTGAACTTGCTCTGTCTCCCGGCTATCGTATTGGTCTACTACTACAAAAAAGTGCCCAATGCCAACGCAAAAGGCTCTCTATTAGCCCTTCTCGCATCAATGGTGCTGGTGGCAGCCGTATTGTACGGCATCGTTCCGGGCATTGTAAAAGTAGGCGGCTGGTTCGAGCTGCTCTTCGTCAACACACTCGGACTGTCCTTCAACAGTGGTGTCATCGTATATATCATCCTACTGGCAGCCTGCCTCATTTGGGGCGTATACGAAAGCTATACCGAAAAGAGCAAGTCGCGCATGGCACTCTCGTTCATCCTGACCATAGCCATGCTGGGTATTCCTTTCTACGGACATGGCGGCAGCTCTATCGTTATCGGCATCATCGTCACCGCATTGCTGTGGCTCTATCTCAAGCCAGGTACGCAGGAGAAGATCAAAGAGAAATATCGCGTATCGGCACGCACACTGAACACATCACTATTGTGCACCATGATGATTGTCATCGGATATTCATCATACGCACTTATCGTGATCCGCTCCACCGCCAACACACCGATGGACCAGAACTCTCCGGAGGACATCTTCACGCTGGGCGAATACCTGGGACGCGAGCAATATGGTACACGCCCGCTGTTCTACGGTCCGGCATACTCCTCACAAGTAGCCCTGGATGTGAAAGACGGTTATTGCGAACCGCGCATCTCCTACAACGGAACCAAATACATCCGTAAGGAAAAGGCTTCCGCCGATGAGAAAGACAGTTATATTGAAATTCCCGGACGTATCGAATACGAATACGCACAAAATATGCTCTTCCCGCGTATGTACAGCAGTACGCATGCCAACCAATACCAAACCTGGCAGGACATCAAGGGATATGACGTCCCCTACGACAAATGTGGTGAAATGATTATGGTAACCATGCCTACGCAGTGGGAAAACATCAAATTCTTCTTCTCCTACCAGCTCAACTGGATGTACTGGCGCTACTTCATGTGGAATTTCGCCGGACGCCAGAACGACTTGCAAGGCAGCGGAGAAATAGAGCATGGCAACTGGATTACCGGCATCAAGTTCATCGATAATATACTCGTGGGCAACCAAGACTTGCTGCCGAAAGAACTGAAAGAGAACAAAGGACACAACGTATTCTACTGCCTACCGTTGCTGCTCGGCATCATCGGCCTGTTGTGGCAGGCCTACCGCGGTCAGAAAGGTATCCAGCAGTTCTGGGTGGTATTCTTCCTGTTCTTTATGACAGGCATCGCCATCGTGCTCTACCTCAACCAGACACCTGCACAGCCGCGCGAACGTGACTACGCATATGCTGGCTCGTTCTATGCCTTCGCCATCTGGGTCGGTATGGGAGTCGCGGGTATCATCCGTCTGCTGCAGGATTACTGCAAGATGAAAGAGGTTCCGGCTGCCGCACTCGCATCAGTACTCTGCCTGCTTGTTCCCATTCAAATGGCAGGACAAACGTGGGACGATCACGACCGCAGCGGTCGCTTCGTAGCCCGTGACTTCGGTCAGAACTACCTGATGACATTGCAGGAAGAAGGGAATCCGATCATCTTCACCAACGGTGACAACGATACTTTCCCGTTGTGGTACAATCAGGAAACAGAAGGTTTCCGTACCGACGCACGTACCTGTAACCTCAGTTACTTGCAGACCGACTGGTACATCGACCAGATGAAACGTCCGGCCTACGACTCTCCTTCGCTCCCGATCACTTGGGATCGTGTGGAATACGTGGAGGGACAGAACGAATACATCCCCATCCGTCCGGAAGTAAAAAAGAACATCGACCAAATGTATGCGCAAGCAGACAGCGCGCTCGAAAACGGAAATCCGGAAGTAATGAACGAACTGAAAGAACAGTTCGGAGAAAACCCGTACGAACTGAAGAATATCCTCAAATACTGGGTACGCTCGGATAAGGAAGGATTGCGTGTCATCCCTACTGACAGCATCGTAATGAAGATCGACAAGGAAGCTGTCCGCCGTTCCGGCATGAAAATACCGGAAGCATTGGGCGACTCCATCCCCGAATACATGACTATCTTGCTGAGAGACGCCAACGGCAGCCCGAAACGCGCCCTCTACAAGAGCGAACTGATGATGCTCGAAATGCTTGCCAATGCCAACTGGGAACGTCCTATCTACATGGCCATCACCGTAGGCAGCGAAAACCATCTCGGCATGGACAACCACTTCATGCAGGAAGGACTGGCATACCGCTTCACTCCGTTCGATACGGATAAGCTGAACAGCAAGATCAACAGCGAAAAGATGTACGACAACCTGATGAACAAGTTCAAGTTTGGCGGCATCGAGAAACCGGGCATCTATATCGACGAAAACGTGATGCGTATGTGCTACACACACCGCCGCATCTTCACACAACTTGTAGGACAACTCATCAAGGAAGGCAAGAAGGACAAGGCACTCGCCGCCCTCGACTACGCCGAGAAGATGATTCCGTCATACAACGTACCATACGACTGGGCAAACGGCGCTTTCCAAATGGCGGAAGCCTACTACCAGCTAGGACAAAACGAGAAAGCGAACAAAATCATCGACGAGCTTGCCAACAAGTCTCTCGAATACATGGTCTGGTATCTCAGCCTGACTGATTATCAGCTTTCCATCGCCAGCGAAAACTTCATGTACAACGCAGGATTGCTCGACGCGGAAGTACGCCTGATGGAGAAATACAAATCAGAAGATCTGGCAAAACATTACTCGGAACAACTCGACCAGCTATACAGCGAGTACGTTGCGAGAATGAAAGGGAAATAACTAACGTTGAGGATAAGCATGTATCAGAAGTCTATGCCCATCTCTTAATCGCGAATGACGCGGATAACACGGATTCTACATCAGAAAAAGTCCGCGTTATCCGCGTCATCCGTGTTTAAAAAGTTCTCAACATATTTATAATTAACTATCTATCAACAGCATGTTTATAGAACAACCACCTTGGTTCTTCCGAGCGCTGTATCCACAAGCCATCTTCCGGATGGACCCGAACGAACGGGCAGTCTACCTGACTTTTGACGACGGCCCTATACCGGAAGTTACCCCTTGGGTACTGGAGCTACTGAAGAAACACGATATTAAAGCTACTTTCTTTATGGTAGGTGACAATATCCGCAAACACCCGGACGAATACCGGATGGTGGTAGAACACGGACACCGCATCGGCAACCATACCTTCAACCACATCCGCGGCTTTGAATACTCGAATCCGGATTATCTGGCAAACACCAGAAAAGTAGACGAAATGATCCACTCAGACCTGTTCCGTCCACCACACGGGCACATGGGATTCCGGCAATATTACACCCTTCGCCACCATTACCGTATCATCATGTGGGATCTCGTAACCCGTGATTACAGTAAGCGAATGCGCCCGGAACAGGTACTGAACAACGTAAAACGTTACGTACGCAACGGCTCTATCATCACTTTCCACGACTCCTTGAAATCATGGAACAACGGGAACCTGCAATATGCCCTCCCCCGTGCCATCGAGTTTCTGAAAGCGGAAGGGTATACGTTCAAAGTATTTTAATTACCGATAAGGTTTTCGTTCATATCCATTATGAAAAAGCTCCTCTCCTCAGACCGAATTAAAGCCGAAGCACTACGTCTCGGCTTTTCCGCCTGTGGACTGGCGCCTGCCGAAGCTGTGGATGAAACTGTGGCT
>OGQR01001813.1_pt1 | contig 13992 bp, 10 predicted proteins | sample 1553271 | NCBI WGS metagenome assembly OGQR01 (sample SAMEA2579970, study PRJEB22360) | human gut metagenome | biome: human gut; feature: human-associated habitat; material: faeces | place: Denmark | collected 2008/2010 | reverse complement strand
TAAGTTCCATTTTGTTCTCCTTAATTATGTAAGGAGTATTTGATCATGTATAAGCTATGAAAAATAGTTTTAGGTAATAAGGAATATCTCAATTATTGAACATTTACCGCGAATTATTTAGTACAAAAAGTGTACTTCTGATGTTCTTTCCCTGCTCCAAAGTCTTCTAAAATCAACAAAGTAGACTCTTAATTATATTTATCAACACAATAATCTATCCTATTACTATCTTGACAAGAGAGAACCGTTTTTTATTTAAATATATGATACACATCATTAAATATATAACCATACTTTTTCATAAGGCAATCTAACTTAGCTCTTAAATCACCAAACCCCATCACACCATAACATCTAATAGCCATTGCCACACGTCACCATGGATTTATTTCCACCTGCAATTACTTCGTCCTAACTTTAATTTAATCTCAAGAAGCATTAAGATCTCAATAGCGAGCTTAATACTTCTTGAATAATATCACTCCTGACCAAAATTTTTCCACACTAATGCATGAGACTTTGATTTGTCACCCAGAAATTTACTTACATCTTGCCAAAGTAAAGAATTGCTATCGGTCGCAGTGACTATTGCCTCTATAAGCCCTGTAGCTACAACTGTGGCCAATTCATCATCAAGCGAGACCATACCATCTTCGACATGTTTAAATATTTTTTCTCTTTCAATATCCCCCATTTCATAAAAATTTTTTACAATCGTTTTTCCAACCTGAGAGAACAACATAACCACCGGTGGCGTTTCTGGATGCCAGTATTCATTAGCTAATGAGACTGTCTCAGACAAAACAGTGGAAAATGATGCCATTTTTTCTATATAACTAGCAATATATTGGTTCATTACTTGCCTCCCAAAGCATTCTGTAAATCCTGAAGAACGTTTTCTGCTGCTGCTCGATCCCCTGGAGATGCTGTTGGATTCTTATCCAACCAATCCTGTAAAGCCCTTGTATAATCCTGTGCTTTCAATACATGTCCTCTACCACCAACTTTTTCACCTGTGGCCAATTCATAACGAACAGCATCTGCTGTGCTTCCACTTCCTACTTTTGCATTTGGCCGATAAAGATCGTCTATAATATTTTTCAAATTTGAATCTGTAACGTCGGGTTTTCCCATTTTCTGTCGCAATTCATCTTTATACCGTTCATGCTGCATACGATCCCTTGCGCTATTCTCATCTTCTGGTCCCCATCCTCCCGGGCTTCCCGTACTGCCGCCGGCCAGGTAGTTCTTCTCTTCATCCGTCAAATCCTTCCCAACATTCGGCTGACTCCCTGACGAATTATCATTCTCATGTGGGCTATCTAAAGGACAACTACTGGTCCAGTAACACATTTCAGCCTGAGAATTTATTAACTGCCCATCGCTCAGAGCCTTCCCGGCACGCCCATCATTAGCGAGAAGGTCATATCCCATTGGCCCAGCGACCACAGCCATTGCTCCAAGAGCAGGGGCAGCAGACGCCATAGCCGTCGTGACTGCATCAAAAGTCGCCGCCCCACCCGAAAGTAACGCCCCCCCAAATTTTGTTCCTGTTACTGTTGTGGCAGAACCAAGAACCAGTGTCTCACCAGACAACCCAAGAGGATCCCCCCGCTGCACCGGGTTCAGCGGATACGCATACAGGTTCCATCCCCCCTTCAGCCCAATGGGATCCTGGGTGATATAGCGTCCCTGCAACGGATCGTAGTACCGGTTCCGGTTATAGTACAGCCCCGACTCCTCATCATACTGCTGCCCCGGCAGACGGAGTGACTGTTGAAGGTGCTGCGCACTGGTTTCGCCCAGCAGGTTTCCCCATTCGTCATACTCCCCGCACCACGCCGTTTCCCCTTCCGGGCTGATAAGCGCCTGCGGCAGTCCCCGGTGGTCACAGTGGTAAAGATGAAGTTTCCTCTCCGGGATGTATTCCGCCTCCATCTGCGCGGCCATCTGTTCCGCCGTCAGCCCGCTCTGCGCAAGCCATGCCTCACTCTCCGCACTCACCGCTCCCGCGCGCAGTTCCCGCTCCAGCCTCCCCAGCATCACCGCCAGCTCCGCCGGGAGCGTCACACCCGTGTCCTCCTGCAACACCTCCGCCAGGCTCCGGTGCCGCGCCTTCGCCTGTTCGCCATTCTCTGTTTCGATTCTGATGAGCGGCGTGAAGCTCCCCGGCTGGTATACCGTCTGGATACGCGTGGTGCCGGTCTGTACCGTCGTCAGCCTGTCACCGTCCCACCCGTACCATGTCACCTCCGGTTTACGCGACAGCGACATCCACCCCGTCAGGTCACGCTCCCGCCGCCAGACCCGTTTTGCCATTCGCCGTCCCAGCGGGTCGTAGAGGTAGCGGCTCTCGACCAGTGGCTCGCCATGCTGTATCCGCGTGTAGAACACCAGGCGGTGCTGGCTGTCGTAGTGGTAGTGGTGGGTCCGCTCGTCGTGCATCCGTATCACCCCTTCCGGGATGCGGTCCGTCTTCTCCGCCAGCCTGCCGTATTCATCGTGGCGGTAGACATAGTGCGCATCTTCCGCGATGCGGTTACCCGGCGTTTTCCCCGATGCTGGTTGAGTGGCTTAAAGAGGGCTGGCTGCTGGCGTCGGCTGAGATGCAGCACAGCGAACTGCGCGGCGGCGTGTTGCTGCTGGCCCTGCTGCATTCGCCGCTGCGTTATATACCGCCTGCTGCCGCCCGGCTGTTGACCGGCATTAACCGTGACCGTCTGCAACAGGACTTTGTGCAGTGGACACAGGAGTCGGCGGAATCAGTCGTGCCGGATGCAGACGGTAAAGGCGCAGGCACAATGACGGACGCCTCTGACACCCTGCTTGCCCGCTATGCCAAAAACATGACCGCAGACGCCCGTAACGGCAGGCTTGACCCGGTACTGTGCCGCGACCACGAAATCGACCTGATGATCGACATTCTCTGCCGCCGCCGTAAAAACAACCCGGTGGTGGTGGGCGAAGCGGGCGTGGGCAAAAGCGCACTGATTGAAGGGCTGGCGCTGCGCATCGTGGCAGGCCAGGTGCCGGACAAGCTGAAAAACACCGATATCATGACCCTTGACTTGGGCGCATTGCAGGCCGGGGCGTCGGTGAAGGGTGAATTCGAAAAACGTTTCAAAGGGCTGATGGCGGAGGTCATTTCCTCCCCGGTGCCGGTCATTCTGTTTATCGACGAAGCACATACCCTGATTGGCGCGGGCAACCAGCAGGGCGGGCTGGATATCTCCAACCTGCTCAAACCGGCGCTGGCGCGCGGCGAGCTGAAAACCATCGCCGCCACCACCTGGAGCGAGTACAAAAAATACTTCGAAAAAGATGCCGCCCTGTCGCGCCGCTTCCAGTTGGTGAAGGTCAGCGAACCCAACGCTGCCGAAGCCACCATTATTCTGCGCGGTCTGTCGGCGGTCTATGAACAGTCTCACGGCGTGCTGATTGATGATGACGCCTTGCAGGCCGCTGCGACATTAAGCGAGCGTTATCTCTCCGGGCGTCAGTTACCGGACAAAGCGATTGATGTGCTGGATACCGCCTGCGCCCGTGTGGCCATCAACCTGTCGTCGCCGCCGAAGCAAATCTCGGCGCTGACCACTCTGAGCCACCAGCAGGAGGCGGAAATTCGCCAGCTTGAGCGCGAGCTTCGCATCGGACTGCGTACCGACACATCACGGATGACAGAGGTGCTGGTGCAGTATGATGAAACGCTGACGGCGCTGGATGAACTGGAAGCGGCCTGGCACCAGCAGCAGACGCTGGTCCGGGAGATTATCGCGCTGCGCCAGCAGTTACTGGGCGTGGCAGAGGACGATGCGGCGCCGTTGCCGGACGCAGATACCGTGGAGGATACGCAGCCAGAGTCAGAGTCAGAACAGGATAATACCGGTGCCGTACCGGCTGATGAGGCCGACAGAGAACAACCGGAAGAGACCGCTGAAACAGTTTCCCCGGTACAGCGGCTGGCCCAGCTCACTGCCGAACTGGACGCCCTGCATAACGACCGGTTGCTGGTCTCCCCGCACGTCGATAAAAAACAGATTGCGGCGGTGATTGCCGAATGGACCGGCGTGCCGCTCAACCGCCTGTCGCAGAATGAAATGTCGGTCATCACCGACCTGACGAAATGGCTGGGTGACACCATCAAAGGCCAGGACCTGGCGATTGCCAGCCTGCATAAGCATCTACTGACCGCACGCGCCGACCTGCGTCGTCCGGGACGCCCGCTCGGTGCGTTCCTGCTGGCTGGCCCCAGCGGTGTGGGTAAAACCGAAACCGTCCTGCAACTGGCAGAGCTGCTCTACGGCGGTCGCCAGTACCTGACCACCATCAATATGTCCGAATTCCAGGAGAAACACACCGTCTCGCGGCTGATTGGTTCGCCTCCGGGCTACGTTGGCTACGGTGAAGGCGGCGTACTGACCGAAGCGATTCGTCAGAAACCCTACTCGGTAGTACTGCTCGATGAAGTGGAAAAAGCGCACCCGGATGTGCTCAACCTGTTCTACCAGGCGTTCGATAAGGGCGAAATGGCAGACGGTGAAGGCCGCCTGATTGACTGCAAAAATATCGTCTTCTTCCTGACGTCCAACCTCGGCTACCAGGTAATAGTCGAGCATGCCGATGACCCGGAAACCATGCAGGAAGTACTGTATCCGGTGCTGGCCGACTTCTTCAAACCTGCCCTGCTGGCGCGTATGGAAGTGGTGCCGTATCTGCCGCTGTCGAAAGAGACGCTCGCCACCATTATCGCCGGAAAACTGGCCCGTCTGGATAACGTGCTGCGCAGTCGCTTTGGTGCAGAAGTGGTCATTGAACCGGAAGTGACGGACGAAATCATGAGCCGCGTCACCCGCGCGGAAAACGGCGCGAGGATGCTGGAATCGGTCATCGATGGCGACATGCTACCGCCGCTCTCGCTGCTGCTGTTGCAGAAAATGGCGGCTAACACGGCGATTGCCCGGATTCGGTTGTCGGCAGTGGACGGCGCATTTACGGCAGACGTGGAAGATGCTCAGAACGACGAGTCCGTCACAAAGGATGAAACGGTTTTATGAGCAGGTTGCGCGTTTTCCGGCAGACAGGATGGTTTATCGCGGGCCTGATGACGGGCTTACCCGCCACTGCCGCGCCCGCAGAAGCATCGTCAATGGCCGGTGTGGCGGTCGCCGTCGCCACCACGACCCCGCCGGATGCGACAGCCACGTTACAGGCCATACAGTCCTGTCGGCGGGAGTCCGCGGCGCTGGAGCGGCTTGACTGCTATGACCGCCTGCTGGCACCGCTGTCCCCGTCAGGGTTTGACGGGGCGCTGGTCAAAGCCGGTTTTGTGGGCGAGGCCTGGACCCGCGCCACAGAGCAGGAAAAACGCCGCGAGGGCAACACCACAGAACTGCTGGTGACGCAGGTGCCGGGGGAGCGCCCGACGGTGGTGATAACCACCCCGGCTATCGGTCATGTTCCGCCACGCCCGGTGCTGATGTTCAGTTGCGTGGACAATATCACCCGGATGCAGGTGGCGCTGATGCACCCTCTGGATGTCCATGATATCGCCGTCACTCTGAATGCCGACAACCGGGCATTGCGCAGCCACTGGTTTGTGCGCGAGAACGGCACCCTGCTGGAGTCCAGCCGGGGGTTACCCGAAGGCGATCCCCGCGATCAGTTTCACCGCCAGTACCTTGCCGCACAGTTGACGGAAGAGGCGGGGCTGGTACAGCTTGCGCAGCAGCAGTACCGGATGTTGTTCAGGATGGGATTGCAGATGATGGTGGCAGACTGGGAGCCGTCCCTGCTTGAGCAGCTAGAACAAAAATTCACGGCAGAACAATAAAAGAGAACAGGAGTTTTTGTGTTCAGATTACCAACACCCCGACTACTCAGCGGACTCAAATCAGCCCTGCGACCGGCGATGCCCCGGTTTAAAGTCTCTGCTTTCTGGCTGCTGATACTGGCGTGGATTTTTCTGCTGGTGTGGATCTGGTGGAAAGGCCCGACGTGGACGCTGTATGAAGAACAGTGGCTCAAACCACTGGCGAACCGCTGGCTGGCAACGGCGGCGTGGGGGATTATTGCCCTGATGTGGCTTACCGTCCGGGTGATGAAGCGCCTGCAACAGCTTGAAAAAATGCAAAAGCAACAGCGCGAGGAAGCCGTTGATCCGCTCAGCGTGGAACTGAACGCCCAGCAGCGTTATCTTGACCGCTGGCTGCTGCGCCTGCAACGCTATCTCGACAACCGCCGTTTCCTGTGGCAGTTGCCGTGGTATATGGTCATCGGCCCGGCGGGCAGTGGCAAAACGACACTGCTGCGCGAGGGGTTTCCGTCCGACATTATTTATGCCCCGGAGGGCGCGCGCGGCGCAGAACAACGCCTGTACCTTACGCCCCATGTCGGTAAACAGGCGGTGATCTTTGATATCGACGGCACACTCTGCGCTCCCGCTGATGCGGATATCCTGCATCGCCGTCTGTGGGAACATGCCCTCGGCTGGCTGAAAGAAAAGCGCGCGCGCCAGCCGCTGAACGGGATTATTCTGACACTCGATTTACCCGATCTGCTTACCGCAGACAAACGCCGCCGCGAGCATCTGTTACAGACGCTGCGCAGCCGCTTGCAGGATATACGCCAGCATCTTCACTGCCAGTTACCGGTTTACGTGGTACTCACCCGGCTTGATTTATTGCAGGGTTTTGCCGCCCTGTTCCAGTCACTGAACAGACAGGATCGCGATGCGATTCTGGGCGTCACGTTCACCCGCCGCGCCCATGAAAATGATGACTGGCGAACAGAGTTGAATGCTTTCTGGCAGACATGGGTGGATCGAATGAATCTGGCGTTGCCGGATCTGATGGTCGCTCAGACTCACACCCGCACGTCTTTATTCAGTTTTTCCCGCCAGATGCAGGGAAGCCGTGAACCGCTGGTGTCACTGCTTGAGGGTCTGCTTGATGGCGAAAATATGAACGTGATGCTGCGTGGTGTCTATCTCACCTCTTCGCTTCAGCGTGGGCAGATGGATGATATATTCACCCAGTCTGCCGCCCGCCAGTACCGGCTGGGCAATAACCCACTGGCGTCCTGGCCCCTGGTGGACACCGCGCCTTATTTCACCCGCAGCCTGTTCCCGCAGGCATTACTCGCAGAGCCTAATCTGGCAACAGAGAGCCGCGCCTGGCTGATACGTTCCCGTCGCCGCCTGACAGTTTTCTCTGCCACAGGCGGCGTGGCAGCACTTCTGCTCATCACCGGCTGGCATCACTATTACAACGGTAACTATCAGTCCGGCATCACCGTGCTTAAGCAGGCCAAAGCCTTTATGGACGTGCCGCCTCCGCAGGGGGAAGATGACTTTGGCAACCTGCAACTGCCGCTTCTGAACCCGGTACGCGATGCCACACTGGCCTATGGCGACTGGGGCGACCGCAGCCGTCTGGCCGATATGGGACTGTACCAGGGACGACGTATCGGGCCTTATGTGGAACAGACCTATCTGCAACTGCTGGAGCAACGTTACCTGCCCTCGCTGTTTAACGGGCTGGTCAAAGCGATGAACGCCGCGCCGCCGGAGAGTGAAGAAAAACTCGCGGTGCTGCGCGTAATGCGAATGCTGGAGGACAAAAGCGGACGTAACAATGAGGTGGTGAAGCAGTATATGGCAAAACGCTGGAGCGAAAAATTCCACGGCCAGCGCGATATCCAGGCACAACTGATGTCCCATCTTGACTACGCGCTGGCTCATACTGACTGGCATGCAGAGCGTCAGGCGGGCGACGGTGACGCCATCAGCCGCTGGACGCCATATGACAAGCCCGTGGTATCAGCACAGAAAGAACTGAGCAAACTGCCTGTCTACCAGCGGGTTTACCAGAGCCTGAAAACGCGGGCGCTGGGCGTTCTTCCTGCCGACCTCAATCTGCGTGACCAGGTAGGGCCAACCTTTGACCAGGTGTTTACATCTGCCGATGACAACAAACTGGTTGTTCCACAGTTTCTTACCCGTTACGGCCTGCAAAGCTATTTTGTAAAACAGCGCGATGAACTGGTTGAACTGACGGCGATGGATTCCTGGGTACTTAACCTTACCCGCAGCGTGAAATACAGTGACGCCGACCGCGCGGAAATCCAGCGCCAGTTGACCGAGCAGTATATCAGCGACTACACCGCCACCTGGCGGGCCGGGATGGACAATCTGAATATCCGCAATTTTGAGTCCATCGGACAACTGACCGGGGCGCTGGAGCAGGTTATCAGCGGCGACCAGCCTTTGCAGCGGGCGCTGACCGTCCTGCGTGACAACACACAGCCAGGCGTCTTTTCTGAAAAACTCTCTGCCAAAGAACGGGAGGAAGCCCTGGCAGAGCCGGATTACCAGTTACTCACCCGCCTCGGGCATGAATTCGCCCCGGAAAACAGTACCCTGGCAGTACAGAAAGACAAAGAAAGCACGATGCAGGCCGTGTATCAGCAACTCACCGAGTTGCACCGCTACCTGCTGGCAATCCAGAACGCGCCTGTACCAGGGAAATCGGCGCTGAAAGCCGTGCAGTTACGGCTTGATCAGAACAGCAGCGATCCGATATTCGCCACCCGCCAGATGGCAAAAACGCTGCCTGCTCCGCTCAACCGCTGGGTTGGCAGACTGACTGACCAGGCCTGGCATGTGGTGATGGTGGAGGCTGTTCATTATATGGAAGTGGACTGGCGCGACAGCGTGGTGAAACCGTTTAACGAGCAACTGGCAAATAACTATCCGTTTAATCCGCGTTCTGCACAGGATGCCTCACTGGATGCCTTCGAACGCTTCTTTAAACCGGATGGCATACTGGATACCTTCTACCAGCAGAACCTGAAGCTGTTTATCGATAATGACCTGAGTCTGGAGGATGGCGATAACAACGTCATTATTCGCGAAGATATTATTGCGCAACTGGAAACTGCGCAGAAAATCCGTGACATCTTCTTCAGCAAACAGAACGGTCTGGGAACATCCTTTGCCGTGGAAACGGTATCGCTTTCAGGCAATAAACGCCGCAGTGTACTGAACCTTGACGGTCAGTTAGTCGATTACAGCCAGGGCCGTAACTATACCGCCCATCTGGTCTGGCCTAACAACATGCGCGAAGGCAACGAAAGTAAGCTGACGCTCATCGGCACCAGCGGCAACGCGCCGCGCAGTATCAGCTTCAGCGGGCCGTGGGCGCAGTTCCGCCTGTTCGGGGCCGGACAACTGACCGGAGTACAGGATGGCAACTTTACCGTGCGCTTTAGCGTGGACGGTGGCGCGATGACCTACCGTGTGCATACCGACACGGAAGATAACCCGTTCAGCGGTGGGTTGTTCAGCCAGTTTGGTCTGTCAGACACACTGTACTGAGGAGGCAGGGATGAATAGTAACGTACTGACACAAACTATCGTTACCGGCAGTGACCCGCGCGGGCTGCCGGAATTCAGCGCCATCCGCGAGGAAATAAACAAAGCCAGCCACCCGTCACAGCCTGAGCTGAACTGGAAACTGGTGGAGTCGCTGGCGCTGGCGATTTTTAAAGCCAACGGTGTGGATTTACACACCGCCACCTACTATACGCTTGCCCGGACACGGACACAGGGACTGGCGGGATTCTGCGAAGGTGCGGAACTGCTGGCGGCAATGGTAAGCCACGACTGGGATAAGTTCTGGCCGCAGGGCGGCCCGGCGCGTACTGAAATGCTGGACTGGTTTAACTCCCGAACCGGCAATATTCTGCGTCAGCAAATCTCCTTTGCGGAATCCGACCTACCACTGATCTACCGCACAGAGCGGGCATTGCAGCTTATCTGCGATAAGCTCCAGCAGGTGGAACTGAAGCGCGTTCCGCGCGTGGAGAATCTGCTCTATTTTATGCAGAACACGCGTAAACGGCTTGAACCCCAGCTGAAGAGTAACACTGAGAACGCCGCACAGACCACGGTCAGAACGCTGATTTATGCCCCGGAAACACAGGCATCTTCCACACCAGAAGCGGTAGTGCCTCCCCTGCCCGGCCTGCCTGAGATGAAAGTGGAAGTGCGCAGTCTGACAGAGAATCCCCCACAGGCCAGTGTGATAAAGCAAGGCAGTACGGTAAGAGGGTTTATCGCAGGGATCGCCTGTTCAGTGGCTGTCGCCTCAGCATTGTGGTGGTGGCAGGTCTATCCGGTGCAGCAGCAACTGTTACAGGTTAACGACACCGCTCAGGGCGCAGCAACGGTGTGGATGGCCTCACCTGAACTCGAAAACTATGAGCGCAGGCTGCAACAACTTCTTGATACCTCCCCGGTACAGCCGCTGGAAACCGGGATGCAGATGATGCGTGTTGCCGACAGTCGCTGGCCGGAAAGCCTGCAACAGCAACAGGCCTCGACACAATGGAATGAGGCACTCAAAACCCGCGCACAGAGTAGCCCGCAGTTGCGTGGCTGGTTGCAGACCCGCCAGGACTTACATGCTTTTGCAGATCTAGTGATGCAGCGCGAGAAAGAGGGACTAACCCTTTCCTATATCAAAAATGTCATCTGGCAGGCGGAGCGGGGACTGGGGCAGGAAACACCCGTTGAGTCTCTGTTGACGCAGTACCATGATGCCCGTGCGCAGAAGCAGAATACAGATGCGCTGGAAAAACAAATTAATGAGCGACTCGAAGGCGTGTTAAGCCGCTGGCTGCTGCTAAAGAATAACGTCATGCCAGAGGCGGCAACCGGTACCACGGCCGAAAAATAATTATTTAATTAAAGGAGATTATCATGGCAAATATAAGTTATTTATCTTTGAGTGGAGAGACACAAGGGCTAATTTCAGCAGGTTGCTCAACGCTTGATTCTGTCGGAAACAAAGCGCAGCCAGAACATAAAGATCAGATCATGGTTTATGCGTTAATGCATTCCATCTCAAGAAGTCAAAATGTCAATCATCATGAATTAATTATCACCAAACCGGTTGATAAATCCTCACCATTGCTGGCAAAAGCACTTAGTGACAATGAAAAAATGGCAATATGTGAATTTATACTCTACCGAACCAGTAAAGCGGGTATTTACCAGCCTTATTATAAAATAAATCTGTCAAAAGCCCGAATATCAAGTATTGATTTTGTCACACCGCATGCTGTCCTGGAAAAAGAACTGGAACCACAGGAGAGAATTGCCTTTATTTATGAAGATATTTCCTGGGAGCATACGTTAGCCGGTACGAATGCAATGAGTAAATGGCAGGATCGTGTACAGTAACTTACTGTAATAACATAATAAATTACTATTGCGGAGAGATAAAATGGCTGGTTTAAGGAATAACAACAACACACAGAATGCACAGTGGGCTGATTATGTGGGTGACATTCTTCGGGGGGCTCAGCCGATAAACCAGCTAGTACCTCAGCACCCTTATCTTAACGACGTCCCACTCATTGATGAGTTAAGGCATCAGAACACTCATCATGTTATTCCCTTGACACTTGATGTTGCAAAAAAAATACTCAGCCCAATAACATCATTTGATTACATTCATTTTATCACTACACATCCTTCAGGTATAAAAGATACACTCGCCTGGTTAGTTAACGCGGGTAAATTAATGACTGAGTTTGATGACAATGGGAAAATTATATTTAACCTTAATGCCTTAAAGTATACAAAAGCAAGTTACTTTGAAATACTTGGAGAGAAATATATAAAAATCACAACATCCAGCCCCTGGCTTTTAGAAAAGCTCGGTAAATATATTTTCTCTTCACGAGCGCCTCAAGTTCTGGAACTCGCTATTGGCTGGCGAGGAGCTTTATCTGAATCAATAAAAGGAGTTAAGTTCTGTATCTGGTTTTCAGTAGCCTGGAGAACCATAGAATTTATTATGAGTTCAGAGCGAGATCTGGTTAATTTTCTTGGCGATTTTTCAATGGATGTGGCCAAAGCAGTTATAGCCGGTGGTGTTGCAACCGCTATTGGAAGTCTGGCTTCTTTTGCCTGTGTTAGCTTTGGCTTTCCAGTAATTCTTGTCGGAGGAGCAATTTTACTGACAGGGATAGTGTGTACAGTTGTTTTAAATGAAATCGATGCTCAATGCCATTTATCAGAAAAATTAAAATATGCAATTAGAGATGGACTAAAACGGCAACAGGAACTTGATAAATGGAAAAGGGAAAACATGACTCCATTTATGTATGTTCTTAACACTCCACCCGTGATATGAGGATTAACCATGCGTTTACATGTTAAATTAAAAGAGTTTCTTTCGATGTTTTTTATGGCCATATTATTTTTCCCTGCATTCAATGCTTCTTTGTTTTTTACCGGAGTTAAACCTCTATATTCAATAATAAAATGCTCCACGGAAATATTTTATGATTGGAGAATGTTGATTCTGTGCTTCGGTTTCATGTCGTTTTCCTTTTTAAATATTCATGTAATTTTACTTACGATAATAAAATCATTCTTAATCAAAAAAACGAAGGTAGTCAATTTCGCCACAGACATAACAATACAGCTAACTCTTATATTTTTACTAATAGCTATCGTAATAGCACCTTTAATAGCTCCTTTTGTCACAGGATATGTCAATACTAATTATCACCCCTGCGGTAATAATACGGGAATTTTCCCAGGAGCAATCTATATTAAAAATGGCATGAAATGTAATAATGGATATATTTCTCGCAAGGAAGATTCAGCAGTTAAATAATTAAATATTCTAAAACAAACAGTTTTTAACTCCGGATTCCATGTCCTTTCTTGCACTGTCTTTGTCAAGAAAAATTTCTTATGCAAAGAATTTTGTATTATTGCCGCCAGAAATTCCTGGCGGCAGATATAATTTATTATTGATAGCGGTTAACCAAATCTTTTACCATCGCTTTATAGGTCTTTTGCTTAAGTTGCATGATTTGCTGCTCTGTCATATCAGTCGTACTGGCTTCATTCTTGTCGGGCAATGGTGGAAGCACTTTATATTCATAATTCACCGGCGACCAGGTAGCCCACTCACCTGTTGCCACATCCACCAGCGTGAAACGTACCAGGTAGCGCAGGGAGATAGCGTCAGTGAGTTTGTCATTTTTATAGTCGGACCATACTGTTGATTTCAGCGCAGAGTCATATTTTCCTGTCTGCAACATATCCTGGTAAACAATAATCGCTTTCTGATGTCCTTTTGCAGCCACAAAACGCAGTGCCTGCATCCAGTTCATATTCTCAGCACTGGCAACATCCTCGTTCTCATTTTTATCTTTGTTTTTGTTACAAGTCAGAGGCTTTTGCCTGTCCGGGATACCAGAGAATGTGGAAACAGTATAATATTTTCGCATCTCCTCCTGCATAATGGTTTCCGGTGCGCGGTTGCCGGATTGAACAAGTATTACAGGAGAATTAAGGGGAACGCGGAACTCATCTCCATCAAGCGCAGCTTGAATATCCTCTTCGGATACGGCCAGAGTGGTTTCATTACCGAATAAATCTTTGTCTGTCAGTTGCTGGGGAGTGTTTTTATTAATATTACTTTGTGTGACTTGAGCTTTTTTCTTCTTTTCATCAATAGAAGATTCAGAGGCACATCCTGCAAGCAGCGAGAATAACACACATATGCAACAAAGCTTTTTTGAATTCATAATTGGACACTCCCTCGCCTGTCATAATGATTAGAATATTTAGCATTGATAACGGACTCTAATTATATACCTCACTTAAATAATAACAAACAAAATCAATTTGAAATATACATTCATTTAATCAATATAAATTTATTCTCTAGAAATATATTTAAGCTGAATGGTTCGATATCATTATTGAATTTTAATGAATGAGACAACAAGCGAGAATCACGCACCTACGCCAGAGTAAAATCATTGAACAGAGAAATGGTGGAATTCAAATACAAAAAAACCGCAAAATTAAAAATCTTGCGGCTCTCTGAACTCATTTTCATGAGTGAATAGTGGCGGAACGGACGGGACTCGAACCCGCGACCCCCTGCGTGACAGGCAGGGATT
>OGQR01001808.1_pt1 | contig 14010 bp, 10 predicted proteins | sample 1553271 | NCBI WGS metagenome assembly OGQR01 (sample SAMEA2579970, study PRJEB22360) | human gut metagenome | biome: human gut; feature: human-associated habitat; material: faeces | place: Denmark | collected 2008/2010 | reverse complement strand
CCGCAGCCGCTGACGGCGCACACACCGCCAAGGCCGGAAGCGCTCAGCTGGCCAGCGGCGCATCCGCCCTGTATGACGGTGTGCTCCAGCTCCAGAACGGCACCGACCAGCTCAGCGGCGGCCTCGTGCAGTTCAATGAGGAGGGCATTTCTCAGCTCACCGGTGCGCTGGACGCCGACCAGCTCCACGCCCTGCAGACCGTGGTGGAAGAGATGACCAGCCGCCTCGCCGACTACACCAGCTTTGCCGGTGTACCCGAGGGTGCGTCCAGCCGGGTGAAGTTCCTCTACAAGACCGCCGAGACGCCCGCCGAAACGGCTCCGGTGGAGACGGCGGCAGACACTGCCTCGGAGGGCAATTTCTTCCTCCGCCTGTGGCACCGCCTGCTGGCCCTGTTCGGGCTGTAAGAATATGAATACAAGGCCCCGGAGGACGTGTGAAGCCTCCGGGGCCTTGTGTTTCTCTGCAAAAAATGCAGCCGCTCCAGGCAAAGCATAAACCAGGGCGGCTGCATTTTTAAGGAGGTAAATGATTAGGAGAACATCCAAACAGTTATCTGGTGTGCAGTATCCGGATAACGGTCAGGCAAAGAAGGAGATGATCAGTGCGACGAGGAAACCTACGCCGCCGACCAGCGTTTCCATGATGGTCCAGGTCTTGAGGGTAGTCTTTTCATCCATACCGACAAGGCTCTTGACCAGCCAGAAACCGGAGTCGTTGAAGTGAGAACAGACGGTGGAGCCGCCTGCGATGGCAGCGGTGACACAGGCGAGGTAGAGGGGGCTGAGCTCGCTGATGCCGGGCATTGCAGAGATGATGCCCGCAGCCATGGTCATTGCCACCGTGGAAGAACCCACGGAGATGCGGACCAGAGCGGCCACGATGAAGGCCACCAGAACCAGCGGCAGGCTGGCGTTTGCCACAGCGTTGCCGATGACATCGCCCAGACCGGAGTTCTGCAGCATGTAGCGCAGCACGCCGCCGCAGGCAGTGACCAGCAGGATCATGCCGGTAGGCTCCAGAGACTTGGTCATGATCTTTTCCAGCTGTGCATTGTTATAGCCGTGGCGGGTACCCAGCAGATACATGGCAGCGATGGTAGCCAGCAGAAGAGCCATGAACGGCTCGCCGAGGAAGGCCAGGACCGGCTGGATGCCAGCCAGAGCAGGCACGACCTTAGCCACAGAGTTTGCGATGATGAGCACCAGAGGGATCAGGATGATGCCCACGATGGTGCCGAAGCGGGGCAGCTTGCTCTCGTCGATGTCCTCCTGCTGAGCAACATGCTCGGGGACTTCGATCATGTATTTTTTGCCGCAGATAGAACCCCAGATGGGACCGGCGGCGATCATAGCAAAGATGCCGCAGAAGATGCCGATGAGGATGACCCAGCCGAGGTCAACGCCCAGTATGGAGGCCACCAGCACAGGACCCGGCGTGGGAGGAATGAATGCATGGCCGACAGCCAGACCGGCCAGCAGGGGGATGACATAGTACAGGACCGAGCGCTTGGTGCGCTTTGCCAGAGAGAAGGCCAGCGGGATGAGGATGATGAGGCCGGCATCGAAGAAGACCGGCATGGCCACCACAAGGCCGGTGATGCCCAGTGCCCATGCGGCTTTTTCGTCACCGAACTTCCGCACCATGGTCACGGCCAGCGTCTGCGCGCCGCCGGATTCCTCCAGAATGGCACCGAACATGGAGCCGAGGCCCACCAGAAGGGCGATGCCCTTTAAGGTGTTGCCAATGCCCTCGTTGACCGAGCCGATGATGTCGGACAGGGGCATACCGGCCATCAGGCCGATGCCGACAGCACCGATCAGGATGGAGATCATCGCGTGGACCTTGAACTTGATGATAAGGATGAGCAATAGGATCAGGCCTGCCACGGCAGCAAAAACCAGTCGTGCCGCATCGGGAGTCGCAACTGCTGTCATAGAAATTTCCTCCGTTTTTCGATTTTTGATTGCACTTATCCAAGCCGTCCGGGAAAACGCCCAGGCAGTTTACTTTTTGTTGTTTGCGTGGAGCAAATTACTCCATGTATGCGCCCTTCATGGGGCTGACGGCGTGCTGAGAGTAGAGCTTCAGCAGACCCTTGGTGTACTTGGGAGCTTTGGGCTTCCAGTTGGCGCGGCGCTCGGCCAGGATGGCGTCCATCTCTTCGGGAGTCTTGGGCTCACCCTTCACGCCCACGATGGCCAGCTTGCGGTTATGTACGTCGATCTGGATGAGGTCGTCCGGCTCCACCAGTGCGATGGGGCCGCCCACCGCAGCTTCCGGGCTGACATGACCGATGACCGGGCCGCGGCTTGCGCCGGAGAAGCGGCCGTCGGTGATCAGAGCCACGCTGGAAGCCAGCTTCGGGTCGGCGCAGATGGCCTCGCCGGTGTAGAACATCTCGGGCATACCGCTGCCGCGGGGGCCTTCGTACCGGATGAAGATGGCATCGCCGGGCTTTACATCGCCGTGCAGCACAGCAGCGATGCACTCTTCCTCGCTGTCGTAGGGCTTGGCGCGCAGGGTGGCCTCAAACATATTCTTGGGGCAGGCGGTGTGTTTGATGACACAGCCTTCCGGGGCCAGATTGCCCTTCAGGATGGCGATGCTGCCGTCGGTGCCCTTGGCGTTATCGAAGCTGTGGATGATGTCCTCGCGGCTGACTGGACGGGCAAAACCGGCGGTCTTTTCGGCCAGAATGGCATCGCAGTGCTGGTAGAAGCCGTTCTTCTTCAGCTCCTCCAGATTCTCGCCCAGCGTCTTGCCGGTGACGGTCATCACGTCCAGATGCAGCATGGACTTGATCTCCTCCATCACGCGGGGTACGCCGCCTGCATAGTAGAAGTACTGGGCGGGCCAGTCGCCGGAGGGACGGATGTTCAGCAGGTAGTGTGCGCCGCGGTGCATCCGGTCAAAGGTGTCGGCGTCGATCTCGATGCCGAACTCGTGGGCGATGGCGGGCAGGTGCATGGTGGCGTTGGTGGAGCCGGAAATGGCGGCGTGTACCATGATGGCGTTCTCAAAGCTCTTCCTGGTCACGATGTCCTTTGCCTTGATGCCCTTTTTGACCAGCTCCATCAACTGCTTGCCGGCATCGTAGGCAGCCTGCTTCAGCTCCGGGGCGGTGGCAGGCATCAGAGCGGTGCCCGGCAGCATCAGACCCAGTGCCTCGGCCATGATCTGCATGGTGGAAGCAGTGCCCATAAAGGAGCAGGCACCGCAGCTGGGGCAGGCGTTGTGCTTGTAGTAGTCCAGCTGGCTGTTGGGGATGACGCCGGTCTTTTCCCATGCATCAAATTTGCCAATCTGTTCCAGCGTCAGCAGCTCGTTGATGGCGCAGGCGGGGTCGCTGACCACATACTCTTTCGGCAGGGTGTGTGCCTCCATGACGCCGCCGGTGACGACGATGGCGCTCATGTCCTTCAGGCGGCCGATGCTCATCAGCATGGCAGGTACGGACTTGTCGCAGCTGGCAATGAACACGCCGCCGTCGTAGACGCTGGCGTTGGCCTGTGCCTCCACCAGATTCACGATAGCGTCGCGGTGGGGCAGCGAGTAGTTGATGCCGTCGTGGCCCTGTGCGATGCCGTCGCACATATCGGTGGCGAAATAACGGGCAGCCTTGCCGCCGTTGTCGTTGACGGCCTGCACAGCCTCCTTGACGAACTGATCCAGATGGGCGCTGCCGGGGTGGCTGTCACCAAAGGTGCTCTCCACCATGATCTGGGGCTTTGCAAGGTCATCGACCTTCCAGCCCATACCCATCTTCAGCGGATCATTCTCGGGTGCTAATGTGCGGACTTCCTGTGAACGTAACTCCATGATCATTTCCTCCAAATACTGCTTGCTTTCGTCCTTTTTTTCGTTGAGCTTTTTGTGATTTTATTGTAAAGCTGCTGTTGACTTTTTGCAAGTTGTCACATGGTAGTCCTACTATTTGTGCAAAAAAAACTGGGATACATCTAGCATTTCGCCCAATTCTTTGGGATACATCATCCAAAATCCGCCTTTTTGGCGCGCTTCCATTCGATTCACTTCAAAAAAGTCGTCAGATGACTTTTGCAGTGAAAACGCCCTGCATGGATCTTTCCGTGCAGGGCGTTCCTCATTTTACAAAAGCGGCCATCCCGATGGTGCCGTCGTCGGGGTCCTCACCATCGTAGACCTTTTTGATATAAGTGCGGTTGAAGTTCAGGTGCATCACCATGGCGGACCTTGCTCCGATGGGGTCGTGGCGGGCAATGGCCTCTGTGATCATCCGGTGGGTCATGATGGTCTCATCGATGAGCTTTTTGTGGGTGACGTTGACGAACATCATCACCGCCGTGTCGATGATGGGGATCAACTGCCCCACCACCAGATTTTTGCTGCTCTCTGCGATGCAGGTGTGGAAAGCGATGTCGTCCTCGATGTAACGGTCGCCGTTATGGATCTTCGTTTCGACTCGCTCACAGAGCCGCTTCAGACGCTCAATATCCTCCGGGGTGGCGTTCTGCGCTGCGATCTCTGCAATGCACGGTTCCAGCAGAAGCCGGACGTTCACCAGATCGAAAGCCAGCGCGTTCTTGTCCTGCACGCTGCGCAGGTTCAAAGGGTCGGAAAGCCCCTTTACCGTGGTCACTACATAGGTGCCGGAACCCTGCCGGACCTCCACGATGCCCTTGCTGGACAGCAGCTTGACGGCTTCCCGGATGGTACTGCGCCCCACGCGGAACTTTTCGCCCAGAGCAAACTCGTTGGGAAGCTTTGAGCCCGGTTCGATGGGGGTATCCAGAATGTAGTGGTAGATCTGGTCTTCGACCTGCTCCGCGAGCAGTTTGCTTTTTAAGTGTGAAAAGTCACTCATAGCGATCACCCGTTTATGAAAAACAGTTTCTTATATCCGGATCATTTGGAGATGCTTCAGCGCTTCCCGGAGGACGTTCTGGAAAGGGCGCAGACCACTTCGACACGATCCTTATTGTCCAAACTCAATTCAAGGTCATGGTCGATGATAGGCAGCTTGAACCGGACGGACTTCAGCCACTGTCCGTTGGGCTGGCGTTCCGGGTAGATCTGCACCTCATCGATCAAAATCTCCACCAGTCTGCGGCGTTCTGCCTCGGTCATGGTGGCGTAGAGCTTGTCAAAGCAAATCAGGATCTTATAGATGTTGTCACCTGTGATTTTGTCGGCTTCAATGGACTGCTTCTTTGCCCGGGCATCCATCAGTCCATTTTCCACCTCTTCGATTTTATCGTACATCTTATAAAGGCGGTCGTCAAGGTCGGATTTTCGGGCGATAAAGTGCCGGTCGTCCGGGTCAAGGCTGTCGATCTCCTCCATAAGCCGGGATTTTGTGGAGTAGTGCTGCCGCAGCTGCTTCTCATAGGCGGCGATTTCCTGCTCAATGGCAGTGGTATCCACCTTCATGTTGATCTTTTCCTGCATCATAGCGGCAAAGCGGGGATTGCTGACCAGCTTGGACACCACTTCAGCAACTGCCGCATCCAGCACTTCCTCCTGAATCTGCTTGCGGTAATCACACTTGTAGCCCCGCTGCATATTGCGGTGCTTGCAGCCGTAATAATAGAAATCCTTGTACTTTGTCCCGTCCGGTCGCTTCTTGATGGACTTATTGCCATACATTCCCGCACCGCAGACCGGGCATTTCAGGATGTTGGACAGCAGATGCACCCGGTCTGTTTTGGGACGAGCTACCAACTCATACTTCTGTGCATTGGCTTTCATCTTGACTTGTGCAGCCTGCCACACTTCTTCCGACACCAGACCTTCATGCAGACCATCCACCAACAGGTAGCTGTCTTGTTCCACCAGCTTATACTCGTTTCTTGTGCCTTTGACCTTTTCCGTTCTGCGCCGTCCAAAGGCGATTTTTCCGCAGTAGACAGGGTTCTTCAAAATTTTCTGGATCGTGCTGGAAGAAAACAGGGGGTTCTTTCCGTTCTGTCGCTGGATCTTGGAAATCCCATGGTTTTCCAGATACTTGGCAACCCCTGTCGCACCCATGTCGGTGTTTACATACTGATCGAAGATCGTCCGAATGGCAGGTGCTTCCTCCTCATTGACTTCCAGCTTGCCATCAACCAAACGGTAGCCGTAAGGTGCAAAGCCGCCGTTCCAGCGGCCTTCCCGTGCTTTCTGGATGCGGCCTTCCATGGTTTGGACACGAATGTTCTCCCGCTCGATCTCTGCGACAGCAGACAACACCGAGATCATCAGCTTGCCCGCGTCTTTGGATGAGTCAATGCCGTCTTCTACGCAGATCAGGTTCACACCAAAATCCTGCATCACCTGCAAGGTGGACAGGACATCTGCAGCATTACGGCCAAACCGGGAGAGCTTGAACACCAACACATAGGCAACACCATCCTTGCCGGATTTGATGTCATCCATCATTTTGCAGAAGGAAGCACGGCCTTCAATGGATTTCCCCGATTTTCCGGCATCCTCATATTCGCCAACGATCTGGTAGTCATTGAAGTCTGCATAGGCTTTCATGCGGGCTTTCTGCGCATCCAGTGAATAGCCATCGATCTGCATCGCAGTGGAAACACGTGTATATGTGTAGACCTTGGTCTTTTCAGCTGCCATTTCCAGCACCTCCCGTTCGTACCGTCTTGTTCGGAATATGTATCTCCACACAGGAGAAGTGTCTCTGTGTGGAGTTTGGACATGAATCTCATGTCATTATTATATCATGCCACAGTAACATTCTCAACCGAAATCTGCGAATTTTCACTCTTCTGTGCCGGAACTTTCACGTCAGAAATTCTCGATGCAGTATCCATTTTATCCACCTCCAAAACATCTGCGTATTTTTCAATCATATCTGCCAGAAATGTTGCCAATGCACTCCATTCATCGAGCATTGACATTCTGCCGATCATCCTCCTCTCGATTGTCTGCCTGACAATAGCAGTCAAGCACTTCTTTTGGGATTTGGTTCAAGGTTTGAACTGCGGCTTCGTAGTCCTGCCGCAGCTTGGCATCCTCCAGACGCTTCAAGACGCTCCCTTCCTTCGCTTTGTCCAGCGAGGCAGAGAGCGCCTTGTTCTTCTCTTTCAGCTTTTCATTTTCGGCGGCGGTCTTGGTGAAGGCTACGTTGTACTTTCGCAGCTGGTCCTTCATCCGTGCCACATTGGGGATATAGCTGTCCAGCACCTTGCTGATCTCCGCCGCTCGGCTCTTGCCGTTGAAGGGATTGATACCCACCAGCAGGGCATCCAACTGCTCCTTCTGCTGGGTCAGTTGGGTCATCTCTTTGAAGATATGAGGCGGGATATGCTCCCGTCCAGTCTGGCTGGCACTTTCGCCCCGTTCCAACTCCGGGTACTGCTTGACCATGTGCTGCCAGAACTCGTCCTGCCACTTCACAAGGTTCTTGCGGTTGCCAATGATCTCTTTCGCGCTCAGCCGTCCGTCAGCAGTCAGGGGCACGAAGCAGAGGTGCAGGTGGGGCGTTTTCTCGTCCATGTGGACAACAGCAGAGAGAAAGGTATCCGGGCACTGTCTGCCCTCCAAAAATTTCAGGGCGTACGCAAAGTACGCCCTGATCTCCCGGTTGTTTTTATCCTTGAAAAACTCCGGGCTGGCAGTGACAAGAGCCTCTACCACTCGCACGCTGTCCTTGCGGACACGGCAGTGGGCGGCGGCTATCATGCGGTCGGCTTCTTCCCGGTACCTGCCCTGCGGCTGCACCAGATGGAGGTTGTAGCGGCTCCGGCTCGTGTCGATGTCCGGGTTGCTGGCGTACTGCTCCTTGGTGCGCTCGTTGTGGGCTTCGATGGGGCTGATTGCTGGCCCTTTATACTTTTTGAACCTTAAAATGCCGTATTGGGCTTTCATAGATCACGCTCCTTCTTGGGGTGTACAAAAAAATCTGTACGAACTTCAAATAACCTGTACGGTTCGTACAGCGTACGGAATCACAAAATATACACGATGACTCGTTTTAATTTGTCTCAATTCACCGTACAGGTGCGTACAAGTACAGACCGTACAGGTTGTACGAACTTCTTCCGTGAAAAAATGCACTTTTTACGGGCAGGGCTCACCAAATGGCGATATACACGTTTCATCCTTTGGTTTTGGCACGGATCATTTTGATCCCTGCCACGTTCAAAATCACCGGGGTCCCCAAAATGGGAACTTCGGTGAAGCCGGTCTCCCTTGCTGCCTCCCGACAGGAAATCTTTTTGGACTCTGTGTCGGCCCCATGCAGGGCGCTCGCTCCCCCGATGGGAGGTCTTGGCGGTCTGGGCAGTTCGGACGGTCATTCTGTTCTCAATGTTCGGGTTGGAAAGAATTCAGAGGGCTTTCGCGGGAAGCCCTTAATATGTTCGCTGCCGGGGAGTTAATATGTTCTCTTTCTGTCTATAGGATAGCACACGGAAAGTCTATGTGCCGTATATCCAGAAAGCCGGATTTTTGAACCAAAATGCAAAAAATCCAGTCCTCTGGAAAAAACCTGCTGAAGATGCTATACTAGGCAAAAAGGTCGGAGGTGCGAAAATGGAAACGAAACTGACGATTGGTGAACGACTGAAAGACCTGCGTGTAGAACGAGATATGAACCAGAAGGATGTGGAAAATCAGGCAGGTATCCCCACCAGCACGCTTTCGACCTACGAGAACGACACGGTGGGCAATGTGAATGTGGCGGCAATTATCAAGCTGGCCGAGTTTTACGATGTGCAGCCAGAATACCTGCTCTGCCTGACCGACAACAAAAAACGCCCAGACGCAAGCATTCAGGACTTGCATCTGAGCGATGGTACGGTGGATATTCTGTTGAAGGACAAGGCACTGAACCACCGGCTGCTTTGTGAACTGGTAGAGCATCCGGGTTTCCGGCAGCTTATGATGGACCTTGAGATATACGTCAACGGTCTGGTAAGTGACCGCATCCGGGATGCCAACGCAATGCTGGAAGCTATGCGGCAGCTGATCTGTGAGAAGTACGATGCGGAAACCGATGTGGAAATGCGCACCTTGCAGGTGGGGCAGCTGGTAGAGGACGAATACTTTGGCCGTACGATCTATGAAGAGCTGTCTGCGATCCTGAAGGATATTCGCACCGCCCATATTACAGACGATACCACATCGGACGGTTCTGCCATTGAGCGGGTACGGCAGTCCATCGAAAGTGCAAAATCCTTCGAGGGTTCCGCAGAGGAACAGCAGCTTCGGGCACTGTGCAAACAGGTCGGCAAGAACTTCGATTCCCTGAACAAAGCGGACTTAGCAGCCACCATGCGTATTCTGCGGGAACTGACCCCCACGACTACACAGCAGGGGCGTGCCGTGCGAAAGAGCATGGACAAACAACTGCGCGGAAAAACGCACCGGAAACGGTAAAGTGGAATCGTGTCAAATTGACACAATTCCTCCCGGGAAGGAAAAACGCTGCTGCGGCAGGACGGGGGAACGTACACCATTGGTTCCTCTGCAAGCCTGCGCTGGGTGGGCAGAAACCATTAGCTGCCATCCCCATCCGCGCATCCTTCTGCCGCAGAATAGGTGCTTGCCGGAGCTGCTCGCAGTCCCTTTTCCGCATCAGCCGGAACCAAGGTGTAACACACTAGACTTTGTAACCAAAGTCGTGTGCCACGAAACCCCGGCGCGGTTTCTTTGGATTCTTCCGGCTATCGCGTTGCCTCCCGGCTTCAGGCAATAGCAGATGCGGGCGTCAACTCGTACACATGATCGAACTGAGCTTTGCGCTTATCACCAAAACATTCTGGTTGCCACAGCAATCAGGTTTCAGGGCAGAAGACATCTAAAGATGCTGAACTTCTGGATCGATCATACCGTCTTTTTTGAACGGCTTCATTCTAACTGGGGTTGAGGACGGTTAAGAGCCGCAGTACATTTTCCAATTTTCCCGTCGGGCCAGAATACAAGACGATTTGGACGGGAGACACAGTACATTTGATTATAACGCAGCATCCCGATTTTATCCAGATATGCAATATGCTTCGCAACCAACACCTCTTGAGTATCCTGGTGAAGGGGTGACAGATCGTGGGAGCCTTTGCCGCCCCAGTCACCAACTGCACAAACAAGTACATCGAAGCGTTTATCCTGTCCAAACAAACGGTAAAGGTAATCGTACCAACTGTAGTCCTCATCGCCGGCCAGAAGATTACGGCGTAGCGTGATATGGAAGGAGTACTCTTCCGGGGGCAACTTGGAAAGAGCGACCAGATTGTCAATGATGGTCCGCAGGGTTCCTTTGCCAGATACATGGGGCCGAGTCTTGTCATGGTTCCAACCATCAAGTGTAATTTGGTAGCTGGTAATTCCTGCCTGACAAAACTGACGGAACAGCTTTTCGTCCAGCAGATAACCATTGGTGGTCATCTTGGCAGTATACTGAAAGCCATGCTGTTTCTGCAAGTTCTGAATCATTTCAGAGACTTCCAATACAGTGTCTTTGCAAAGGATCGGTTCGCCTCCAAGCCATGCAAGCACAACCTGCTTATGCCGTGGGGCCTGCGCAGTGATATACTCTTCGATCTGATCCAGTGTGTCACGGGTCATACTGGCTGCCGGGTGGTTTTTGTGGCAGTATGAACACTGAAAATTACACCCTTCAGTAGGAATCAGTGTGGCCATGAAGACATCCCAATTGAATTTTTGAGGTAATATTGGCTTGGGTTGAATACAACTGAAATTTTCTCCTAGGCAATCGGAGATGTATCCAGACATCATATATAAGCCCTCTTGATATTGTAGACTAAAATTAGTTGCCGTTCTTTTTTTCTTGAAGTGAAAGCAACCATGCGCTCTTCACAGAAAGACAGATGCCAATTCCAACTACGGTCATAAAAGCACCGAGGATGACAAAACAAGCCGTTGACCCGGCGCTCACCAGTAGTGATGAGCCAAACAGATAAAAAATTTCAGTAACATTGACGCCCATGTTGAAGACGGAAAGCAGCTCGGCGCGATTGTCTTCCCTGCCGGCAGCATCTACAATGCTGTTTTGGACTTCTCCCAGCAGATAGGATGGAATATCCAAAAAAAGCGGAAGGATCAGCATAAATAGGATAGTCCAAACCGGCACATTGACCAAGCCCAACACACCAAGGGCTATTCCACTCAGAATGAAAAACAGTGCCATCATTTGATTATAGTGTTCAGGCTTGGTACGGGCGAGAATCCGTTCGGACAGCAACTGAATTGCAGAATAACCCATAATAATTGCGGCGAGCCAGGTTTCATTGATCCCGCACAACTGCAGCTTCTCCGCATAGAAGAAATTGATCAGAATGCGGCCAATGTTCAAAGCTGCCAAAATCATTAGAAGCATCCATATCTTTTTCTGCTGAAACAACTGCGGATAGGGAATGTTTTTCTTTTGGCGCGTTTCACTTCTGGGCTGCACTGTTTCCTTGGGGATTTTTAAAGAGGTAAAGACAGCAACAAGGTTTGCGGCAATCGTTGCCAGAAGCAGACCCTTGATGCCAATCAGCGTGTACAGGACCGCATAAGCTAGGGTACTGGCAAAAAATCCGACAGTTCCATAATTGGCGACATGTGCAGATTTTTCAGCGTAATGTTCCTTTGAAAACATAATATAAATATAGCCGCTCTGCGTCCCAGAAGAAAAGGAAGCCGCTGTGCCTTCGAGGATAGCCTGTAAAATAAACAGACTATAATTGCAGCTTACATGAGCCAGCAAGAGGCAGGTTCTCGAAATGAGCAGCGCGATCTGGTATAGTACCAACGTGGATTTATAGCCAATGCGATCGGTCAGCTTTCCGAGAGGAATCTCTGTGAGGAGGACCATAGTAGCCATAATTGCTTGCAAAATGAAGAATTGGCTGAGAGAGATTCCTGCAGTGGTTCGTACCAGTAGAGAGACTGGGGAGAAAAACACCAGCCCATTGAGCAGAGAGGTAAGGTCAAGTGCATCTGTTTTCAGCTTTGCGTTCATTTTGATTCACCTCGTTATATTTGGATTTAATATAAGGAATAAACAGTGTTTTCATGAAGTGAGAAAAAACTTCTTCTTCATATGTACAGCACTTTTTGAAATCGATTTGGTGGGACAGCTGACATCCGCCACCGCAGAAGCCACCGATTTTACAATCCTTACACTCCGCATAAGAATTGCAGGTTACAGCGACGGGCCGATGTTCTGATCAATGATCAACTGGTTGATCTGCGCCGCCACCTGCTCCGGCAAAGACTGGTTGGTGGATTTTATATGCTTCATGGTGGAAAGCATCTCGTTATTCTGCATCATTCTAGTCCTTCTTTCGCATTGATCCAACATCCGACATCATACTTTCAGTATACTGAAAATTTCCTGTTCCTGCAAGAGGTTTCTGCTTTTTGTAGATAGGACTGCCTCTCATATCATCTTAAAATGCTTTAACGCTTCCCGGATTGCCTTTTCCTTCTCCGCCGGGCACTTGAGCTGCTTGGGGTTCTCAGCCTTAGGCTTGTTGTAGTTCTGCCGCTCCTTGATGCCACACTTGCGCTTGACCTGTGCAATATAGAGGTCGCTCACGTTCAGACCGGTGTGCTCCTTGACGTACTCCCGGATCTCTTCATAAGTAGCCTTGGTCTCCGCAGCGGTCACGTCCAACTCATCCATCTTCAGGTCTACCGTGATCTTCTGGTAGATATCTAGTTTGGACAATGCACATACCGTCTCACAGTGTGCGCTGTGGGGGAACATATCCACCGGCGTGAAGCCCTCGGCGCGGTAGCCTTTCTGGGTCAGGAGCGCGAGGTCGCGGGCCATCGTCTCGGGGTTGCAACTGACGTAGACGATGCGTTTGGGGGCCATGCGGGCCACGCTCTCGATGAAGGCGGGCGTCGAACCTTCCCGGGGCGGGTCCATGAAGACGACGTCGGCCTTCTGGCCCGCGTCGGCGGCTTCCCGTATCCATGCGGTGGCGTCAGCGGCAAAGAAGCGGGCGTTTTTTACGCCGTTGTGCTTCGCGTTGCCGATGGCGTCCCGGACGGCGTCCCGGTTCACTTCCACGCCCACCACCTGCCGGGCCTTGTCAGAGGCCGTCAGGCCGATGGTGCCGATGCCGCAGTAGGCGTCGAGGACGACTTCTTTGCCGGTGAGGTGGGCGGCATCGACGGCCAGCCCGTAGAGCACGGCGGTCTGGACGGGGTTCACCTGATAGAAGCTGCGGGGGCTGAGGGCGTAGGTCTTGCCGCAGAGGGTGTCGAGGATGAAGCCCTTGCCGTAGAGGACTTTTTCGTCCTCGCCCAAAACGACGCTGGTGCGGCGGGGATTGTAGTTCTGTACGACGGTGGTGACGGGGACGCCCCGCTTTTCGGCCTCGGCCAGCAGGGCTTTCACGAAGTTCTTTGCGCCGGGCAGCACGGGCTGGGCCGTGACCAGCACCACCATCACCTGACCGGTGGCGACGCCCCGGCGGAGCAGGCAGTGGCGGAGCAGGCCGGTGCCTTTGTCCTCGTTGAAGGGCTGGTAGCGGCAGGCGTTGGCGGCGGCGCGGACGGCCAGCATCACCTTGTCCAGTACCTCGTCCTGCAAAAGGCAGCTCTCCACCGGCAGCACCTTGTGGGTGCGAGCCGCGTAGATGCCGGAGGTGAGTTTTCCACCGGCAGCGGGGGCAAAGGTGGAAATCACTTTATTGCGGTAGTGGTAGGGCGTTTCCATCCCCCGGATGGGGGAGACGGGGCCGTATTTGCCCAGCAGGGCGCGGACGTCGGCCTCTTTCTTTTTGAGCTGTGCGGCGTATTCGGTGGCCAGCATCGGGCAGCCGCCGCAGTTTTTGGCGCGAAGTTTGCAATCCATTATCATATCCTCCTGAAACCAGACCGCAGGGTCCATTGCCTTACGGATGACAGTGCATTTTCATCCAGTACGAGTTGAGCGGCCTGCCAAGGGCTCCCCTAACAGGGAAGCCGGCGAGCACAGCGAGACTGAGAGATTTAACCGTACGGGTCATACAGGTCATATTCTTCCGATTCTGCGTGCTTTTCGTTCAGCACAGCGATGGCCTGTTCCAGCTC
>OGQR01001804.1_pt1 | contig 14036 bp, 12 predicted proteins | sample 1553271 | NCBI WGS metagenome assembly OGQR01 (sample SAMEA2579970, study PRJEB22360) | human gut metagenome | biome: human gut; feature: human-associated habitat; material: faeces | place: Denmark | collected 2008/2010 | reverse complement strand
ACCAATTTGCGTGTCCCCATTAGGGATTATAAAAAAATCAATTAATTTAATGGGGACACCTGCAAGTGGCAAAAGACTCGAAGTTTCACAACTTCGAGTCTTTTGTTATGCTAAATAGCGTCGCAAAAAGGAAATTTAATTAAATTTCAAAATTTTAATATCAAAAGCCCTTGACAAATCAATTTTCTTGTGGTATGATATTTATGTAAATTTCAAAAAGGATGTGTGTCAAGTGGAACTACAATCTCTCGCAAATATAATTCAAGGTAACATTCCGACACGAATAGAAGTTACAACAGGTCAATCCATTGAAACGATTACAATGCAAGAACTTAACTACATTGTTAACGTTTCAGACGATTTGCCTATCGCAAAATATATAACCGTTCAAGGCGATAAAATCGGGACGTATTCTTTAACCAAAGAATACGACGTAGTTGTCGGATTGAGTTCGGGCAAAGCAATCGTGATTGAAAGCAATCGTGCCGACAAACTCATTCTTTCAAATCTTGCTATTATACGAATAAATGATATGTCGGAAGTTGACCCCTACTATTTATGTTGGTTTATCAACAATAATACAGCGGCACTTAAACAATTAAAAAAGTTAAAACAAGCCACAACCGCCGTATCTATTATTCCGTTAAGTATGCTGAAAAGTTTTGAAGTAACGCTACTACCTATCGAAACACAACGAACAATCGGAAAGATAAGCGAACTGAAAAGACAGCAAGATAGACTAACACATTCAATAGAAACGAAAAAAACGGACATTTTAACACAACAGTTAATGAAAATATATGAAAAGGAGTTGCAAAATGGCGATAAGCGAGTATGAAGTTGAAAATCTCTTTATTGAAAGATTAGGGACTATCGGCTACAAATATGTTGCATTAAAGGACTATACCGAAGTGGTACTTAACTTCAAGGCTCAACTTGAAGAGTTCAATAAAGAAGAAATCATCAAAGGCAAAGGCGTTGCGAAACTGTCGGTTGCTGAATTTGACAGACTTCGCACCCAAATTGAAAACAAAACCGTTTACGAGTCGGCGAAAATCTTGCGCGATAAGCAGGTTTTGGAATTAGACAACGGCAAGCGTATCTATATTGAGTTTTTGTCAAAAGACATAGACCGCAATATTTATCAGGTTACGCACCAAGTAACAATGGATAAAGACCATATGAATGAGGTCGTTTATAAAAATCGTTACGACGTTACAGTTCTCATTAACGGTTTGCCGCTTGTTCAGATTGAGTTGAAACGCCCCGGCGTTGAAATCAACGAAGCAATCAATCAGATAAACCGCTATCGCAGGTATTCGTTCAGGGGGCTGTTCCATTTCATTCAATGTTTCGTCGTTTCAAACTCTATTCAGACGAAATATTTTGCTAATGAAAACGAAACGAATGCGGACGGTACATACAAAGCGATACTGAAAAGTCTTGCTTTCTTCTGGACGGACGCAAACAATGAGCGTATCAATCAACTCAACGAGTTCACGGACGATTTCTTCACGAAATTCAATATAACTGCTCTATTGACAGACTATACCGTGTTGCAAGACACGATGAAAAACATTATCGTAATGCGTCCGTATCAGATTTACGCAACAAAAGCAGTTTTACGTCGTGTGTTGGAAGAAAACCGAAACGGCTATGTTTGGCATACAACCGGTTCGGGTAAAACACTTACTTCTTTCAAGTGCGCGTCCCTTCTCCGTGATAACGGCAGAATTGATAAAGTTTTCTTTTTGGTTGACCGCAAAGACTTGGACGACCAAACCGTTGACGAATACAACTCGTTTGAAGAAGATTGTGTCGATAACACAGATTCAACCGCAGAACTCATTAAGCGTTTGAAAAACAGCGGCGAAAAAATGCTTGTTACGACCATTCAGAAACTCGCCTGCGCACTTCGCAACGAGAAATATAAGTCTATTATGGAAACCTACAAGACGAAAAAATGTGTGTTTGTTATAGACGAATGTCATAGAAGTCAGTTCGGTAAAATGCACGGCGATATTCGCAGAAATTTCCAGAACGCTAACTTTATCGGCTTTACGGGAACACCTATTTTTGAAGAAAATAAAGGGGCAACTGGTCAGACAACGGCAGATATATTTAACGCTGGCAATATGGACGCTTGTTTGCATAAGTATCTTATCAAAGAAGCCATCGCAGACGGCAACGTTTTGAAATTCTCTGTCGAATATCAAAACACATTCAACATTGTTACGACAAACGCAGCCGATATGACGGTAAGGCGTATCGTTCACGAGCAAAGCAATAACCCGAATTTCAATCTCGAAGAATACTGCAAGCGTAACAATATTGATATTTCAAATATTTACAGCGACCAGCAACGTATCGAACTCGTTACAAATAACATTTTGGAACATTACGAAAAGCATACGAAAATCGGTACGGACACCTATACGTCGCTCTTTGCAATTCAGTCAGTACCGCTTCTTCAAAAGTATTACACTGCTTTCAAAAAGTTGAACAAAAAAGGCTTGAAGATTGCGGCAATATTTACTTATGCGGCAAACGAAGATATGGACGAAGGCGCAGACACACCGCAATCGAGAGAATTTTTGGAACAATGTATCAAGGACTACAACGAAATGTTCTCTGACGGTAAAGAAAAACTGTCTTTCGGTCTTGATACGTTCGACGCTTACCGCAAGGATATTGCAAAGCGTTTGAAACAAAAAGAAGTTCCACAGATTGATATTTTGCTTGTTGTAAATATGTTCTTAACGGGATTTGACTCGAAGCCGCTTAACACGTTGTATTTGGATAAGCCTTTGTTCTGGCATTCTCTCGTTCAGGCATACAGCCGCACGAACCGCATTTACAAAGAAACAAAGCAATACGGGCAAATAATCACGTTCCGTAATATCAAAGACGAACAGGACAAAGCCCTTAAACTGTTTTCGGGTGATGGTAATCCGAACGCATATTTGCTCGAAAACTACGATTATTACGTTGCCGAATATGCCGACAGAGTTGCGGTTTTGCGTAACATTGCACCGTCTTACGACATTGCCGGCAGATTGCAATCCGAAGACGACCAAAGAAAGTTTATCGTTGCTTTCCGTTTGGTTGCGCAAACGCTTTCAACGTTAAAAACGTTCTCAAAATTCGAGTGGAACGACCTTGCAAACGTTCTGGACGAAGACGAATTTTTGGGATATAAATCGTGGTATCTCTACTACTACGATTTAGCAAAGAAAGACAGAGAGAAAAACGTTAAAACAACGCTTGTCGATATCGACTTCAATATCGAACTTATCCGCACTGATAAAATCAACGTCGTTTACATTCTCAACCTGTTAAAGGACGTAATCAAGAAAGACGAAAATGAGAAAAAACGCTCTATTGACTTGATTTTGCGAGAAATCGAACGTTCAGACAACGAGAGATTGAGAGCAAAACAGGAAATGTTAAAGCGTTTCGTTACGGAAAAGTTTTTCAGTCTTTCGCCGGACGAAGATATCGTAAAAGCGTATGAAGAATTTGAAGTCCAACAGCAGAATATGGATATCGAAATGTTTGCGGAAGAAACAGGCATTGACGTCGATACCATCAAGTCATTTATGTCGGAATATCAGTTCAAGCACGTTATCAGTCTTGAAGATATCCGAAAGAGATTAAGTCAAAAAGGATACGGACTACTAAAAACAATCAAATTGTCGTCCGAAATAGAAGAATTTGTTAAAGAACAATACGAAAAATTCAGAGCCGAAGGAGTATAAAATTATGGCAACCGATATTCAACTTCATAAACAACAAGCACAGGAACTTTCTAATAAACTTTGGGCTATCGCAAACGATTTGCGTGGCACTATGGACGCGAGCAAATTCAAGGATTATATTCTCGGTATCATCTTCTACCGTTTCCTTTCCGAAAAGACGGAAAAGTATATGGAAGAAATACTTAAAAACGACGGTATGACTTATGCCGACGCTCTCGCGTCCAACAATGAAGAATTGCTTGCCGCTCTTGACAAGTATTCTCTTGACAGTCTTGGTTATATCATTCGCCCTGAATATAGTTTCGGCTATATCGTCAATATGATTGCGGGCAAATACGACGGCAAGGTATTTTCGGTTGACTATCTCGAAAAGGCTATTGCGTCCATTCAGCAATCTACTCTCGGTCAGAAATCGGAAGCCGCATTTGACGGTATTTTCGACGCAATGGATTTGAAAGACAAAGACTTGGGCAAAGAAGTTTCCGACCGCACAAAGCAAATTGCAAAGGTTATAAACCGTGTAAATGATATTGAGTTTTCCTACGACGACGCTCAATTTGACGTTCTCGGAACGGCTTATATGATTTTGATAGGTTTATTCGCGTCAGACAGTGGCAAGAAAGGCGGCGAGTTCTTTACGCCGAGTGCCGTTTCGGAACTTTGCAGTAAACTTGCGACAGTCGGCTTGAAATCCGTTAAAAACGTTTGCGATCCCACTTGCGGCTCGGCTTCTATGCTTTTGGAAGTTCGCAAAGCAGTTATCGCAAACGGTGGTACGGCTGAACACGCCGTAGGTCATTACTACGGACAAGAACTCAACGGAACGACTTACAACCTTGCTCGTATGAATATGTTAATGCACGACGTTCCGTATCAATACTTCAATCTTTTCAACGACAACACGCTTGAAAAGGATAATTTCGGCACGACTAAATTTACTGTTCAAGTTGCAAATCCGCCTTATTCGGCAAAGTGGTCGGCAGCGTCTTCCTTCCTTGACGATCCGCGTTTCAGTGGCGCAGGAAAACTTGCTCCGTCAAGCAAAGCGGACTTCGCATTTGTTGAACATATGGTTTATCATATGGACGATGACGGACGTGTTGCGGTTCTTCTTCCGCACGGTGTTTTGTTCCGTGGTGGCAGCGAAGATACTATCCGTAGATATTTGATAAAAGATTTGAACGTTCTCGATGCCGTAATCGGCTTGCCTGCAAACCTTTTCCACGGCACGGGTATTCCAGTATGCTGCCTTGTTTTGCGTAAATACCGTAACGGCAACGCCGGCAATATTTGCTTTATCGACGCAAGTAAATATTTCACGCCGGGCAAAAATATGAACCAACTTTCTTCTGACGATATAGACCGTATCGTAAATGCCTACGTTGAGCGTAAAGATATAGATAAATTTTGCCACATTGCGGGCTTGGAAGAAATCGAAAGTAACGATTATAACCTTAACATACCCCGTTACGTCGATACGTTTGAAGAGGAAGAAGAAATTGATATCAAAGCCGTTATGGCAGAAATAAAAGACCTTGAAAGCCAACGTGCAAGTCTTGACGCGGAGATTAACAAATATCTGAAAGAACTCGGAATTTTGGAGGACTAATTATGTCGAAAAGCAACGAAACAACCCCTAATGTTCCAACTTTGAGATTTGCGGAATATATAGACGAATGGCACAAATATGCGTTGTCGGACTTCGCAACTCGTATAACCCGCAGAAACAAAAACAACGAATCGTCATTACCGTTGACTATATCGGCGCAATACGGACTTGTAGACCAAATAACTTTTTTTAACAAGACTGTTGCAAGCGTTGATTTGTCGGGATATTATCTGCTTTACAATGGTGATTTTGCTTATAATAAAAGTTATTCTAACGATTATGCTTGGGGTGCTGTAAAGCGTTTGGATAAATACGAAAAAGGTTGTTTGTCAAGCCTATACTTTGTTTTTCATCCAACGGACAAAGTTGATTCTGATTACCTTACTCATTATTTTGAAACAAGTAAATGGCACAAAGGCATTTCGGATATCGCAGGTGAAGGCGCAAGAAATCACGGATTATTAAATATGGCGGTTGACGATTATTTTGCGACAAAACACTATCTCCCGTCATTATCGGAACAAAAGAAAATAGCCTGCTTTTTGAATCTGATAACGAAACGTATTGAGATACAAAACAAAATCATTAGCAAGTATGAAACCCTAATTAAAGGAATTAGACACCGTGTTTTCGGTTCAATTTGTGGCGAAAAACAATCTTCTTTGGGTGGTTTTCTTGAAGAATATTCAGAGAAGAATGTTGCCAACGATCTACAATCTGTCGCCGTTGGGAAATATGGAATACGGAAACGTGAAGAGATTTACTCAAAAGAACTTTCGGCTGATTATTCCAAAAACAAAGTTATCCGTAAAAATACTCTAATCATCGGTATGGGTTCAACTCAAATTGACATAGGTATACTAACAACCGACGATTGCTATTGTGTTTCACCTGCATATACAACATATCGGATCAAAGGAATCAATAGTTTTTATTTACAAGAATATTTGATTGAGTTGAATCCGCTATTAAGTGTTCGCTATATGATTACAAGCGCGCGTCAAGGAAAGGCTGTAAATAAAGAAGATTTGATGAAACATTTAATGACAATTCACTCAGAGAGCGAACAAAAAGAGATTTGTCAATGCTTTGAAAATCTGTACAGTCGCTTACAAATAGAAAAAGAAATGCTCTCGGCTCTACAAAAGCAAAAAGCATTTCTCTTACAGTCAATGTTTATATAAAAAGGCTTGATAAAAGGTATGTTTTTAAGTCCATAAGACGAGAAAGCATATCTTTTTCATTGTTCAATCGGTTTTCAATAGCCTGTAACGTTTTTACAAATACCAAAATATTAGAATAAAATGGTATTTCGATATCTCGAACCGTATCCGCATTGATATTGCTTTGTGTCCCGGTTTCCAAAAGTCTATGTATTTGTGTTTCTCTGAAAAAGTTTAAGTAATAGTAGATATAATCTAACATATTACAATCTTTTAACACCATAGAAAACATTGCTTGACTTGTTGCTAAGGGAACTTTATTTATACATACTAATCCAACCGATGCATACATTGAAAGAATAAGGCTGTTTGAAGGAACAATCCACGCCGAAGAATTTGCTAAACCGTTTTCACTGATATGTTTTTCAGTAAATTCCACATATTTCCCTTGTTTTGTCATATCCGAAATGCTTAAAAAAGGAATATCGCCATTGTAGTATTCTGCAACCGTAGATGATGGCGTTCCGCCTGCTTTTCCCTTTATGATTAAGTCTTTTAATTTTGCTATGTGATTAGGCTGTTTAGAAAAATAATCACAACTAATTCCTTTAATTAGCGATTTTTGCTCGCTATTGAAAGAACTTTGTAATAAAGTTTTCAGTAAAGGTTCTGCCGTCAGGCTTGGGGATTTTATCGAAGAAGTAACCACTCGAAATAAGTCTAACAGTTGTGAAAATGTCTTATCTGTCAGCAATAAAATGGGGTTTATCAAACAATCCGAGCAATTTGAAGATAGAACGGTAGCGAGCGAAAATAAAAGCAATTACAAAGTTGTTACAGAAGGTTGCTTTGCTTATAATCCCGCAAGAATTAACGTCGGCTCGATTGCCTTATTATCAACACAAATCGGCATAATAAGTCCTATGTATGTGTGTTTTAAGGCTAAAAGCGCCCTTGATTCGGAGTATTTGAACTTTTACTATCAGTCTGGTTTCTTCTACAAAGAATTGCAAAAAAAATTAGAAGGTAGCGTTAGACAATGCCTTACATATGAAAATATGAGTGAAATTCTTATTCCGTATGTAGGCATTGAAGAACAAAAGGCAATCGCCGCGACATTAAATAAATTTGCAACATTGATTGCAAACGAAGAAAAATACTTAAAATCATTGCAAAAGCAAAAATCTTATTTTCTCAACGCCATGTTTATATGAACATAGCGTTGAGAAGGTATTTACGCTGCTTTTGTAGATAATTTAAGAATAACGTTTCTAACTCTATTTTGTCTTGAATGCGCTGTATTTTATCGGCAAATTTTACTTGTTCTTCGTATGTTGGCATACGTGTTTCATACGACAAGAAATCTTCCGAAGATACAGCCATTCTCTCATAAACAGTGCCTTGCTCGTAACGTCTTATTCTTCCTATAAAATTTGCATTTGTTAAAAACAGTTCAATATAAGCAGGATACACTGTATCGGCTATTTCAAACGTTACATATATCGGTGAGAATATTAAATCGCCGTAAGTATTGCGACATATCACACCAAATTTCAAATTTGCCGGATTATAGCAAATATCGTTAAAGTGCGTTACTTTATACTGTTTATCTTCGTTTTTGACGAGAAAATCCCTGTCGTATCGCTCTGTTTTTGATGAAACTCCTTCCTTTGATAAAGTTCCGTGAGTATATGTGCCGTCTTTACTACAATATTCCTTTCGTTCGGTCAAAATATCTTTAAGTGTTACGTATTCCAACGAAGTATCATTGTGAACCGATTTGAAATACCTGTTACAAAGTTCTTTCTTTAAGACCTTCAAATCACTAATGATTTTGTTTTGGGCTGCAATCTTGTTATCTATCGCGGATAAAAAGTCTGAAATTTTTTGTTGCTCTTGTAAGCAGGGAAAATACAAACATATCTTTTCTAAACCTTCTTGCCCGATATTGTAGTGTTGCGCCCCTGCGCCCATTCTCACGGTTTGTTTACGAGCGTTGTGCGTGCAAAGTAAATATCTAAAAAATAGCGGATTATAATCCGAAATCTTCTTACCACGTATAACAAAACCGCCAAATGTTGCCGAATGTTCTTTGTCAAGATAAACATTTGCGCGTCCTATATCTTCAAATGTTTCAGAACTACGTTGGAAAAGTATATCTCCATATTCAACTATGAATTTGTTGAACGTCTTTTCGTCGATATCAATTAAACCTTTAATGCAATCATAGGTGATGTATTGATTATTCAATATGTCTGAAACCGAAATATACTTAATTCCTTTGCCGTATTTTGTTGAATCCGCATTGATTCCGTTTTGGAAACGCAACATTTTTTTTATGGGAATCAACGTCCAACTGTCGGTGAACTCTCGGAATCTCAAAGTTGGAACTTTTGAGAAAATAAGTTTGTTATGTTCCAACTTTGAGATTTAGCAAGTTAGCAGGACAATGGGAACAAAAAACATTTGATGAAATGTTTTTAATTCTTTCAAATAATACATTATCGCGTGCGGAACTGAATTACGAAAACGGAAAGTATAAAAACATTCACTACGGCGATGTTCTTATAAAATTTTCGGCATTTATAGATGTATCAAGCCCAGATGTTCCTTATATCAACGATGAAAATTCTTCATCCAAATTAGATAATATTTTACTTCAAGACGGCGATATAATTATTGCCGATACGGCAGAAGATTTTACCGTCGGTAAAGCAACGGAAGTCGAAAATATTGATAAAATCAAAGTTGTTTCTGGTTTGCATACTATTCCTTGTCGCCCCAAAATAAAATTTTCTCCAAGGTATTTAGGGTATTATGTAAACTCTCCCGCATATCACAACCAACTTATACCTTTTATTCAGGGAGTAAAAGTCAGTTCTATTTCAAAAACACTTATCAAGAAGACTTTTGTATCGTTCCCAAGTCTTTCAGAACAAACAAAAATCGCGGATTTTTTATCGTGTTTGGACAAAAAAATAGAAACTCAAAACAAAATCATAAAACATAGAAAATCACTAATATTTTCATTAGTTATCGAAATTTTGCTATCGTTTTTATCACTAATTGAGAGCGCACTGTCCCTAAACGTATTTTCTTTCTTCAATAATTTACTAAAATTTATGTGGACTATTTTCAAGGAGGTAAAACGATTATGGTCACGGAAAAAAACATAAGCCAAATAGCAGACTTATGGAAGGAAGAAAAAAGGCAGTTTGTGAAGAAATCAACGTTTGCAGCATACTCTCTTATCGTTGAAACACACTTACAGCCGGCATTCGGTAATCTTACAGCGGTTACCGAAAAGGACGTGCAGGATTTTGTCTTGCAGAAGTTAAACGGAGGGCTTTCGCAAAAAACGATTAAAGATATGCTTATCGTTTTGCGGATGATTCTCAAATTCGGAGCAAAGAAAAACTATTGCGTCTATGCTCCGATTGACGTTATCTTCCCGACAGATCGGGAGCGGCAGGAACTTGAAGTGCTATCCATTGCAAACCAGAAGAAAATTATGCGGTTTGTAGAAGAAAACTTCACGTTTCGCAATCTTGGTATCTTCATTTGTTTAAGCACGGGTATTCGTATCGGCGAAATATGCGCTTTAACTTGGGACGATATCGACACGGAAAACGGTGTTATACATATCAGGAAAACAATCCAGCGGATTTATGTTAAGGAAAACGGCATAAAGAAGACGGAACTGTTAATTGACACGCCTAAGACAGCAACGTCAATGCGAGATATTCCGATGATTAAAGACCTTTATGAAATCTTAAAGCCACTAAAAAAGGTCGTCAACAACGATTATTTCGTTTTGACTAATGAGGCAACGCCAACCGAACCGCGAACATATCGTAACTACTATAAAAAGTTGCTTGATAAATTAGGAATACCGCCAATTAAATTTCACGGACTTCGCCACAGTTTTGCAACTCGGTGTATTGAGAGTAAATGCGACTATAAAACAGTCAGCGTAATTTTAGGTCATTCTAATATAAGTACAACTCTCAATCTCTATGTGCATCCGAATTACGAACAGAAAAAGAAGTGCATTGATAAAATGTTTAGAAAGATAAAGAATACTTAAAGCGAAACGGGAAGTTTGATCTTATCAGACTTCCTGTTCTTTTATGAAGAAGAAAGAAGTTTTTGCGTTGAAATTTCTAACATAAATGCGGGAAAATCTAACCAGCCAATGTTTGTCCTATGTGAAAAAATTATGAATTTTTTCAAAAACACCCCAACAAACGGCTTAAAACTTTCCAATAATAGTGAGGGGGTATTTCAAAGTGTCCGAATAAGTATCAAGGCGTGCTTATGGCTTATTGTCTATAGAGGATAAAAAAGTTTTATAAAACCTTGTATTTATTGCGACAACTTTCCAATTATAGTGAAGGAGGTTTAGAAAAACTTTTGTAAAATACCCTAACAAAATGGCTTTAGAATGTCCATATATAGTGAAGGGAGTTTGGAAAAATTCTTGTAAAATACCCCGCCAGACAGTCGGCAACTTTCCAATAATAGTAGAGAGAAGTTTCTCGGCTGTTGCTCATAAAGGGATAACAGAAAAAAACAAACGAAATAAGGAGCGAAAACGATGAAACCAAACACAAGTTAAAGAATTATCAAAGGATAATAACACGAAATCAGCAAGAAAATAGTTAGTTATCCGACGTCAAAAAACAAGCAGGATAAGGATTTTCCAAACTATCGGAAAATCGCAGGTTTGAACAAGTCGGAAACCGACTTTTCTCAAAACGAAAAAAATCACTACCCTAAAACAAAAATTTTGCACTCTTTATGCCTTTGTTCACAGAAAAGAGCTTGACTTCGATAAGAGAATACGATAAAATATTATTGTCGTATAGATACGATAATATTTAATTAGGAGTTTTGCTATGAATAAAGACGAAATTTTAATGAAAGCCCAAAACGGAGAAGGCTTAACGGTTGAAGAAATCAAGGTATATCAAAATATTGTAAAACCGGTAAAACACGTTTACGGCAAATACGGAACACTTGCCAAAATCTATTTGCAAGAGCATAATGTCGGAAAGTATTGGGCGCTCGGCGGCGATCTTCCCGATTATCTTCACGGAATAGACAGGCAAGCGGAAGAACTTTATTCTGTTATGTACGACAAATTGTCTAAAGATGAAAAATACAAACGGACAGGCAATTATTTAGAAGACGTCAGACGAATAAAAGAAATGCAAGACCGTATTGAAGAAGAAATCTTAAACGAAATCGTTTACGCATAAGGAGTATTGCAACTATGGAACGAAAGGAAGACTCATCAAGACGCATAACCCGCAGGAAGTATGAAGAAAAGCACAAGGAAAGAAGAAAACAAACGAGCGGCAATTTTGGAACGATGATTCCACGTGCCCTATATGATGAAATAAATGAGTTTCTTCGGGTGAACAACATAACGAAAGTTAGGTTAATTGTGGAAGGATACGAAGCGTTAAAGCGAGAACTGAGTAACACAACGCAAAATAAGTAATCTTTCCCCTTCTTAGCGTGTTTGCGTAATAAGATCTAAGGAGATTAAATTACGGAAAACACGATTAAAGAAATAGTATATGATAAGAAAATCGGCAACACGGTTTATACTGTCGTTGTCAAACCAAGCGTAACCGCCAAGACAAATATCTTTGATATCACAAAAAGGATAATAGAAGCCTATGTAGAAGATATGCTGTCGGTTAAATATAACGAACTTGCAGAGTGTTCTCAGAAGGAGTAAACTATGAGAACACAAAATAATAATCAAGAAAAAATCACGGCATTATATTGCAGATTAAGCCGCGATGACGAACAAGAAGGTGATAGTAACAGCATAGTACATCAAAAAGAAATACTAATGAAGTATGCGAAAGAACATAAATTTCGTAATATTGAAACGTTTGTTGATGATGGTTATTCAGGCACGAATTTCAAAAGACCGGATTTTCAACGCCTAATGCAAAAAGTCGAAAACGGAGAAGTCGGGACAATAATCGTAAAAGATATGTCAAGACTCGGAAGAGATTATCTGAAAGTCGGCGTATATACAGAAATCACGTTTCCGGAAGCCGAAGTTAGATTTATTGCCATCAACGACGGGGTGGATAGCAACAGTCAAGTTGATAACGATTTTACGCCATTTCGTAATATTATCAACGAATGGTATGCAAAAGACACAAGTAAGAAGATACGTGCCGTTTTCCGTTCAAAAGGCAATTCAGGAAAACATCTTTGCACCGTTCCGCCTTTTGGGTATATAAAAGATCCGAATGACAAGGATAAATGGATTGTTGACGAAGAAGCGGCAAAAACAGTAAAGGAAATCTTTAATCTTTGTATGCAAGGATTTGGACCAACTCAGATTGCACGTATTCTTAACGAAAGAAAAGTTGAAACGCCCATTTGCCACTATGATAAACTCGGAATAAAACATCCCGCCAAATCTGCTATACCGGAACTGTGGTGTTCTGACACAATAAAAAATATTCTTAGCAACCCACATTATACGGGATGTACAGTAAATTTTCGCACGACTAAAAAATCCTACAAGAACAAAAAGAAATTGTGGAACGATCCATCGAAATGGGTTACCTTTGAAGGAACGCAAGAGGCAATCGTGGATAAGCAAACATACGAAACGGTTCAAAAAATTCGCGAAGGGAGGCGCAGACCTACCCCGATGGGTGAAATGAATGTGTTTTCGGGTATGGTATATTGCGCTGACTGCGGAAAGAAAATGTATCTTTGTCGTTGTTCTACAATGAAGCAAAAAGAATATTTTAACTGTTCGTCTTATCGCAAACAGAAGAAATCAACCTGTTCTTCTCACCATATAACGGTAGAAGCAATTGAAAAAATTGTTTTGAGTTATTTGAAAAGAGTTTCGGATTTTGTTATCGACCACGAAAAAGAGTTTATTGATGTTGCTATCGAACACTCTCGAATGCTTTCAAAAAAAGAAATCGCAAAGAAAGTGAAACAGGTATCCGAAGCCGAAAACAGAATAAGGACTCTGAATAAAGTAATTCAAAGTCTTTATGAAGATAAGGTTTTAGGAAAGATTTCGGAAGAGCGGTTCATCTTGATGGCTGAAACATATGAACAAGAGCAGTTTACATTAAAAGAAACAATAGCAAACAGTAAGTGCGAAATAGAACGCTACGACGAGATAAACGACAATATAAATAATTTCGTTTCGGTTGTCGTCAAAACGGGAAGGATAAATAAACTTACTCCCGAAATAGTAAGGTTGTTAATAGACAAAATTATTGTTTCCGAAAAGGTAAAAACTGAAAACGGATTCAAAAGAACAGTAACAATATTTTTAACCCACGTAGGCGAAATAGAGTTGCCGTAAAAGACAAGAAAACAGGCGTAAGTTTTTCGCCTACGCCTGTTTCCCTAATGGTGACACCCTTTCTGGTCCTTCTTTTATACCTGTTGAAACTAAATAAAAATATGTTGTAATAATTGAACTTGATATTGTTAAAGCAATTA
>OGQR01001796.1_pt1 | contig 14094 bp, 11 predicted proteins | sample 1553271 | NCBI WGS metagenome assembly OGQR01 (sample SAMEA2579970, study PRJEB22360) | human gut metagenome | biome: human gut; feature: human-associated habitat; material: faeces | place: Denmark | collected 2008/2010 | reverse complement strand
GGCGGCAGACGGCACGGCGATGCCCGAGTCGATACGGCGCTTCAGGCCGGCGACGCGGACCATGAAGAACTCGTCAAGGTTCGAGGCGAAGATCGCGGCGAAGTTGGCGCGCTCGAGCAGGGGCATGTCTTCGTTCTCCGCACATTCGAGCACGCGCTGGTTGAACTTGAGCCAGCTGAGCTCGCGGTCGAAGAAACGGTCCTTGGGCAGCGGTGCCTCGCCTTCCTGATCGACGCGGCGGTCGTTGTTGTCGTTTTCGGCAATATGCTCTGCGATTTGGCTGCGCAGAATTGCCTTCGAGGGTGCGTCAAATATCTGTGCCATAGCCTATATCGTAAGCTTTGGCGTGGCCGGAAAACGACTGAACGCGCCAGAATTCAACGGGTGTTCATGTTAGTTCGGTGTTGGTTGGTTTTGAGTGTGCTAGCGTGCTCGCGACACGCCGTGAGCGGCGGTGAAACGAACGAAATCGAACATCGGACGGGTTCGATGTGAACGGTTCAGCTCGTTTTCCGATAGCCAGAAAGTGCGATTGAACAGTTGTGATAAAAAACGCACAACGACTCTCTGCAGGTTGCGAGAAACGGGAGTGATGAATAGATTATGAGGTACAAGAACAACTGAACAGAGCAGAGCCCACAAGTAGTGTATGGTCACGAGGACTGTTACGTTGGACGGGCATTGGAAAGACTTACCGTTACGACGATGATGTTGTGCAGAGATTCTGCTCCAGTAGTTGAACTTGTAGAAAAGGCCCGCTCCGGCGGGCCTTTTCGTTTGTGTGTACAGTGGAGGGCATGACGGAAACACAGCGTACGCCAGAGGGGATGTCGTCGAAACCTCGTATCAAGCCGGCCGATGCCGAAGACGGCCGTCCGGTCTCTATCTCTGCGCGTCTCGGACGACTGCAATTCCACTATTCCGGCAAGTTCCGCGTGCTGCAGATTGCCGACATTCAGGATGGGCCGAAAGTCTCCAAAGACACCATCGCCCTGATTGAGGCCAGCCTTGATGCCACACGGCCTGATCTGGTGATTTTCTCCGGCAACCAGATCGCCGGCTACGATCCGGCGTTCGCCGATTCATTCCGTAAACGTCGCTGGTGTGACGAACCTATTGCCGAATCCGCGCTGAACCATACCCGAGCGCTGGTGCGCAAGGCCATTGGCCAGTTCACTGAGCCGTTGGCGGCGCGCGGCATTCCGTGGGCTGTGACGTATGGCAACCATGATTTCCAATGCGGGCTAAGCAATGCGGAACTGGACGGTATCTATCGCGAGTTCCCCGGTTGTGTCAATCCGCCGAGTGAGACCTTGCCGAACCAGATTGCATACACCTGTGGAGCGGGTGGTGCTGTGCAGACGCTGTCTGGTGCCACTGGTTCCGGTGAACCAGGCACCTTCGCGCTGCCGGTTATGGACGTTGACCATACGCGCAATGTGCTGGGTCTGGTCATTCTTGACTCCGGCGATTACGTGCATGGCGGCGGCTTCGGCGCACCATCGCCCGCAGCGCTCGCCTTCCTGAACGCCGTGCCCGACCGTATCGGTGCGAAATCAATGGTGTTCCAGCACATGCCGATGCCCGAGTATTACAACGTGCTGAAGCCGGTGGCGGCCAACGCGGCGTTTGCCATGCAGGGCTATCGTTCGCACGCCGATACCTACTACGTGCTGGACGAATTGCAAACCCAGCCCGGCGGATATTTGGGAGAAGGCATATCCTGCCCTGATACGTCAGGCGAATTCGAATTGCTGCGCGAGGGGTATTTCGGCGTCGTAGCTGGTCATGATCATCGCAACGGTTTCGTCGGCGAACATGAGGGTCTGTTGCTTATCGCTACGCCAACCTGCGGATTCAATACGTACGGACCGGCTCCGGCCAAACGTGCCACGCGATTGATCGAATTTGATATCCGTCACCCTTACGAGCCGCGTACGCAATTGCTGGAGTTTGGCGAACTGGTGGGCAAGCCCAGTTCCAAACGCGCCTATACCTATGCGGTGAACCAGACCGCGCCTGGCGAGGGCGAGGGCGATGATTTGCTGCGCAAGCCGTCGCTATGGAGTCAACTGTCCGGTTTATTCAGGTAACCCGGTTTATTCAGGTAACTGTTCCTGATAGAGGCGGAAAGCGGCGCGAAGTATTCGAGGTTTCGGTGGCCTTCCGCTGTGTTGGACGATTAGTGGCAGAAATCCCGCGTCTCTTTCGTTGTGACGCGGGATTTCTGCCGGTTGGGCTATCGGTTGGATTGACTGGTATGTTTCAGCGAACGGCTTTGACCAGTGCCTCGGTGAGGTACTTGCCGGCGGCCATCACCAGCGGCGCATAGCGGCGTCCGGGAGCGGCGCCCATGCGGCCGGTCGGCCCAGAAATCGAGATGGCGGCGATGACCTGGCCGGAGGCGTTGCGGATCGGGGCGGAAATCGAGCACACGCCCTCTTCGCGCTCGTTCACGGACTCGGACCAGCCGCGCTTGCGTACGGCGGCCAGCTTGGTGGCGGTGAACTTGGCGTGGCGCAATCCCTGGTGCAGACGGTCGGAATCCTCCCAAGCCAGAAGAATCTGGGCGGCGGAACCGGCTTCCATCGACAGCATGGCACCCACCGGAATGGAATCACGTAGGCCGGAGGTGCGTTCCACAGCGGCGATGCACACGCGCTGATCGCCTTGGCGGCGGTAAATCTGCGCAGACTCGCCAGTGCGATCGAGCAGGGTCTGCAGGATCGGGCCGGCGGCGGTCAGCAGACGATCCTCGCCTGCTGCGGCGGCAAGTTCGGCGAAACGGGAGCCGAGTACGAATCGGCCATGCTGGTCGCGCAGTACGAAACGGTGGCGTTCCAGTGCAATAGCCAAACGATGTGCGGTCGGTCGAGCGAGACCGGTGGCGGCCACAAGCTGTCCCAGCGTGGACGGGCCGGACTCCAGTGCGTCAAGAATCTTTACAGTTTTATCAAGGACGCCAACGCCGGAATGGATTTCCCCATCGTCCTTGGCGGTGGTGTCTTCAACCGGCTCGGACTCGGTCAAGCTGTTGTTCAATGGCTCTTCTTGGGAATCAGTCATAATAAGGGCGATTATGCCATCTCACATAGTGAAATAGCAAATTGGGGAAGTGTCTCACAGGGTGGCCATGAAGTTGAAAGGGCGTTCGTGGATGCCGAAGAGACATGTCTGGAGCGGAACCGAGTCATGACTAGGTCATGTTCGAGTCGTATCCGAGTCATATTGAGGCCATCATTTGACCGTATCTCAATATCCGGCATGCTCATGGCCGGGCCCATCGCAAGCACATAGGCTAATACCACGAACAAGGCGCGAACACAATACCTCGCGCGGAATTTTTTGGAGGAATCACTATGGGAACGACACTGGCCGAGAAGGTCTGGGCCGATCATCTGGTGCGCAAGGGCAGCGACGGAGCCCCTGATTTGCTGTACATCGATCTGATGCTCATGCATGAGGTCACCAGCCCGCAGGCGTTTGAGGGCCTGCGCTTGGCCGGCCGCAAGCCGCGTCACGTGGATCAGCTCATTGCCACCGAGGATCACAACACGCCGACCGTTGATATCGATCGCCCGAACCCGGATGAGACGAGCGCGTTGCAGTTGACGACTTTGGAGAAGAACTGCAAGGAGTTCGGCGTGCGCCTGCACCCGCTGGGCGACGCCGATCAGGGCATCGTCCACGCGTTCGCCCCGATTCTGGGCCTGACCCAGCCGGGCATGACCATCGTGTGCGGTGATTCGCATACGTCGACGCACGGCGCGTTCGGCGCGCTGGCGTTCGGTATCGGTACTTCCGAAGTCGAGCACGTGATGGCCACGCAGACGCTGTCTCTGAAGCCGTTCAAGACCATGGCCGTCAACGTCAACGGCAAGCTGCCCGCGGACGCGACCGCCAAGGACATCATTCTGGCGATCATCGCCAAGATCGGCACCGGCGGCGGCCAGGGTTACGTGATCGAATACCGTGGTGAGGCGATTCGCAACCTCACCATGGACGAGCGCATGACCGTGTGCAACATGTCCATCGAGGCCGGTGCGCGTGCCGGCATGATCGCGCCGGACGAGACCACGTTCGAGTACCTGAAGGGCCGTCCGCACGCGCCGGAAGGCGAGCTGTGGGATCAGGCCGTGGCGTACTGGAAGACGCTGAAGACCGATGACGATGCCGTATTCGACAAGGTGGTGGATATTGACGCCACCAAGCTTGGTCCATATGTGACGTGGGGCACCAACCCCGGCCAAGGTCTGCCGATCACCGCCTCCGTGCCGGAGCCGGGCAAGATCGCCGACGCCACCAAGCGCGCCGCCGCCGAACGTGCGATTACATACATGGGTTTGAAGCCAGGCATGCCGATCAAGGACATCGCCGTGGACACCGTGTTCATTGGTTCGTGCACCAACGGTCGTATCGACGATTTGCGCCAGGCCGCCGCGATTATGAAGGGCCACCGCAAGGCCGAGAACATCCACCGCGTGCTGGTGGTGCCGGCCTCCTCCCGCGTGCGTTTGCAGGCGGAGAAGGAAGGCCTCGATAAGGTGTTCAAGGACTTTGGCGCCGAATGGCGTAACGCCGGCTGCTCGATGTGCCTGGGCATGAACCCGGACAAGCTGGTGCCGAACGAGCGCTCGATTTCCACTTCGAACCGTAACTTCGAGGGCCGCCAAGGCAAGGGCTCGCGCACGCATCTGGCGTCGCCGGCCGTAGCCGCCGCCACCGCCATCCGCGGCACAATCTCGTCTCCCGCCGATCTCTGAGTCAATACACGTGAGCCCCCTCTGACGAGGGGCTGTCAGTCGAAGACTGACTGGGGGAGAGATCCCCGAAAGGAAAATTGTTATGGAAAAACTCACCACACTGACCGGCGTGGGCGTGCCGCTGCGCCGCTCCAACGTCGATACCGACCAGATCATTCCCGCTGTGTTCTTGAAGCGCGTGACCAAGTCCGGCTTCGATGACGCCCTGTTCTACGCATGGCGCCGAGACCCGAACTTCGTGCTCAACAAGCCGGAATACGCCGGTAAGGGCCAGATTCTGGTCGCCGGCCCCGAATTCGGCATCGGCTCCTCCCGCGAGCACGCCGTGTGGGCGCTGCACGATTACGGTTTCCGCGTGGTCATCGCGCCGAGCTTCGCCGACATCTTCTACGGCAACACCGCCAAGAACGGCGTGCTGGCCGCGATTATGCCGCAGGAGTCCGTCGAACTCCTGTGGAAGCTACTGGAGGAAGAGCCTGGTCGTGAGATGACTGTCTCGCTGGAGACCCGCACTGTCACTTGCGGCGACGTGACCCTGCCGTTCGAGGTCAACGATTACGTGCGTTGGCGTCTGATGAACGGCTACGACGACATCGATCTGACACTGCAGCATGAGGATGACATCGCCGCATACGAGAAGATGCGTGCCGAGAAGTTCCCGTTCAAGCCGAAGACCCTTCCCGTCAAGCAGGAGCCGGAGCAGGCGATCGAATCCGCCCGTGAAGGCGAATACCCCAACTGGCAAGGCCCGTTGGCCGATCGCGGCATTATCTAGCCGCACCCGACGGATGGCTGTGGCATCGCCTCTGCCCCTCTTCAAGCCCGGCATTCAAGCCGGGCTTTTTGTTTATCTTGACACTGTTTCCCGTCCCCTCCGCCGACGGCAAATTCCATAAACATAAAATGATGGTAAAACGAGCGCAAAGTGATGATTCGTTGAGCTGGCTTAGACTGAATGGTCCGAAACGACCTGTGGAAAGCCATGTAGGTGAGATGGGCCGGGCGTTTGGGGATTATGGCGCGTTACAGTGGATACAATATCCCGCGCGTTCACATCGCACATCCAACATGACACAAGAACAACTTCGGAGAGCACTATGAGCCAAGGTTTCGCGCCGTTTTATGACGTCAATCGCACGTATGAAGACAACTATCTGCAGGGGCCGTTCGGCGCATTCGTCGAAGCGTTGAAGAACGATTCCGCTGCCGACGCCTCCGAGCAGTCCACTCAATCCCAGTCGTTCGATCAGGCGGAGGAATTCCTCGGCTTCCGTGTGAACCTGCCGTTCGGCATCCCTGCCGGTCCGCTGCTGAACGAGCGATTCACCACCGCCGCCTTCCGCATGGGCTTCGATTTGGCGGTGTACAAGACGGTCCGTTCCCGCGCGTGGGGTTGCAATGCGTTCCCGAACGTGCTTGCCGTGCATCCGAAGAACGCGGACGGGTCGTTGGTTCCCGGCAGCGCCGAGTTGGACGAAGGCGTGCTTGCCGATACCCGATACGAGCTTCCGATTTCGATTTCCAACAGTTTCGGAGTGCCGTCACGCGATCCCGACGAATGGCAGCCGGACATGAAGAAAGCGATCGCCGAAGCCGGCGACGGCCAGCTACTCGTGCCAAGCTTCCAAGGTTCCCGCGTGGACGGTATGGATCGCAAAGCGTATATCGCGGACCACGTCACCACCGCGCATCTGGTTGCGGAAACCGGAGCCGGACTGATGGAAATGAATACCAGCTGCCCGAACGAAGGCCACAATCGCCTGCTATGCCATGACCCGCATCTGGTGGGGGATATTACGGAAGCCGTGAAAAACGAAATCGGCGATCGCCCGCTCATCGTAAAACTCGCGTACATTCCCAACGATGCCGATCTGGAAACCATGGTCAAGGAAACCGTTGGCCGTGGCGCTGTGCAAGGCTTCTCCACCATCAACACCATTTCGGCGCGCCTGGTGGACGCCAATGGCAATCAGGCCTTGCCGGGAGCCGGACGCGACCGTTCCGGCGTGTGCGGTAACGCCATCCGCGGAGCCGGTCTCGACATGGTCGGCAGGCTTTCCGCCATCCGTGAGAAACTCGGCGTTGACTTCGCCATTGTGGGTGTTGGCGGTGTGATTCGCCCCGATGACTATAAGGCGTATCGTGCGGCCGGCGCAAACGCGGTGATGAGCGCCACCGGAGCCATGTGGGACGCGAATCTCGCGCGCGAAATTAAGAAGACGCTGCGTTGAATTCCGTTTTCGCGAACATGCTACATGCCTTAGGGCAACTGAAAGGCAGTGTTTCTTTGGATTTGGCCCAACAGCGGGTTGAAAGAGACTGAGCGTGTCTGAATAATAACGACATCCTGCACGTCGAGTGTGGTAAGCCGCTGAATGGCACGATCAAGGTGCGTGGCGGCGGGAGGACGTCGTGTTTCCCGATTCCCGGACGGGTTCCCGTCTTCGAGCGCCCGCCGGGGCATTCGCCGGCGAACTGCTGGAATTGCAGGACCAACAGGGGTGTTGCACCTCTAAGATAGACATCGGGCTTGCGATTTTGGCCAGGCCGTCGTGTATCATGTTCGTTTGGCGTGTTTCGCCCGCGGATAGAGAGCGCGTCGGCATTGGGCTGGCAGCACCGCGCAGCAATATAAGGAGGATGCCGTGGCACTGACGGCTGAAGAAAAGACCCAGATCATCAACGAGTTCGCGACCCACGAGGGCGACACTGGTTCCCCGGAGGTCCAGGTTGCCCTGCTCTCCAAGCGCATCGCCGATCTGACCGAGCACCTGAAGGAGCACAAGCACGATCACCACTCCCGTCGTGGCATGCAGATGATGATCGGCTCCCGTCGTAGCCTGCTCGATTACCTCAAGCGCACCGATATCAACCGCTACCGTGCGCTGATCGAGAAGCTTGGTCTGCGTCGATAATTCAAGACTTCCGCCCGAGCGCCTTATGGCGTTCGGGCGTTTTACATACGCTGCCAACGGCAACAAGATAAACGAGGGCATTACAGAGGATCAGGCCAGAGGTTCAGGCCAAGACAGCGAGCCCGACTGAAGAGGTTGACACGAGGAACGCAGCCAAGGGGCTGTGAACATTGCGAATGTAAGAGCTTGCCCAGCTGAAGAGGGCTGTTTGAAGGAATAATTAGGAAAACACGAAGGAGTAGCCCCATGGAGGGTCCCGAAATCAAGGCCGCAGAGGCCGTTATCGATAACGGTTCATTCGGTAAGCGCACGCTGCGCTTCGAAACCGGTCGTCTTGCCCAGCAGGCTGACGGCGCAGTCGCCGCCTACCTGGACGACGACACCATGATCCTGTCCACCACCACCGCCGGTTCCAGCCCGAAGGAGAACTACGATTTCTTCCCGCTGACCGTTGACGTTGAAGAGAAGATGTATGCAGCCGGCAAGATCCCCGGCTCCTTCTTCCGCCGTGAAGGCCGTCCGAGCTCCGAAGCCATCCTCGCCTGCCGCATCATCGACCGCCCGCTGCGCCCGCTGTTCCCGCACACCCTGCGCAACGAGGTGCAGGTCGTCGAGACCATTCTCGCCGTCAACCCGCAGGATGCCTACGATGTGATCGCGCTGAACGCGGCATCCGCATCCACCATGATCTCCGGTCTGCCGTTCGAAGGCCCGGTCTCCGGCGTGCGCCTGGCGCTCATCGACGGCCAGTGGGTCGCCTTCCCGACCTGGGATCAGCGTGAACGCGCCGTGTTCGAGATCGTGGTCGCCGGCCGTGTCATCGAGAACGGTGACGTCGCCATCGCCATGATCGAGGCAGGCGCAGGCAAGAACGCCTGGCACCTCATCTACGACGAAGGCCAGACCAAGCCGGATGAGGAAGTCGTTGCCGGTGGCCTGGAAGCCGCCAAGCCGTTCATCAAGGTCATCTGCGAAGCCCAGAACGAGCTCAAGGAGAAGGCCGCCAAGGAAACCAAGGAATTCCAGCTCTTCCCGGAGTACACCGACGAGCTGTACTCCCGCATCGACGAGATCGCGCACAAGGATCTCGATGAGGCCCTGACCATCGCCGAGAAACTGCCGCGTCAGGATCGCATCAAGGAGATCAAGGAAGGCGTGAAAGCCACCCTCGCCAACGAGTTCGAGGATATGGACGATGCCGAGAAGGACAAGGAAATCGGCAACGCCTTCAAGGAGCTGCAGCGCCAGATCGTGCGTCGCCGCATCCTGACCGAGGACTACCGCATCGACGGCCGTGGCCTGCGCGACATCCGCACCCTGTCCGCCGAAGTGGACATCGTGCCGCGCGTGCACGGTTCCGCGCTCTTCCAGCGCGGCGAAACCCAGATCCTGGGCGTCACCACGCTGAACATGCTCAAGATGGAACAGCAGCTTGACTCCTTGTCCGGCCCGCAGTCCAAGCGTTACATGCACAACTATGAGATGCCGCCGTACTCCACCGGCGAAACCGGTCGTGTCGGTTCTCCGAAGCGCCGCGAGATCGGCCACGGCGCCCTCGCCGAGAAGGCCCTCGTGCCGGTGCTGCCGAGCCGCGAAGAGTTCCCCTACGCCATCCGACAGGTCTCCGAGGCCATCGGTTCCAACGGTTCCACTTCGATGGGTTCCGTGTGCGCCTCCACGCTGAGCCTTTTGGCTGCCGGCGTGCCGCTGAAGGCTCCGGTTGCCGGCATCGCCATGGGCCTCGTGTCCGGCGACGTTGATGGCAAGCACATCTTCAAGACCCTCACCGATATTCTGGGTGCCGAGGATGCCTTCGGCGACATGGACTTCAAGGTGGCCGGTACTTCCGAGTTCATCACCGCCCTGCAGCTCGACACCAAGCTCGACGGCATCCCCGCCGACATCCTGGCCGCCGCTCTGCAGCAGGCCAAGGAAGCCCGCGCCACGATTCTCGAGGTCATCAACGAGTGCATCGACGGCCCGGCCGAGATGAGCGAGTTCGCTCCGTGCATCATCACCACCTCCGTCCCGGTTGAGAAGATCGGCGAAGTCATCGGCCCGAAGGGCAAGATGATCAACCAGATTCAGGAAGACACCGGCGCTGAAATTGCCATCGAGGATGACGGTACCGTCTTCATCTCCTCCGAGGGTGGCGAGGCTGCTGAGAAGGCCAAGGCCATCATCGACCAGATTGCCAACCCGCACGTGCCCGAGGCCGGCGAAACCTACAACGGCAAGGTCGTCAAGACCACGTCGTTCGGCGCTTTCGTGAACCTCACCCCCGGCACCGACGGCCTGCTGCACATCTCCCAGATCCGCAACCTGGCCAACGGCGAGCGTATTGACGCTGTCGAAGACGTGCTCAAGGAAGGCGACACCGTTGAGGTGATCGTTCAGGGTGTCGATGATCGCGGCAAGATCTCCCTGGCCATTCCTGGTTTCGAGGATCAGGAGAACAACGCCCGCCCGAGCCGTGGCGATCGCGATGACCGCCGTGGCGGCCGTGGCCGTGGTGACCGTGACGATCGCCGTGGCGGCCGTGGCCGTCGCTCCGAGCGCGATGACCGTGACTTCGACGATCGTGACGACCGTCCGCGTCGCCGTCGCTCCGATGACTTCGAGGATGATTACGACGACCGTCCGCGTCGCCGTCGCTCCGATGACCGTGACTTCGATCGCGATGATCGCGATGATGATCGTCCGCGTCGCCGTCGTTCTGCCGACCGTGACTTCGACGATCGCGATGACCGTGATGCTCGCGACTCCCGTGACGATGATCGTCCGCGTCGCCGTCGCTCTTCCGATCGCGATGACCGTGGCGATCGTGATGACCGCCGCGGCGGTTCCCGTGGCCGTGGCCGTGGCTCGGACCGTAACCCGCGCTACGCCACCGACGACAACTACGACGACTACCGCGCCGACCGCGAAGAGCGTACTGAGCGCCCGCGTCGCCGCGTCCGTCGCGACTTTGATCCGTTCGAGGACTAAATCCCTCTCACGGATCGGTCGCGGCATAGCCGCTCCCCCCACCCCCGGGAAGCCCCGAGGGGCTCCAGTACCGTCGCGGCACAGCCGCTCCCCTCACCTACGGGAAGCCCGTAGGGCTTCCCGCTTAACGGTTCGGCATTCGAGGACTGATCGTTCTCTAGCTTCTCTCGGGTGAGAAGGGCTTGATCGCAAACCAAAAGGCTTCTATACCGTTTCATTCGGTATAGAAGCCTTTTTGGTTTTTCGGCTTCTTCGCGCTGCATATTTCGATGTTGAATAAGGCACTCGTGCTGCCGCCATGTACGTTTAGTTGTCGGTTGACAACTATTCCCATGCATCAAGAATGGCGGATGATCATCGAAGGTACTCATGGGCGTTGATCACTGTGGCAACAACAAAGGCCGGGCCCTTGTGAGAGCCCGGCCTTTATGCCGTATGGCGGCGGATTAATCCTTAAAGGCTAATCCGTTGTCAATCAGCGTTACAGAATCGCCATGCACACGAAGTCCAGAATGAACAGCGCGGCCACAGTCCAGATGATCGGGTGAACCTCCTTGGCCTTGCCCTTGCAGGTCTTCACGATGCAGTACATGATGAAGCCTCCGGCGATGCCGTAGGAGATGGAGTAGGAGAAGGCCATGAACACGGCGGCGAAGAACGCCGGAATGGCTTCGGCGATGTCGTCCCACTCGATTTCCTTCAAGGAGGAAGCCATCATGCAGCCGACCACGACCAGCACGCCTGCGGTCGCGGCGGACGGCACGGCGGAGACGACCGGGGCCAGGAACGCGGACAAGGCGAAGCAGATCGCCACAACCACGGAGGTCAGGCCGGTTCGGCCGCCTGCGGCGATGCCGGCGGAAGACTCGACGTAGGTGGTGGTGTTCGAGGTGCCGCAGATGGCGCCGATGGAGGTGGCGATGGAGTCGGCGAACAGGGCCTTGTCCATCTTGGAGGAGAAGCCGGAACCGTTCTCAAGAGCCTTCTCGTCCTCGGCGGAGAAGATGCCGGTGCGGCGGCCGGTGCCGATGAAAGTGCCCAGGGTGTCGAACGTATCGGACATGGAGAAGGCGAAGATGGTCACGATGACCAGCGGCAGCTTGGTCGGATCAGAGAACAGTGCCGGGAAGCCCTCGGCGGAGAAGATCGCGCCGAAGGTCTGCGGCAGCTGGGAGAAGGTCTCGCTGATGGACTGCGAGTTGGACCAGGTGGTCACGCCGAACGGGATGCCGATTACGGTGGTGATGGCGATGGCCAGCAGCATGCCGCCCTTAACCTTCATCACGGTGAACACAATGGCCAGTACGAGGCCGATCAGGAAGACCCACAGCACCTTGTCGTTGAAGTTGGCCAGACCCGGGGTAGCCGCAACGGCACCGCCCTTGGCGGCGGCCTTCGGATCGCCGGGAGTGAACTTGATCAGGCCGACGTTCAGCATGCCCACGTAGGCCACGAACAGGCCGATGCCGCCGCCGATGGCGTGTTGCAGGGACTCCGGGATGGCCAGGATGATCATCTTGCGGATCTTGGTGACGGTGATGAGGATGTTGATCAGGCCGCACAGGAACACCATGCACATGGTCTGCTGCCAGCTGAAGCCGAGGCCGAAGCACACGGTGTAGGTGAAGAACGCGTTGAGGCCCATGCCGGCGGCCTGGGCGTACGGCACGTTGGCGAACAGGCCCATGACCAGGGTGCCGATGATGGCCGCGATGATGGTGGCCAGGAACACGCCGCCCCACGGCATACCCGTCTGGGACAGGATCTGCGGGTTGACGATGATGATATAGGACATGGCGAAGAACGTCGTCAGACCGGCCACGACTTCAGTGGACGCGGTGGTGCCGCTCTCCTTCAGATGGAAAAACTTTTCCATTATCTCTTCTCTGTTTTGGTTCTTGGGTTGATAGGAACGCGCACGTTGCCGCGCACGCTCCGGCGAGAATCGCGACTCGCCATGGAACATAAGTTCCGGACGCGCCCACACTAGCACCGGCATGGGTCATGGTCATTACAGGCGTACCGGACTTCTTTTCCGCGCCGAGGCGAGGGCGCTCGTTTTCCGTGACGACGGCAACACAAAATGCGGGCCTGATGACAACTTCTGCGACTGGGGTGACATATGTTGTCGCTCCGGTCGCAGAAGTTGTAACAAAACCCGCAGAAAACGCGAATCGGCCGCTCAGCCGCGCGCAACTACGGAACTGCACTGCGCAGAGAGCGACCGTCTGCTGCTTCGAGATCCCGGAGGTACCGCCCTAATCCAACTTGAGATCAGCGAAATCGGTGCACGAGTACTCATACGCCATATCCACGATGCGGAATCCCAACCTGGCAGAGATATCTTTCGGAACATCTTCGCCATCGGCGTGAAGATACGGAACGGCCCCGACTCTCCTCGCATCCTCGACGGCATGCTTCAGCAACGTCGTGGCAACATGCCGCCGTCTGAAACCCTCATCCACCATAAGACTGTCCACGCAGGCGTACCCACCCGCCACATACACACAGCAGGATCCGACCAGCTGCCCATCCAGATAAGCGCCAAGATAAGGGACCTTCTCACGCAGGCGTCGATTGTCACGAACGACGAAGTCCTCTCTGCACACAGCACCGAAGCATTTCAGCTCAATCTGCTCCAATTGAGTGGGATCTGGGCTCTTGACGGAAATCCCCGAGCTGATGCTCCAACCATGCACGTCAACGTCACCGGGAAGAGCCATCGTCAGCGTCATCTCTTCCTCCATTCCAAACGCATTATCCAACGGCTCGTATCCCACCATCTTGAGGAACAGGTCGCCTCGTGCTTGCTGATAGGTCAACGCCTCCCGGATCTCAGGCGATGAAGGCTGCCCGGAAAACGAAAGCAATTGTGGTCATATTTATCCCGCATCCGGTTGTCCTCCCATTTGACCAGATGCTTCGAAAAAGCGAAGACCGACGAAAACAGCATGGCGAAGTCCTTATCGGCATTCCGAGTAGACATGCTCCCCTCCAGCAACAATTCCAATCCACGCCGCAAAACCGAATCACCATACCATGACGCGCGGAGGGGACCGACCTCTCCTGAATCTCAGGCACTTGTCCCGAATCATGGGCATACCGCGGAGCCACGGGCAGAAACATCCAACCAATGGAAAAATCCAGTCGACCGACGCCATGCATATGGACAAATCATCCACTGACTGGATAAAAACAACCTCTGACTAACCTCCCACACACCCAAACCACCCACCGGCTGGATAAAACGGACGCTAAGAAGCAACTAAGACGCCCAAAAAACATCCAGACAGTGGAAGAAAAGAGGGCTTCACGGACATTCAGCGCCCAAAACACCCATCTGCTGGATAAAACGCCCTCTGACAAGCCACCCACACGACCAAACCATCCACTGACTGGATAAAACAACCCCCTGACGAGCCGCCAGC
>OGQR01001795.1_pt1 | contig 14105 bp, 9 predicted proteins | sample 1553271 | NCBI WGS metagenome assembly OGQR01 (sample SAMEA2579970, study PRJEB22360) | human gut metagenome | biome: human gut; feature: human-associated habitat; material: faeces | place: Denmark | collected 2008/2010 | reverse complement strand
AAGCCAGCGCGTACAGCCGCGCTATGCGCTGTCTGTTGCGTGGAACGCCACCGGTCTGGCACCGGTCTGGCAGCGTGCGGCATTATTCAACACGGCAGAGGGGCGTACGGCCAATGACCGGCTGGACGCGGCAATGCGCCTGTTCCAGTTCGCCGATGATTCCACCGCCAGTCGAGACATCACGTCATTCATGGCACAGGTTCGGGGCATGGAAGTGCAGGCCGATTCCTTGGCCCACATAGGACCGGTGGAAGACGCGGTGACATTGACTACGCCGGCAGGCGCGGCCGGACGCCACTGGGAATATGCGTGGATACCGGTGGTCCAGCAAGACGTGTGGCCGAACCTCGCCGGGCGCAACACCATGTTCGGTGGTGAAGACCTTGCCGAGCTCGTGCTGAGGGGAGCGCTTGAAGAAAGCGACAAAACCGGGCATGATCCGCGGTTCGCGGCTGTATTGTCGGGCGAGAAGAAGAGTTTCCTGGTCGCGCTGACCCGTGCACGGCGAATCATGATCAGCGCGGTATGGAACGACAGCATGAGCCCCTCGGACTTTCTCTTCGGGTATCTGCCGGAATACTATCCGCGCAACCGGCAACAGGCGCCTTTCACCACAGTGGGGGCACATGCGGGATTCGCCGAATATGATCTGGCCGGATTGGACGCCGACCCACGTGGGTTGGTCAGCGCCGCCCGCGCGGTTCTGGCCACTGCTCAACCGCAGCAGGCTGCCGCAAAGGACGCCGCGATTGCGTTGACACTCCTGTTAGAGCATGGTGTGCGCGCCGCAAATCCGCAGAGCTGGGCGTTTGTGGAATCGCCGGCCCAATCGGATAGCGCGTCATCTGGCGGTGCGTCATCTGGCGGTGCGTCATCTGGCGATACCTCATCTGACAGTGCCTCATCCGACAGCGCGTCATCTGGTGGTGTACAGCCTGACGGTATCCAAACAGGGAAAGGCAAGACGGATGCGCAGGCCGCGCCCATGGTCACCTTATCTCCATCGGCGGTCGACAGCCTATGGGCGTGCCCGGTGTGCTGGATGCTGGAGAACCGGTTCGCCGGTCCTCGCCCCAGCTCCGTGGCCACCAGTTTCGGAACCCTCATCCATGCGGTTGCGCAGCAAGGCAGCGAGGAAGGGCTGGACCATCTTTCCCACAATGCCCAGGCGTTGGCCGCACTGGGCTTGGACTCCACGGCCGGCGCGGAACGTCGCATCGAGGCTGTCTCGGCACGGCTTAATGCCATCTATCAGAGCAAACGTCCTGATCCGAATGCCATAGCCGACACCCGGAACCGCTATGAGGCCACCCGTAAGGACGAGTCCGCGGCGGATACCCTGCGCAACATCGCCGATTACTTTGTGCGCAGCGACGCCGATCCGGAAACGTATCTTGGCAAGAACTCCAGCAACTTCAGCATTGGCGCATTGGCCGGTGCCGAATGCGAACGGGAGTTTGCCGCACGATTCGATGTGCGTGACATACTCGACGCATACAATGCCGTGCCCGGCCTGCACCCAATCGGTCGGAACACGCTGGTCCGTCTGATGGGAGCACTGGTCGGAGGGTGGCCGGAAGGCATGGACGAGCATCTGACCGTGAGACTGTCCGGGCGCATCGACCGTATGGAAACCCGCGTACTCGCAGACGGCGGCGAATGCATTCGCCTCATTGACTACAAAACAGGCAGAACGCCCACGGTCAAACAGATTTTCAATGATTTGCAGCTCGTGTGCTATCAGCTTGGCCTCGTGTTCCCCGAAGACGGGCCGCGCGGTGCCAAGGCACTTGCCGCAATGCCGCATATCAGCCAAAGCGTGCTATTCCATGTCGGGCAGAATGCGGCACCAGCCAGAAGCTACGCTCCGGAAGGTGCCTTCCAGCCGCCGCTGTTCACTGATGGCTCGTTGAATGCCGAACCGTTCACGCCCCGATACTGGTATAAAGACCCCAACCGTTTCTTCGACATACCCGCCATAGATCCGGCTACTCCTCCCGAAGGTGTGAGTGCCGAAGCGTGGGCGCAATTCGCCGCGCTCGCCGGTACGCAGACGTTATGGTCGCTGACCATGATCGCCCGCGTATTCTATGCCGCGGCGGCCAGCAGATCAGCCATCATCGAGGCCCATCCGCAAGACACCCATATCGGATTCTGCCGTATGAAGAACGTCTGCCCTGCCTGTGCAGGCCAGATCGACACGATTTTCGAAACGAGGCAAGCATGAGCACGTTCACTCCCAGTGCGGAACAGGCCGCCATCATCGATGCGCCAGTCGATGCTGACGTATTGGTGGTTGCCGGTGCCGGTTCCGGCAAAACCTTTACGATGACCCAACGCATCATCGCGCTTATCAATCGAGGTGTGGCACCTGAACGCATCCTGGGCCTGACCTTCACACGCAAGGCCGCAGGCGAACTGCTGGAACGCGTCTCCGCCGCAGTGGCCGGTGATATGGCGGGCTCTACGACCGCCACGGTGTCTGATCGGGCATTCCTCAAGCCGGCCATTTTCACGTATGACGCCTTCTTCCAGACCATCGTGCGCCAATATGGACTGCTTGTCGGATTCGATCAGAACACGCAACCATTGAGCGCAGCCGGAGCGCTTCAACTGGCCACCGAAGTCATCGACAGTCACATGGATCTGGCGTTCAGTGAGGATTTTGGCGCCTTCTCCAGTTTGGCGAACCGTGTTCTGGCGTTGTCGGATGCCATTGGCAGTGCCATGATCGGTGCCGGCTGCACCAGCTTCGATGATGCGATCAATCGAGTACGGCAATGGGATTCGGCATTCATCAATCGATTGCAACAAGCCGTTGCAGATGAACCCATGCCCGAGGATGAGCCGAAAATCCCCAAGATCAAACGACTGAAGAAAGATACCGACGCCAGCTGGCAAGCCAAGCTCGATGACCGTGCCGAACATTTGCACGCCCGCTGCACCTATCATTGCGGTGCGCTGCTGGAGACCACACGCAAACGCGATATTCTGCTCCAGCTGGTGGAGGCCTATGCCCAAGCCAAGCGGGAACGCAATATGGCCGAATTCTCCGACTTCACCATTGCCGCGTATCAGCTTATCGAGCGCTTCCCCTCCATCGGAGAGCGTACGCGCCGCAGGTACAGCCACGTGCTGCTCGACGAATATCAGGACACCTCCACCACGCAGGCCGCTCTGCTGGCAGCACTGTTCCACGTGGATGCGTCACAGAGGTCCGCCGTCAACGCGGTGGGTGATCCGTTCCAGTCGATTTACGCATGGCGTGGTGCCAGCCCTGGTGCATTCCGTATGTTCCAGCAAGATTTCCACCTGTCTGCCGGATACAAGCCATTCCCGCTGTCCGTCACCAGGCGAAACAGCCGTATAGTGCTCGAAGCCGCCAATAATCTCACGCTGCCGTTGCGCTCCAATCCGTCGCGTCCTTCCAGCTCATTGATGCGTGAGGTCGATGTCTCATCGCTCGACCCCATGCCTGATGCCCCCGAAGGAACATTGGGAGTACTGGGCTTCGCCACGGCCGGGCAGGAGATCGACGCCGTAGTGCGTTTCTGCAAGACGGCCATCGCACGGCACCGTTCCGCAGCCGAACAACAGGAACAGATGCCGGGCGAACAGAAAGCGCCGGTCGCCGTGCTGTTTCGGTCCAAATCACATATGCCCGAATATCAGGCGGCATTGGAACAGGCCGGATTGACCACATTCGTGGTCGGCTATTCCGCGCTGTTGGAACGTCCGGAAATCCGCGATCTGATGGCGTTGCTGCACGTGGCCGCCGACCACACCGATACGGGATCGCTGATGCGCTTGCTGGCCACGCCACGATTCACCATGTCCGCAGCGGATTTGACCATGTTGGCCCGTTTTGCTGAAGAACAGAACACGGAACAACGCTTCCAAGCATTGGTGCAGGCCGGCCTTGCCCAACCGGATACACCAGCGAATGAATGGGCGGCTGTGGTGCGTGAGTACCGCGATCAGGTGGCCAATGCGGTATTCCTGCCAGACGTATTGCTACGCGGCGACCTGGTAAAACTGCTTGAACGGTTGAGCGCACACGGGCGCAACGCCATAACCCGGGCCGCGGTGATGCTCCGTCAGGTGCATGATGCCGTCGGGCGGCCACTGGGCGACGTGATTCGCGCCGGCATAGAAGCGTTGGATCTTGACATCGACACCGTATTGGCCGGTGTGCTGCATAATCCGCAGCACCGCGCCAATCCCGCTTTGGCGCATATGCCTATGGATGCGATTGTGGATTTGGTGGATACGTACACGCAAGAGATTGCCGCTGAGCAAACTCCCTCGTTGCATGGGTTCATCACATGGGTGGATCATCTGGCTTCGGTGGAGGATGAAGCCGCCAGTCTCCCTGACGCTCCGGTGGATGTGGAACTGATGACCGTACACCAGTCCAAAGGGTTGGAATGGGATGCCGTTGCGGTAGTGGGGCTTACCGCCGTCGGATTCCCCAGCAATCAGGGCGACCATCTCAAGATCGTGCTGGACGAGCACCATACGGGAGGCACCGAGCAAGGTCACTGGACCGCACCCGAATATCATGAGACCGCCGACTCCTGGCTCACCAACCCCACCGCCGTACCCGTGCCTATGCGTGCCGATGCCGGCATTCTGCCGCGATTCCCCCATGATGCCGATGTGGAAGCCGACCCCATCGCATCGTTGGCGGCTTTGGATGATGTGGAGCTTATTGATGATGAAGTGTTCGGCTCCATGCGCGAATTCGGCGATGGCGTGGAAGAAGTGGATGCATCCGGCTGGTATTTGACGCAGGCGGAGGAATATGGGCGCCGGCTGCATGCCGACGAACGTCGATTGATGTATGTGGCGCTTACCCGTGCGCGAGAAGATGCCCTGATGACCTATTGCGCCTATACGGGCGAATCCGGGCGGGACCCGTCAGTGGTGCCCAAAGGCTCTCGCGCCGCTCAGCCATCCAATTTCTGGCTTGAAGTGCATGACGCGCTCCAAGCCCGTGAACATGCGATATCGGCTCAGGACTGTGTGGAACGGCTGCAAGCCGCCAATGCCGGGAAGCCCATGCTGATCTCGGCGCAAGGCGAAGCGATTGCCACTCCCGAAGGGTTCTTTATCGGAGAGCATGCCGCGGCATACGGTGACGCCGTGGTGGGGGAGGCATGGCAGACGCCGATTACGCAGACGGATGCCGCTGTCGAATTGCCGTGGCCGGCTACCCTCAGCGACGCAGTGCATGAACAGCTGTCACGTGGCATCGATGTTATCGCCGCAGATTCCTCGTCACTTGAGCAGCACCAAGACGCCGGTCCACTGCTGCAACGGGCGCAATTGCTGGTGGACGACGCCGATTTGATGGCCGATGCCGCCAGCGGCCAGTCGCTTGATGAGGCAGTCAAAGCCAAGGCGCAACGCGTTCTGGCTGCAGGACGCCAGAACGTGACAAGCCTGCAAGCCCGCGTAGGTGGCATGAACGAACGGGAGGAGCGCCTCTACTGGCGTAGCATTATCCGCCCGATTCCGCGCATATCGTCTCCGGCGGCCGAGGCCGGCACGCAGTTCCATGCGTGGGCTGAGCAATTCATCAATGCCGGTAAGCCGGATGAAGCGGTACTGGCATATGAAGCCGAATCAAGTATGCCGCATACAGGTCAGGATGCGGGATTCGTTTCCCGGGAAGCCATGTTGGCCGATTTGGCCGAACGGGAGCGGCAATGCCGCAAGCCATCCACACGGCAGCCCGCTGTCCCACAGCCCACGGCTCAACAATCCGCATCCGCCGTATCCGCCGCCTCCGCCACTTCCATAAGTAGCGACAATGCCACCGAGTCCAAGCTGGTGGCGTGGCAGCGCAGACTGGCCGAATCATCGTGGGCCAAGCGCATCCCGGCGTGGACGGAGCGTGCCATCGTCGTGGACGTGCCGGGCGTGGGCCTGGTCAATGGCAAACTCGATGCGGTATTCATCGGTGGACTTGACCCGTCCAGCACCACCGCACGCTTTACCGTGGTCGACTGGAAAACCGGTCGTCGGCCCACCAAGCCAGACGACATCACCCGCAAACTCGCCCAGCTCGACATGTACCGACTGCTGCTGGCAGCGGTCGAAGGTGTGGAATTGGACAGTATCGACGCCACTCTCTACTATGTCAGTGAGCCCGACGAGGGCTTGCGCGAGCTTCACGCCCGCGCGAAAACCAAACAGGAAATCCTTACCGAGTTGAGCTCCGGCATTCCCGAACAATCTGACAACGACTGAGCCCAAAGGCTCATGACCTGTACAGCATCGGACGGCCTTCACCGGCGGAGAGACCTTATGCATCGCAAGGCATCTCCGACGATGAAGACGACTGGCCACGTACCGGTCCGCGGTTGAAACGCGCCGCGTGACGTTGCTTGGGAACCGCTACCCCTCGGATGGCACGTGTGGGCGGGCGCACGTGCCGGACAACGCACCAGTAAGGAGTTATTGTGTCCACGACTCGCGCGGTTTCGAAGTCGTCCGCTGCCCACTCGCCCTATCAGCGCCTGTTCATGCTGCCCGGAGCCAAGGCGTTCTGCCTGTCCGGCGCGGTGGCACGATTGCCGATCTCCATGATGAGTCTCGGCATCGTTCTGGCGCTCAACCATCTCTACGACAATTGGACCATCGCCGGCACCATGAGCGCCGCCTATGTGCTGGCCATGAGCTGCGTCACCCCGTTCTACGCCCGCGCCTTCGACCGTTTCGGCCAAGCCCGCGTGGGCCGGCTTGCGCTCGCCGTGCAGATCGTGGCCATGCTCGCCTTCGCCTTCGCGGCGTTGGTGCGCGTGCCGATTCCGCTGCTGTTCGCTTTGGCCATCATCATGGGTCTGACGCAGTTCTCATTCGGCGCATTGGTCCGAACCCGTTGGTCCTATGCGTTGCGCGGTGTGGAAGATGGCGAACAGCTGCTCAACACGGCCTACGCCATGGAAGCCGCCATTGACGAGATCGTCTTTATTCTGGGGCCGATTCTGGCGGCTTGGCTGGCCACCTCCGTGCATCCGGTATCCCAACTGTTCGTGCCCACCGTGGCATGCGGTATCGGCGGCACCATATTCTTCTCGCTGAAATCCACCCAGCCGCCGGTCATCGTGGAACAGGTCAGCGTGGCCGCGCACGATGACGGCAGCCCCGCTGCAAGCGAAGATGCCGACCAGCTGACCCTGCGCCAACTCAAACGCAGCGGTGCCAAGCCCAAGAGTGTATTGCTCTATGCCGGCGTACTGCCGTTGCTCGCCGTGTTCATCGTGTTCAATATGAGCTTCACGTCCTTCGACGTGTCCATTACCGCCACCATGAAATCCATGGGACTTGAGCCCTTCCTCGGTCTGCAATTGGCGATGTTCGCGGTCGGCTCGTGCATCGGCGCGCTGGTGTTCGGCTCTTGCCAACTCAAAGGCTCCCATTGGGCGCATATGGTGATGTTCCTGTCGCTGCTGACCGTCGGCTACGTGTTCTTCCGGTTGTCAATGGACAATCTCATCCTGCTGGGCGTCTTCGAAATCCTCGCCGGCCTGACCGTCTCGCCGACGTTCGCCACCGGCAACCTCATCGTCAAGGATCTGGTGCCGGCGGAATCCCTGACCGAAGGACTGAGCTGGGTAACCACCGCAGGCACGGTCGGCACGTCGATCGGCTCGTCCGTGGCCGGCATTGTGCTTGACGCCTCCAACCCTCATGTGGGCATGATGCTGCCATTCATCTTCACGCTGGCGTCCGTGCCATTGGCGTTGGCCGGATGGGCCTTGGCCAAGCGGCGTGGGTGAAACGGGATCGGGCTACGCCCGATGGATGGTTGGCGGCTTCGCCGGGGTCTCTCCCTCAGTCCGCTTCGCGGATAGCTCCCTCGTCAGAGGGAGCCAATAACGGTGAGGACTCCACCTCGAAGCTCACCGGCAAGGCCTTCCACGAGGCATCCAAGCGCGTGAATGCCATCGAACGTAAGCTCGCTAAGCTTGAAGAGCAGAAGGCCGATCTCGAGGCGCAGATGGCCGCCCATGACCCGAGCGACTACGAGGGTCTCAACAAGCTCAATGAACAACTCACCGCCGTCAATACTGAAAGCGATGATCTCGAAGCCGAATGGCTCGAACTCTCCGAACAATTGGAGTAGCGGGAGAAACCGTAACGTTCACAAGGCCTCGGCAGTTTGCCGGGGCCTCCCGCTATGCAAACTCCCACGGATTAATCAATTCCACGTCGGTACCTTCGAAGTCCTTGATATTGCGCGTGGCTATGGCCGCATCCCAGGAACAGGCAATTGCCGCAATCATGGCGTCTTGAATACTGGTAGGTGTGCCCCTGTGTTCGCGTTCGACAAGGATATGGGCATAATCCGCAGCTGCCTGAGTGTCAAATGCGAACGTTCTGTCCTCTAATGTCATAAGCGCCAGCTTGACGGTCGTATCTGTGTACTTTCGTCGTTTGCCTTCAGGCATGCGACATATTCCGGCCAACAACTCGGCGACGGTGATGGCGGTGGTTGCCAAATTGCTTGTATCTTGGTTCCTCAGCCAATTGGCAACGTGTTCGTCTGGCTGTTTCTTGATGATTTCGCTGATGACGTTGGTGTCCAGAATAATCATGGCCGATTCCTATTCAAAAGATACTGGCGGTCGGGAATCGGCGGAATTTCGCTCGGATAGTGGGAGTTCCCCCTTGTCGAGTCCCTCAAAATCCATGTTCTTCATGAATTCGCGGATCTCGTCATAGAAATTGGTCTTTCGCGTGATTTCATGCGCCACCGTGCCAGCCAGCCATTCTTCAAGAATGGATCGCACCTGAGATTCCATGGAGCGGTTGTTTTTCTCAGCCACTTCTTTGAGCTGCTGAATCTGCTCATCGGGTATTTTTCGGATGGTCAATGTTGCCATGATGCACCTCCTTGTTGCTGTCATAATGCTAGCATGAGGTGCTGTCGTTTTGCTTGCAGTACGGGTGATGAGGTATGCACGCATGAAAAAAGGCGGATATGCATCATGCGCATCCGCCTTTTGAGCTTGGACTGGGTCTTCCCGCAGTCGCCGAATCAGCGCCCGGTAACCTCGGAACCGACGACCTTTTCGCTCAGGGCGCGCGGGCCGCGGGTCACGGCTACGGCACCGGAGCGCACCAGCTCAATCACACCGTAATGCTCCAAAAGCCCCAGCAGGGCGTCGATCTTGCCTTCGGCACCGGTGGCCTCAATGGTCAGCGATTCCGGATTCACGTCCACCACGCGCACGCGGAACAGACGCACGATCTCCAGCACGTCGGAACGGTTGGATTCGTTGGCGGCCACCTTGATGAGCACCAGTTCGCGTTCCACGGTGGAGTTCGGGTCGAGTTCCACGATTTTGAGCACATGCAGCAGCTTGTTGAGCTGCTTGATGATCTGCTCCAGCGGCACGGCCTCCACGTCGGCGGTCACCGTGACGCGAGAGATGTCCGGACGCTCGGTGGGGGAGACGGACAGCGAGTTGATGTTGAACGCACGGCGGGCGAACAGGCCGGCGATACGCGCCAGCACGCCTGGGCGGTTCTCCACCAGCACGGACAGCGTATGACGCTTGGAACCCGGCTGGGATGCAGGATAATTTGCCATGATCGAAATGTCCTTCCTTACGCTCTACTCGTTCACTCGTTCTCGCCGGCGCGCTGCAGAGGCTTGACACCGGGCATGTATGTGACGTTGTCGTTGGAATCGCCGGCGGCGACCATCGGCCACACCATGGCGTCCTTCCACACGCGGAAGTCGATCAGCACCGGGCGGTCATTGATCTCGTTGGCCTTCTTGATGCATTCGATGGCCTCGTCCTTGGTGAACGCACGCATGCCCACGCAACCGTAGGCTTCGGCCAGCTTCACGAAATCTGGCACTTCAACGGGCATATCGCCGTTGGCTTCCAGCTTCACGCCCTCTTCGCCATGCGCTTCGCCGTCAAGCAGGTTGGTGGCGGAATAATGCTGCCCGTAGAACAGCGTCTGCCACTGACGGACCATGCCGTACACGGAATTGTTCAGCAGGGCGATCTTTACCGGAGCGTGGTCGAAGAACGCTGCGGCAAGCTCTTCGGAGGTCATCTGGAAGGAACCGTCGCCGTCGATCAGCCAGACCGGGCGCCCTTTGCCGCCCACGGCGGCGCCGATGGCCGCGGGCAGGCCGTAGCCCATGGTGCCAAGGCCGCCGGAGGTCATCCAGGAGTTCGGGCGCTTGAAATCGATGAGCTGCGCGGCCCACATCTGATGCTGGCCCACGCCGGTCACCCACAGCGTATCGTCCGCGGCCTGGTCGGACAGCTGCCTGACCACCCACTGCGGGGCGAGCGAACCGTCCGTGGGCTCCTCCCACGTGGCCGGGTACTTGGTGCGCCACTCGTCGATGGCGTTCCACCACGGCTTCAGGTTCGGCCTGCCGTGAATGGCCTGGGAACGTTCGATTTCCGGAATCAGATCCTTGAGCACGGTGGAAACGTCGCCCACGATCGGCACGTCAGGCTGGCGGTTCTTGCCGATTTCGGCCGGATCGATATCGATGTGGATCACACGCGCTGCGGGGGCGAATGCGTCGAGCTTGCCGGTCACGCGATCGTCGAAACGAGCGCCGATGGTGACCAGCAGGTCGCAACGCTGCACGGCGCCGGTTGCGGCGATGGTGCCATGCATGCCGAGCATGCCGAGCACCTTCGGGTCGGAGTCGGGAACGACGCCACGAGCGGGAAGCGTGGTGACGATTGGGGCGTCGGTCAAATCGGCGAGCTGCTTGATCAGTTCGCCGGCCTTGGAACGGACGGCGCCGCCGCCCACGTACAGCACCGGGCGGTAGGACTGCGAGAACAGCTTGGCCGCGTCGGACAGCACATGGCCGTGCGCCTTGGTGGTCGGATTGTATCCGGGCAGGATCATGCGCTGCGGCCAGGAGTAGTACATGTTGCCGGTCTGCGCGGTCTTGGTCACATCGACCACGACCGGGCCGGGGCGGCCGGAATTGGCCACATAGTAGGCTTCGGTGAGTACGCGCGGAATATCCTGCGCGCTGGTCACCAGGTAGGAGTGCTTCACCATCGGGTAGGTGGCGCCCACAATGTCGGCCTCCTGGAAGGCGTCGGTGCCGATGGCGTTCACGCCCACCTGACCGGTGATGACGACCAGCGGTACGGAATCCATGTTCGCATCCGCGATCGGGGTGATCATATTGGTTGCGCCAGGGCCGGAGGTGACGATGCACACGCCCACCTTGCCGGTGGTCAGCGCATAGCCTTCGGCGGCATGGCCGGCGGCCTGTTCGTGGCGCATCAGCATGAAGTGGAACTTCGTGTCGTCCTTGATTTCGTCATACACCGGCAGAATGGCGCCACCCGGAACGCCGAAGACGTCTTCGATGCCCAGATCCTCCAACGAACGCACCAGCGCCTGGGCGCCGGTCATCTTCTCTCCATCGGTAATGGTCTGCGTTTCGTCGTGCTGGTCCTTGGGCACGGCGCTGAATGCCTGCAGAGGGGTAGGTAAAGCCATGGTTCCTCTCACATCTCTTGATTCCTTGGTCATTGCGCTGCCGGTTCGTGGCCGGTGCTGTGCGCTTTGTTTTCCCAGTCTATTCAATAAGTCAACATTTGCATTGCGCGGCTTACGGTGTGGACACTTGGGGGAGGGGCACACCGCAAGCCGCGCATAGGGCGGGGAAGACTGTGGGGAACGGAGTCAGCCGAGCTTCTTCCAGGCTGCCGCGGCGGCGGCCAGCTGCGCCTTGCGCTTCGACGATCCCTTGCCCACGCCCAGAATCTCCTCGTCGTCGCCCAGCGAGACGCGTGCGGTGAACACCTGCGCGTATTCCGGGCCGGAAACCGCCATATGGTACACCGGTTCGCCCTTGCCGAGATGATGCGCCTTCACCGTCAGCGAGGTCTTCCAATCCAATGCCGGGCCTTCGGTGGCGACTTCGGCCAACGTGTCGTCGATCAGGCGATGCACCACCTTGCGTGCGCCGTCGATGCCATGTTCAAGGAATGTCGCGCCGATCAGCGATTCCACGATGTCGCACAGAATCGAGCTCTTCTGTGCGCCGCCCTGTGTCGCTTCGCCGTGACCCAGCAGAATATACGGTTCCACATGCAGCTTGGTGCGTGCAATGGCGCTCAGCGCTTCCTCGCTCACCGCCTTGGCGCGCATCTTCGCCAGTTCGCCTTCGCTCATATCGGGGTGCAGACGGAACAGCGTCTCGGTGGATATGAGTTCCAGTACGGCATCGCCCAGGAATTCGAGTCGTTCGTAATGTTTTGCGCCCGGATGCTCGTGTGCGAAGGAACGATGGGTGAGCGCCTGGACCAGCAGATCGGGGCTGATGGTGGTGTCGAGCGCCTCCAACAGTTCGTTTGCGGCCGTCTGGGTGCCGTCATTGTGGTAGGTGCGTGTGATTGGCTTGTGCTGTGCTTCGTCTGTCATGATCCTCTATCTTCTGTTTTCTGGAATTTCCTAGGGCTTTCTAGGATATAAAGATATAAAAAGCCCTGCCACCCGTCGATGGCAGGGCTTTATTCATGCTTGTCCAGTGCTGCTCACTTGGTGTGAATGGACTGGATAGCCTCACGGTAGACGCGGCCGCGGAAAGAACCGCAGCTCAAGCCGGACGTCCACGGTGGGGGCGGGTCGGGTTAGCCGTAGCGGTCGCCTTCCAGTTCGCGCGACGCGAATGAGTGTTGGCGCGCGAGGTCTTGTACTTAGGCAGTGCCATTTCAGTATCCTCTGTTTCGTTCGAACATTTGAGCTTAAGCGTTCAGTACTTTAACGCAACGTGCGTACAAATAGCGTATTCCGGTATACGCGCGCACGCGTGTCGCAGTATCCGCAGGCCTGTCAGCCCTGCTGTTCGCGTTCAAGCTGTGCCTTGAGATCGGCCAGTCCGGCGAAACGGATGTCGGTCATCTCGTGGGTGTGGTCGGGATTCTCGTTGAGATCCACGCCGCACTGGGAGCACAGGCCACGGCAATCCTCGCGGCACAGCGGCTGCAGCGGCAGCTCGTCCACCAGCGTATCGCGCAGCAGCGCTTCAAGATCTGCGAAGGAACCGTTGTTGAGCAGTGGATACGTGTCTTCGGATTCTTCCTCGCCGGCGATGATGTCGACCTCGTCCTGCTGCCTGCGATTGTCGCGCTCGTCATGGTAGGGGAAGAACACGGTCACATGCGTGGTCCAGTCACGGATGATGGGCTTCAGGCAACGGGTGCATTCGGCATGCACCGGGGCGTTGATGTCGGCGTTGAGAATCAGACCGTCCACAATCGAGTCGAACGATCCGCTGACATGTACGGGTTCGCCTTCCTTGACGCCGATGATGTCATCGCCGATGCCGCTGGGCGCGGGGAAATCACTGTCGATCTGCTTGGACTGGCCGGCGCGGGACGCGACCTGCGCAACGGATACGCTCCACGGGGAGTTTTCAATATGTGGCATGGGTTTTCAGGCCTCCGGGTAGTCGTTCTGGTCAAGATGCGGGAGCTGGTCGGCGGCGGCGCGCTGGCGCTCGTGCAGCACGTTCAGACCGGCGTCCACATCGCTGGTGAGTTTGGTCAGTTGCTGGCGCAGACCTTCCATCACTTTGGCGGAATAGTCGTCGGCGCCTTGCGTGAGATGGTCGGCCTTGGCCTGGGCCGTGTTCAGAATGGTACGCGCCTTCTGCCGTGCCAGTTCGGTCACGTTTTCCTGGCCTGCAAGGAACTGCGCCTGGTCGTTGGCCTCTTTGATGGTGTCGGCGGCACGGCTTTGCGCGGAGGCGACAATGGCATTGGCCTGGGTCTGTGCGCTTTCCAAACGCCGTTCCGCCTCGCGCATGAGGGCGGAAGCACGTTCGAGCTGCACCGGCAGCATTTTCTTCAACTCATCGAGATTGGCCATCAGCGCATCGCGGTCGACCTTCACCAGGCCGGGGGAGAAGAAACCACCCTTTGCCTCGTTCAGCGTGTCCTCCAGCTTGCCGATCACATCGTAGACGGTGGTGAATTCCTCTTGGCTTTGCTCTTCGACGGTGGGCTTTTCCCTCAGATCAGGCAGTGGGAACGGGGATGTGAAGGATGGCGTGGAAGAGGCGGCGTCGTCGGCGACAGGCGGTT
>OGQR01001770.1_pt1 | contig 14242 bp, 6 predicted proteins | sample 1553271 | NCBI WGS metagenome assembly OGQR01 (sample SAMEA2579970, study PRJEB22360) | human gut metagenome | biome: human gut; feature: human-associated habitat; material: faeces | place: Denmark | collected 2008/2010 | reverse complement strand
AGTCCAGCGGAGCTTTAGCGGAGTGCACGAGCCTTGCGTAAGCGAGGCTCAGACTTATGTGATTAAGGGCAATTGTGTTGTTGTTAAGCACGAGCCTTGCGTAAGCGAGGCTCAGACTCTCCCTAGTCCCTTTGGTTGTCTCCCGCGTGAATAGCAGCAACGTTATTAAATAGAATAGCGAACCCGAGAAGTGTTATCCGACAAAAAGCACTATCGGTAGCTTGCTATCATAGTTAAATACTAAAAGATATAACAGAAGCACATTAAACAAAAGGCTATTTATACAAGCAAAATGGAGCATATCTGCCTGATATGCTCCGTTTGCTGTTATTATGCTTTTAGTTTGCGTTTGTCACAGCGGCAAGTCTTGTATAGTTGCTGTAGATAACCGTGTCGCCTAAGGTCTTGTATGCTCTTATGCGGAATGTGTAGGTCGTGCCTGCCTTAAGGTCGCCCGCTATAAAGCCTACAGTGCTATTTGTGCAGGTTCTTAACACTTCCGTCCATTTGCCGCCCTTGTACTGTTCAACGATATATCCTTCTGCGGAGTTATTCTTTGCCCAGCCTATTATAAGTTCGGATGATGTCGCTGAGATTTTTCTGAAGGATGTAACGTTTGAAACACTTGAGCTTTCCGCTGTTTTAGCGGCAAGTCTTACATAGTCGCTGTAATATGTTGTACCGCCCGAAGCCTTGTATGCTCTTATGCGGAAGGTATAGGTCGAGGAAGCCCTGAGGTCTTTTGCGGTGCAGGATGCGTCCGCTCCGCTGTATATCTCGTTCCACTTACCGCCCTTGTATATTTCGACAGTGTAGCCGTCTGCCTTGTTGTTCTTGTCCCACGCAAGAGTGAGCGAGGAATCGGTTGCGTTTGTGCTTGTGAAGTTTGTGACATTATCAACCGTAATATCATCTGTGACCGCAGAATTGATAACGGTGAGAATAAATGTGTCTGTAGTGCCGTCGCTGAAGTGATATACTATTTCGTATTTGCCGTTATCAAGAGTCTGTGTAAACGGTGTGTTGAGCGTTACCTGACTGCCGTTCCACGAGTAGTCGGTATTGCTGTTAAGCGTTTTGTCACCGCAGGTTATCTTTGATATAGCCTGACCGTTCAGCACGAGCTTTGTAAGTACAGCCGCAGGAGCAGAGCCGTCAAATGTGCCTGTCTTGTCGATAAGGCGTGCACCCTCGGTTTCCTGTTCCTCGTTATAGAAGTATACATCATCGATCATATAAGCGCCTGTGTCGGCGTTACCGCCGCGGCCTGCATAGAATGCGACCTGTACGATACCCGTTGTGTCAAGCGTAGCAGAGGAAGATTGCCAGCTTGGAGCGTTAAATTCTTCAAAAGGTATCTTGATTGTTTTTTCACCGTAGAAATCTACAGCGAATTCTTTTTCAAAATAGTTGTCGTTCTTATCTTTGAACTGAAGCGTAAAGGTGTTGCCGCTGTTGTCGCCGGTAAGGTTTATGCTGACACCCTTGTACTGTGCAACGTTACGCTGTGACAGCGTGCGGTTTACACCGCAGTATCCGTTGGGCGAGCCTACATTGTACTCAAATTTCATCGCTTTGCCGTTAGTGCTGTCCACAAGCGAAACCGTTATGTTGTTTCCGTTTGTATTCGGTGTATATGCACTGCGTAGCTGATAATCGTCTGTGTAGCTTTCAAAAGTATCTATATCCTCAAGTGCCGATGTATCGGTTACGGTAAGCAGGAATTCACAATCTGCACCCTCATAGAAGTCGAACACGAGCGTTACGTTACCCTCGCTGAGAGATTTTATAAAGCTGTCTGAGAATGTGACTAAGCCGCCGTTATCAGTATAATCCGTACCTGCCGTGAGATATTTGCCGTTTACCGTTATACCTCTGAATTCGCTTGTTTTCTTGTCATAGCCAACATTCACCTGCTTATAGTGACGCAGGTTCTTGTCAACTGTAGCGATATATTTATCGAGCGTCGGTGCGGGGATGGATACATCGGTTACGTTTACGGTGAACTTCGGGCTGCTGCCTGCCGTGCAGTCAAGCGTGAACACATGGCTTTTAAGCTCCAGTGTTTTAAGATAGCTCGCCTTTATAGTTACGCAGTTATTGTTTATCGTGAAGTCCTTGCCTTCTGTAAGCGCATTTCCGTCAAGGGTTATACCGCTTATTGCACCCTCCTTCATAGTTGCTGTTACCGTAAGGTCGGTATTGTCCGCTCTGTCGAAGCTCAGCTTGTCGCTTACTATCGTGTTGACGTTATTCTTTGCCGTCATATTTGCGGCGTGCTTCATGATAAGCTGTCTTGTGCTTTCGGTATCTGTTCCCTCCGGACCGTAAACGGTATACTGGTCATAGTCGGGATAAAGCGCACCGTCAATGTATGAGGCTATCATCCAGTAGTTTGTGCCTGCGTATTCGACTGTTTCGTAGACATTGCCCTCAAGCACCTCGAACCACTGCTCGTACTCGCTGTCACGGATAGTCCTGTTTGTAAGACCGAATTCTTCCAGAATGACAGGTTTGTCAAGCTCCGCACAGGTTTCGCCGTGTATCTTAAACCAGAGCAGATCGTCCTGTCCTGTGCCTGTGTGCTTCATTCCCCACTGATCGAGATAAAGATGAGGAGTACCGAAGTCGAGCGTGTCGATTGTCATCAGCTTTTCAAAGTCAACGCCCTCTGCACCGTAAAAGGCATAATTGGATGTAGTATATTCGTTGTAATAACCGTAAGGTTTATTGTAAAAGCCTTCGTCACCGAGCGATACCATGTGATTCGGGTCGACGCTCTTTACATATTCGCTCATTTCCTTAGCCCAGTTATAAAGTATATTGTCCTTACACTGAGCGTCGGTATTGCATCTCGGCTCGTTTGCAAGCTCCCACGCAAATACGGAAGGCTCATCCTTCAGCTTTCTGCCGGTATACTGGTTCGTATGGTTCAGCAGACCGTTGACATAATCCTTATACCAGCCCTTGAGCGTTTCGTTTGTGTAGAAGTCGTCTTTTTTAAGTCCGGTTATGCCAAGCTCCTGCGCCCACTTTATATACTGACCCATACCGCCGAAAGCGTCCCAGTAGTTAGTAAAGGTGATGAGCAGCTTTATACCGTGCTTTTCAGCCTGATATAAAGCGTAGTCGAGCTTCTGCAAGCCGTCCTTGCCTTCGTTTATCATCGGTTTTCCCAGATCCTTGTCGAAATACTGGAAATAGATCCCGTCCTTTTCGCCCGGGCCGTCATTGTTGTTTGTAAATACCGGTTTTCCTTGGCTGTCTGTCGTACCTGTCTTGACACCTACATCAAGGTTGCCCCAGACTCTGATAACTTTCAACCCCATCGCCTCTGCGTCTTTGAATACGCTGTCTACCGCCTCCTGCGATTTGAACGTTAGGTAGTAGCAGTTTGTGCCTGCATAGTAGAACGGGCTTCCGTCAAGCATGAATCTTGTTCCTTGAGTATACGCAAATCCGTTCGGAACTCCTGCCGCAGCATCTGTGCTTATTAAAAACACGGATACAGGTAAAGCGGTAAGCGTCATTGCTGTGGCAAGCGCCGTGCTTGCCAGTCTTTTCTTAAAACCTGTCATGATTTCACTCCTTCTGCTATTATTCTGATATAGCCTCTTGGTTTCTTAGCTTTGTCTTATAATATCATGTGACTTTATACAAAGTCAACAAATTCAGCTAAATTTACTTAACAAAGATGGCTTTTTCTGTGAATTGCACAACAGTTTAAATCGATATATGTGCATTTAGCACAGTTATATGTAATATTTTCACTGAGCGATGCTGCTTTAAAGCTTAAAAACAGCTTTAACGGTCGTTTAGTCTGTTTTTTAGTTACTTAATGTAACGTTTCATGAAACTAACGAAATTTACATTTATAAGTTAAGTTAAAAAGAGGGAAACGGCTGTGTAACAGACAAAAAAAGAGCGGCGGTTAATAAAACCGTCGCTCGCAAAGCCGTGATATTATTTTGTTTTCTGCACCGTTCTTACATTATCACTGTATATTGTCGAACCGTTTACGGTAAGATATGCTCTTACACGGAAGGTATATGACGTACCTGAGTTAAGATTCGTTATCTGGCAGGAGGTGACTGTGTTTGAGGTGGTTTTTGTTACAAGATTCCATTTCCCACCCTTATAGATCTCTACGATATATCCTGTTGCACAGCTTTTTCTTGCCCACGAAAAACGGATTGATGAGGCTGTGCTGTTTGTCTGCTCCCCAAGCTTTGCAACGGGGTTAAGACCTGTTGTAGCGGTGCTTTTCAGATATTCGCTGAATACGGTTCTGCCGTTTTTCACCTTGTAGCTCTTTATGCGTACAGAATAGGTCGAGCCTTCCGCAAGACCTGTTATCTTACAGGAAAGCTTTGTGTTCGAGGTTGCACACAGCACCTGCTCCCATTTTCCGCCCCTGTAGATTTCTACTGTATATCCGTCGGCTGCAGTGTTCCTGCTCCAGCTGAGAGTGACCTGTGAAGCGGAATCCGCTTTATATGTAAGGCTTGTAACGTTGGGTATACGGGTGTCGGCTGAGAACGTAAGATAATCGCTGAAATATGTGGTTGCGGTTGTCTTTTTGAAGGACTTTATGCGCACTGAATATGTTGCATTTGCCGAAAGCCCTGTTGCTGTGCAGGTAAGGGTTGTGTTGCTTTTTGCGTTTAAAATCTGCGTCCACTTACCGCCCTTGTAAATCTCAACGATATAGCCTGTAGCGGCGGTATTCTTATTCCACGAGAATGTTATTGATGATGCTGTATTGCCGGAAGCCTTGAAGCCTGTAACGTTTGCTATCTTTGTGTTCACGTCAGCTTCAAGGTATTCGCTGAATGAGTACGCACCGTTTGCAAGGCGGTAGCACTTGATACGGGCTTTATATGTTGAGCCTGCCGCAAGACCCGTTACCTTGCAGGAAAGAGCAGTGTTGTTCTTTGTGGTAAGGACTGTATTCCACTTTCCGCCCTTATAGATTTCAACGACATATCCCGTAGCCGAAGCAACCTTGTTCCACGAAAGTGTAACAGAAGAAACGGTTGATGACTTCGCCGTAAGACCTGAAACACACGCAATTCTTGTAGTTGCCGCAATATTCGTATAATCGCTGTAGACAACGGCACTGCCGGTCTTCTTATACGACTTCATGCGGAATGAATAGCGTGTTTCGGGAGCGAGTGAAGATGCTGTGCACTGTAAGGTTGTGTTGCCTGTTGTCTTTAGAATCTGAGTCCATTTTCCGCCCTTGTACTGCTCGACAACATAACCTGTCGCATCGGCATTCTTATCCCATTTGAGCGTTATTGTCCTGCTTGTTGCAGCGGGGGCTGTGAATGTGGTTACATTGGGAAGAACAGTGGTTGCAACGGCTCTGATATAGCCGCCGTATTGAACGGTAGAACCTGACACTTTACGCAGTCTTACACGGAATGTATAGGATGTACCGGGAGTAAGATTTGTGACGGTGAGAGCGCAATTGGCACTGCTGTCGGTCTTGGAAATCCGTACCCATTTGCCGCCCTTGTACTGCTCGACCTCATAGCCGCTGCCATCGGTTGACATTGACCACTCGAGCGTTATGAATTTTGGGTTTTGACGGGTTACTTTGAGGTTCTTGACATAGCCGAGAACGAGAATGTCGGTGTAGTCGGACTTGTAGGAAGAGCCGCAAACCGAGCATTTATGCAGGGTGTAGCCCTTTGCGTCATAGGTCGCATCGACCACGGTATCAACGTATTTATGACCCAACGGATCAAGCTCTCTTGTAAGCACCTTGCCGCAGACCGTGCAGCTGCACCGTTGCTCACCGGGTTTAGTACAGTCGGGATTTTTTGTTGTTTTCCAGGCGGTATAAGTATGGTTTCCTGTGGGGGAAACATATATTACATCTGTCTTTTTATCGCACTTCGCACAGTGGCGTGACTGCGAGCCTTGCTCGGCGCAGGTGGGCGCTTTGTCGAGCGTCCATGTCGATGAAAAGCTGTGTCCTGTGGCATAAGTGGTATCTTCGGTTCTGTGGGAATTGCAGACCGTGCAACGGTAAGTTATACTGCCGTCGTTTGCACAGGCTTCCGACTTTATTGCATCGACCTTATAGTCGTGATAAAGATTCGACTTCGGAATGGTATAAGTTTTCGACGAACCTGTTGAAAAATTGACTTTCAGTTCACCGTCACTCTCACAGGTGGGCTTTTTGGTAAATGATCTGCCGGTCAATGTGCCTGATGTATCAACAAGCAGGTTTTGAATTTCGTCACTGCCTGTCAGCTTTTGTGAAATCTCTCCATCCGGACAGATTACAAGTATGATTTCAGCCCAGTTGAAAGCATCATAACTGAAAGAGGTCACTGAGGCGGGAATGTTGAGCGAGATCAGATTCGTTGTCTGGAAGGCTCTGGATTCGATAGTGGTAAGTCCGTTACCCTCGATTATTACATTGCGTAAATTTTTGCATGAAGCGAAAGCGGCATAACTTATCTTCTTGACGGTTGCAGGAATCGTAATATCAACTATATGGTTGTTTCCGCAGAATGCGTCGCCGCCGATAACTTCAACGAAGCTTGGGATTTTTGTCATTGACGATCCTGTGGCGGAAACAAGCGTTTTGCCGTCCTTAGAGTAAAGGTCGCCGTTTATAGCCTGAAAATACTTATTGTTGCTGTCAACAGTGAACTTAAGACAGTTGTTTCCCGAGAAGACATCGGCGGCTATAGTCTTTACCGAGCTTGAAATAGAAATGCTCTGTATGCGCTTTGTGTAAACGAAAGCGCCACGCTTGATCTCGGTAACGGTATTGGGTATGGTTACCTTTGAAACACCGATACAGCCTCTGGTAAACTCTGCTGCTATTACCTCTATCTTGTGACCGTCGATATATCCGGGGATATTCATAACAGTCTGTGTAGCCTTGTCATAGCCTTTTACCTCATCGTCAAACTGTATCCACGAATAAACGGCGTATTTGTTTTTTGAGATCTCTTTATAAAGGAATCGTGAATTCAACTTCTGTGAAATGAAAGTTTTCTGACCGAGTACGTCGCCGCCGATATAAAGCAGATAAACCGATCCGTCACCGAGCCTTACCGCAGTGGTCATCATTGAGGAGGCTTCCTTCATCGGTATATATTCATTTTCGCTGTACGCATATCTTGTTTTTGCGGTCAGACCGACCTCGCCCAGCATATAAACGGCAAGTTTTGCACTGGCAGAAGGATTGCCCGAACCGTTCAGCACCATAAGATACGGATCGGAATTGCTCTTGTCGTAAGTGAACGACGCCACATACGCCGCAACCTTATCCATCTTGGAAACGTCCGCAATGCCGTTGGGTATGTTCTTGGCGATATAGTCGGCGATTATCTGCTGTGCCTGCTCACGCTGTGCTTTTGTTGCAGAATCAAAAACGACCTCAATATCTTCCGTTACCACGTCGGATACATCGGATACATAGCTGTTTGCCGATACAGGAACAGCCGAGAGCGATACGATAACCGCAACAGACGCTATCACCGCCGGTATTTTCTTGAAAATATTCATTTCTTCTTAACTCCTGATTTTCCTTATTTTATAACGTCAAACGTTATTTATGACTTTTCTTCTTCCCCTGCGACCCCGCACTGCTGAAGCCCTTCCCGCTCTGAGCCGTTTCGTAAAAATCGGCTATCAGCTTCATCAGCTTGCCGTCAAGCTCGTAGTAAATATCCTTGTCAACGTTTTTGCTGAACAATTCTCTTCTATTCTTGTTAGTCCTTTGATTTTTCGGATAGGTCGTTTCAAAAAGCGTGTCAAGCTGTGCCTTGTGCTTTATCGCTCTGTCGCTGTCAAGAGAGTTGTGACCCTTGTTCTTTTCGGTTATAAGAGTGATATTATCGTTTTTTTCAACGTTTGCAAGCACGCTGTTTTTAAGGCTTATCGTCTTATCGTCAGTGCTGTGCAGTATAAGGAACTTAGTGCCGTTTGCGGTTGCTTTCGCTATTCCTGCGTGGGCTGTGTAGCCTGCCGCCTTGCCGTATTTCATACGCTCATACAGCTTTATATAGGCTCTGAGGATATATATCCATCTGCCCATCATAGCAGAGCCTTCTTCAAGCACCATTTCGCTTGTTTTGTCAAATCCGCTCTGTACGAATACCGCCTTTATATCATAAAGATGATAGCAATGCACAGCAGATACCGCATATCCTCCCCAGCTGTGACCGAACAGATACAGCGGAAGCGTGTTTGTTTTGGTAACAAAACTGAGCGCCGCATCAAGATCCTCCGCCGACTGAGGAAGCCCACGCAGTGACTTTCCTCCGCTTAAATGACTGCCGCTGTTGTCAAAGGCGAATATCTTGTATCCCCGTCTTGCAAAATACGCTATTTCGGGCAGATAGCTGAGATGTCCGTCAAATATGCCGTGCGAGAAAACTATAAGTCCCCTGAAGCTGTCATAGCTTTCATCGTGGTAGTAAAACCCGGTGTATTTATAGCCTCGCTTTGACGGGAATGTTACCGGCTCGTTTACAAGCCCCTTATAATCGTTAAGGTCGGGCAGATGTGCGGAATCGTATATCTCGAACCGCTTTCCGAAAACGCTCTCATAAAGTATTGCGGACAGCAGAAGGGATATTATCATTATCAGCAGTACAGCGCCGAGAATGATTCCGGCGACCGACAGCACCGAAAGAAAAACGTCCACCTGTTTTCCTCCTTATGCCTTTTTTATACGCTTGCTGTTCTTTTCCCAGTGTTCTATAATTCTTGTCTGACCACGTTCTACCGCAAGAGAATCTGCAGGAACGTTCTTCGTGATAGTCGAGCCTGCCGCAGTAGTCGCATTATCCCCGATAGTAACGGGCGCTATCATATTTGTGTTACAGCCGATAAATGCGTTGTCGCCTATTGTGGTGCGGTACTTCTTTATACCGTCATAGTTTGCCGTTACACAGCCGCAGCCGAAGTTTACGCCCTTGCCCACATCGCTGTCGCCGATATATGTAAGATGTGCTATGCAGGTGTTTATGCCGATTTCGGAGTTCTTGACCTCTACAAAGTCGCCTATCTTTACGCCGCTGTGCAGATGAGTATTCGGACGCAGATGCACAAACGGACCTGCCTTAGCCTTGCTGTCTACCTTGCTTTCGTGCGCCTGTACGTTGTTCAGGATAACGTTATCCTCTATAACGCAGTCGGCTATATAGCTGTTAGGACCTATCTCACAGCCGTTGCCGATAACCGTTTTTCCCTTGATTATCGTATTCGGAAGTATTACCGTATCGTGACCGATCTTTACATCCTTACCGATTATGATTCCGTCCGACAGAGGAATATCCACACCCTCGTTCATAAGCTCAGCGAGCTTTCTCTTTCTTGCGACTTCATTCAGTGCGGCAAGCTGACTGCGGCTGTTTGCACCGAGTACAACGTCCGTGCTGTCTGCCGTGTATACGCCCTTCTTTTCGGCAACGGCAACAGTATCGGTAAGATAATATTCGCCTGCGGCATTGTTGTTGCCGAGCTTATCTAAAAGTCCGGACAGCTTTTCCGCTTTGAACCAGTAGATACCCGAGTTTATCTCTTTTACCTTTGCCTGCTCGCTGTCGCAGTCCTTCTGCTCAACGATAGCCTTGAAAGTATCGTTTTCCTTTATTATTCTGCCGTAGCCTGTGGGATTATCGACAATAGCGGAAACTACCGTAACATCGTTACCGCTGTTTTTGTGATACTCATAAGAGCCTGTTATGGTGTCTGCGTCAATGAACGGAGCGTCACCGCACGCTACCAGTATATCCGCATTTTCAGCCTGCGCCTTTTCGATAAAAGGTTTTGCCTGCATTACTGCGTGACCCGTGCCGAGCCTTTCCTTCTGCTCAAATGCGGGGTATTCGCCGAGCGTATCAAGATAAGCCGTTACCTGCTCCTTGTGAGCGCCGACTATAACTGCGGTATTTTCAACTCCGGCCTGCTTTACAGCGTCAAGCACCCAGCGGAGCATAGGCTGAAACAGCACTTCGGCAAGAACCTTCGGCTTGTCGGATTTCATCCTTTTGCCATCACCTGCGGCAAGTATTACTGCGTATTTTTTGTTATCCAAAGTAAGTCATTCCTTTACAGATTTTTAGTAATTTATCGTGTGGCATAAAACCGCCATAATAATATTATTGTCGCACATTTATCCGTATTTTTCAAGTGCTTTTTAAAAATAATTGCTTTTTTCATTTCACTGTGGTAAAATAAACGATATAGACGGCTTTGAAATGCCGTTTTCACGGCACTGCAATAATTCTATTCTGAAAGGACAGCAAAAATGGCTGAAACTTATATATCCATCGAAAAAATACGCTCACTCGCCGAGGTCGGCACAATAGACGAGTTTAAAGACAGTACGGATATGAATGAGATATTCGCCGCCTGCGCTATCGCAAGCAGGGAATACCTCGGTCTTATTCCTTATGACGAACAGCTTACCGCCGCCGCAGAGCTTACAAAGGGCAGGATTACCGAGATGAAAACGGGCGAGGGCAAGACGCTTTGCGCCGCATTTGCCGCAAGCTATATGGCGAAAAACGGTCACAATGTCAGAATACTCACCTTCAACGATTATCTTGCAAAGCGTGACAGCGAGTGGATGAAGCCGATATATGACGCACTCGGCATAAGCTCGGCTTGTATTTTACATTCGACAGATATTGCAGACAAAAAAGAGCTGTATAAAAATCAGATAGTATATATAACCGCAAGAGAGGCAGGCTTTGACTTCCTGCGTGACTTCGTTGCGAATACGCCTGAGGACTGCGTGCAGACGGATTTCGACTTCTGCATTGCCGATGAAGCTGACAGCATGATGATAGACGAGGCAAGAGTACCGCTTGTAATAGCAGGCGAAACCGCCGTAAAGCCCGATGAAAAGCTGCCCGAGGTATACGAGTTTGTCAAGGATTTTGACAGCAGTATGTATGAGATAAACGAGGAGCTCGGCACTATCTACCTTACCGAAAAGGGCGAGGATAAGTGCGAGGAGCTTATAACGGACGGCTCGGGACTTTATGACGAGGAGAACAACGAGCTTCTGATACGCATTACGGATTGCCTTAAAGCGTGCTTCCTGCTTAAAAAAGACGTTGATTATATCGTCAAGGACGGTAATATAAGAATAATAGACGAGTTCACAGGCAGAGCGGCTGAGAACCGCCGCTATCCCGGCTCATTACAGCCTGCCGTTGAACTTAAGGAGGGCATCACCTGTACAAGCAGAGGTGTCATAATGGGCGTTGTGCCTATGCAGTTCTATCTGCGCCGTTATCCGCTTCTCAGCGGTATGACAGGTACTGCGAAAAGCTCGGAGGACGAGTTCTGGCAGTTATACGACCTTAAGGTAACCGTTATACCTACCCATACGCCCTGCAGACGTGTCGATCACCCGTATGAAGTATATCTCACAAAAGCGGCAAAGGACAACGCAATTATTGACTGCATAAAGACCGCCCACGCAAAGAATCAGCCTGTGCTTGTCGGAACGTCAAGCATTGAGCTCAGCGAGGAGCTGAGCGACCGTCTTGCGGTGGAGGGTATCACCGCAAATGTACTCAACGCAAAGAACGATGAGCTTGAAGCCGAGATAATAAAGGAAGCCGGCAGACCCGGCGCTGTCACCATATCAGCCAATATGTCGGGCAGAGGTGTTGACATAAAGCTGGGCGGCGCTGACGAATCGCAGAAGGACGAGGCTGTAGCGGCTGGCGGACTGCTGATACTCGGCACATTTATGAGCGAGAGCGAACGAGGCGATATGCAGCTGCGTGGCAGAAGCGGCAGACAGGGCGATGTGGGCGAGAGCCGTTTCATAATCTCACTTGAAGACGAGATTATGACAAAATACGAGATAAAGAAGTTAATACCGAAAAGGCATTATCCCACCGCCGAAACGGGCAGACCGATTGACGATAAGATCGTACTGCGTGAGGTAGACCGCATTCAGCGTATAGCACAGGGCGATACGCTCGAGTTGCGTAAACGTCTGCTCAAGTTCACTATGATAGGCGAAAAGCACCGTGACGCTGTGTTCGGCAGAAGAAGAGCATTCCTGACAGGCGAGTCTGAGGTCGATATATGGCAGAACGAATTTGCCGATGATTACAGCACTGCCGTACAGAAGTTCGGCGAGGACAAGGTAAACGCCCTGCAGAAGCGTGTTATATTACAGGTAATAAACGAATACTGGAGCGATTATCTTGATTACACCTCCTATCTGCGTGACGGTATCCACCTCACGAGAATAGGCGGCAAGAATCCTGCCGATGAGTATAACATAACCTGCGAGGAATTTTTCTCAGGTATGGAGGAGCAGGTGATAGATACTATGGGCGAGCGGCTTCAGACGCTTCTCAGCCTTGATAATATAGACGATTTTGTTGTAAATACTCCGACAGAGCTGTGGACATATACGCTTAACGAAAGCGGAGAGGAACTGCTCAAAAAGAGCTTTATCGAAACGGCGCTTTCCGAAGAGGAGGAAGAAAGCTATTACGATAACGGCGATGACAGCGACAGCAGGGACGAAGACGAAACGGAAGAACAGACAGACGAAAAGCCGGCAAAAAAGGGCTTTTTCGCAAAATTATTCGGTAAGAAGGATTAAGATATAATGGCAGACTGCATAGCGGCAATATCAACACCTATGGCAAGCGGCGGTGTTTCAATGATAAGAATATCCGGAGCGGACGCACTTAAAGTTGCGGCAAAGGTATTTATACCGAAGTACCCCGTGCGTGATATTGAAAAGATGGACGGCTATACCGCCGCATACGGAGATATTACGGCGGACGGTACAAAGCTCGACGACGGAGTGCTTTTAATCTTCCGTGCGCCCCACAGCTATACCGGAGAAAACACAGCCGAGATAACCTGTCACGGCGGCATCCACGTTACCAAAAGGGTACTGCAGGCGGTATTATCCGCAGGCGCAGTAATGGCTCAGGCAGGCGAGTTTACAAAGCAGGCGCTCGTAAACGGCAAGCTGTCGCTGACAGAAGCAGAGGGTGTAATTGACCTTATAAACGCAGGCAACGATCAGCTTCTTTCCTGTGCGAGAGCGCAGACGGACGGCGCATTATACCGCAGGATAGAGGCGCTGTGCGAGGAGATAATAGCTATTACATCTGAGATAGCCGTATGGATAGATTATCCCGACGAGAGCGAGGACGAGGACGAAATAGCAAAGGCGGACTGGCTGAAAAGCGTCACCGCCGTAAAAGAAAATATCGACAGCCTTATAGCAACGTACGACTGCGGAGAGATACTCAGAAACGGCATCGCCACAGCCATAGTCGGAAAGCCCAACGCAGGAAAGTCAACGCTTATGAATCGGCTTACAGGAGTACAGAAGAGCATAGTGACCGATATTGAGGGTACTACCCGTGATATAGTCGAGGATACGGTACAGCTTGGTGATATAATGCTGAAGTTAGCCGATTGCGCAGGCATAAGGGAAACAGAAGATACTGTCGAGAACATCGGCGTACAGCGTATGATAGAACGCATAGGTACGGCACAGCTTATCCTTGCGGTATTTGACGGCTCAAGAGAGCTGTCCGATGATGACAAGCGGCTGATAGAGCTTCTCCACGGCAAGACGGTAATCCCCATAATAAATAAATCCGACCTTGAAGCAAGGGCGGACACGGCATTTATAGAAAACGAACTCGGTAAAGCGGTAATAATCAGTGCAAAGACGGGTGGCGGCGCAGACGAGCTTGAACAGGCGATAAAACAGCGTTGCGGAATAAGCAATCTTGATGCAGGCGCAGGCTTCCTCGCAAACGAGCGTCAGCGGCAGTGCGCCTTATCGGCACAGGCGGCGGTCGACAGAGCCTATAACGCACTTCACGGAGGTATGACCGCAGACGTTGCAGGGCTTGAGCTTGAAGCGGCGCTTAGCAGCCTTTATGAGCTTAGCGGAAAGACCGCAAGCGAAGAGGTAATAGACAGAATATTTTCACGCTTCTGCGTGGGAAAATAAGAGTAATAAAGGCGGTACTCATTATACGGGTACCGCCTTTCAGTTTGCCGAAAAAACCATTTTTATAAAAGCTACACAGTGAAATATATCGCCAACACCGCTTAAAATACTTCCCTTGCTGATAGGGCGTTAATAATTTCGTGAGCATATCAGTGCAACTGCTCTAACATTGACTTTTCAAAAAAAACGCCACTAACCTGAGATATATGTACTAATATGCGGACGTGTAGCGTTAAGCGTCCCTGC
>OGQR01001769.1_pt1 | contig 14243 bp, 9 predicted proteins | sample 1553271 | NCBI WGS metagenome assembly OGQR01 (sample SAMEA2579970, study PRJEB22360) | human gut metagenome | biome: human gut; feature: human-associated habitat; material: faeces | place: Denmark | collected 2008/2010 | reverse complement strand
GTTCAAAATCATCAACGATATCTATATCGTCAATATTATTCTTTCTTTTTGCCACTATAACTTCCTCCTAAACCGTTACTTAAAAACCCATCTTTTCTGAATCTGATAACTTACAAAGAACAATGCAAGATCAATTATTATCTTGGCAATTCCTGAAAGCACAATGCTTAATGCCAGCAGCTTTGTAGCAATATACACCAAAGCATAAGAACAAGCAAGCTGACAGAACCATAAAATGTAATATCTTACCACCGTCTGTTTAAGACCGGACTGTGATTTAAATACTGCATTTCTGTTAAGCGAGAAATTAAAAACTGATGAAAGCACTCTTGCCGCTGCTGTACTTATGAATATTCTTAAGCTGACTGTAAGCCCTATAAGCACAAATTCAAGCACATTAAATATTATATTATCTATAGCCCACGAAGCAATAGAGCTTCCTACATATTTCATGCCTGTGCTTTTAAATAAATATTTAAATATCTATAGACAAAAATAGAAAAAACTTTCAGTAAGGTAAAGGAATTGGTATAATGTATAAAGATGAAAGTATTTTTTAGAACGGAGGCCCGCATGGGAAATATCATAAATTTTAAAAAAATGATGTCGGCAGCCATGTTTGCAGCTGGACTGCTGGTCAGTATGAACAGTGCTTCGGCACAGCAGGATGAGCAGGAACCGCTGGCGCTGTTGCAGCTGGATGTTGACGGTAACGGCAGTCTGGAAACTGTGGAACTGTATGGTGGTCAGATGACTCGCGGCAGCAGTTACAGGAATGATTTTTTATTGCTTTTAAAAGGCAGTGACTCTGAATTGCTGACGGCATATGTACCAAGTATTAATGGCGGTTACGACTGCAGTTTAGAAAAAGCAAGGTTTACGGGCAGAGGCGAACAGCTGATTTTGTCTGTTGGACAGGGAGGCGACGATGGCAGTATAGAATATCGTATCATTGACTTTGCTGATCCTAAGGCGGTGAAGGAGATTTTTACTGGTAGCGATAATGCAGGTGTAGCGGCAACTGCGGAATTTGTGCCGGATTTTCGCAGTAAAATTGCTTTTGCAGACGGCAGCACTAATTATGAACTGCTTCCCAAAGAGAAAGAGTTTTATGAACAGCGTGGGCTTTATGACGTTGACGGTACCTTATTAAAGGGGTATCGACGCCCGTATGTCGGGAAAATACATTCGCTGGTTGCTGTAGATATGGAGCAGGACGGGATTTTGGAACTGTTGTCGCTGCAGAACATCAGTGGGTTAAACAGGGAAGACCTGCTTGGGAAGCTGGCCGGGGTGTGGTCATATGATGGCAGCAGTGGCTGGAAATTAAAAAGTAAAACTTTTTACAGCGGCGGCAAAAATAAAGACGACAAATTCCATCGCAGCTATAATGAAAAAAACTGGCGGATTTTACCGAGGCAGGCGGTGCATGACAGCAGCAGCGTAACTTATCCTGTTTTTACTGCTATTGCGGCGCCTGAGGTGCAAAATAAGCTCAATGGAGATTTTGCGATTATTGCTGGTCCTTATTTGCAGAATCTGGCAACTGGAGGCTGCGAACTTGATTATACATTGACCTTCGTCAGTGAAAAGTTTATCAGTATGGTGTTTTTTGGTGTACTGGATGAAGGTGAAAAAGAAATTTTTGCTAAGATACCATTAAATATTGATGTACAAACTGGAGCACAATTGGCACTTGGTGATGTTTTGAATTTACGTGATGCCGATTTACTTCCTGTTTTAAGGTTGCTGACAAAGAAAGATATGGTGGATTTCAGTAAAGGTATTCCTGAAAGCTGGTATTATAACGGGACTAATTTTGTGTTTTGTCAGCGAAGTGAAACCGGCGAGTGGTTGGAAGCAACGGTGGCTGCAAGCGATCTGAAAAAGTTTTTACTGAAACCGGAATTATTTTAAAGAGAACTGACTGGTCAGTCAGCAAATAGTGAAAAACAGAGAAAAAATACGAAAAATTAAGAAAAAAGGCTTTAATCGGTTAAAATAGCGGTTGCGTTTATAATTACGATAAACTATAATAAGAGTATTCTTGAAAATAGCGGAGCCGTGCGCCCTTTTACAGGGCGCAGCCGTTTTTTTGAATACGTGAGGAGGATATATTTATGCTGAGTTTTTTTGATAAAGGCCGAAGGAAAAAGGCCTTGGCTGTTGCGGTAGCGGCATTTACCGTGATGGCTTTGGCTGGCTGCAGCAAAGAGCAGCAGGCACCACAGGCAACGTTGGTTAAAACGATGGAAGTTATCAAACGCGATACGCCGATCGTTTATGACTATACAGGTTTTGTGCAGGCGCAGAAAGAAGTCAATTTGATGGCGCAGGTCAGTGGACAGATCACAGGAAAGTATTTCCTGGGCGGTGAAAAAATAACTGCGGGACAGACCTTGTTTACTATTGATCAGCGTACATATCAGGCAAAAGTTCTGAATGCACAGGCCGGACTTGCCAGTGCCCAGGCAACTTTGATTCGTACCAGCCGTGATCTGGAGCGTTATAAAAAGCTATATGAGCAGAACGCTGTTTCCAAGCAGGAGCTTGATAACAGGGTCGCTGAGGCCGAACAGGCGCAGGCTGCTGTTGATGCACAGCAGGCTTTGCTGGAAAATGCCAATATTGATCTGGGAGAAACTAATGTCGTTGCGCCTTTTGACGGACGTATAGATACCAATGATCTTTCTGTAGGCAACTATGTTACTGCCGGTCAGACTGTTCTTGCTACTATTTCTAATACAGATCCGGTATTTGTAGAATTCAGTCTGGCAGAAAACGAATATTTAAAACTTCTGAGCGCTCATAATGATGCAGGTGGAGCGTCGTTGGAAAATCTGACGATCGTTTTGAGCGATGGCAGTACTTATTCTGAAAAAGGCCGTGTCGATCAGGTCAACCGCAGCATTACGCAGGGGACAGGTACTTTGTCGTTGAAAGCTGAATTCCCAAATCCTGCTAAGATCCTGCTGCCTGGCATGTTTGCTCATCTGCAGGCCAACAGCGGTACTGTACATGACGCTAAGCTGATTCCGCAGCGTGCTGTAACCGAGCTTATGTATAAGAAATTTGTTTATGTACTTGGCGATGATAATAAAGTATCCATGCGCGAAGTTACATTAGGGCCACGTATCGGTCGTTTGTGGCTGGTTGAAAGTGGTCTGGAAGGCAACGAAACGGTTGTTGTCGAAGGCATCAACAAAATTAAACAGGGTTCTGAGGTAAAACCTGAACCGATGACCGAGGCAGAATTGGATACTGCTGTATCTTTGAAAGAATCCTAAGGAGGTAACTAGTTGTGGCACGCTTTTTTATAGACCGTCCGGTCTTTGCGATAGTGCTGGCAATACTTATTACCTTACTTGGTACTATTGCCGGATTCAGCCTGCCAATTGCTCAATACCCGGATATCACCAAGCCGCACATTGCCGTTTCTACGAACTATGTGGGTGCTAGTGCGGAGGTTGTTGAGGAATCTGTTGCGCAGGCGATCGAACAAAAAGTTAATGGTGTAGAAAATATGCTGTACATGAACTCTACTAGTACCAGCGTAGGCGAATACACACTTGACGTATATTTCAATCTTGATAAAAATGCAGATATCGGTTCTGTAGAGGTGCAGAACCGTGTTTCTCAGGCTTCGTCCTCCATGCCGTCAGAGGTAAGTGCTTACGGTATCACGACAGCCAAGAAATCTGCCGAGACCATCATGTATTTTGCGTTGCACTCACCTGATGGAACGTTTGATACGATGTTTCTTACATCTTATGCGATGACAAACTTCCTTGATGCCTGCAAACGCGTTAAGGGTGTTTCCAGTATTGATATTTTTGGTCAGGAATACGCAATGCGCCTATGGCTGCAGCCAGATAAAATGGCTCAGTTGGGTGTGACCGCAGATGATGTTTCCAATGCAATCAAGAGTCAGAACATTCAGGCTCCTGTTGGTTCTATTGGTACGCGTCCTACAGCGGAGCAGCAGGAATTCCAATATTCTGCTAATGCCCAGGGGCGTTTGTCGACTCCGGAAGAGTTTGGTAATATTATTGTCCGTTCTCAAAACGGCAATAACCTGAAGCTTAAAGAAATTGCGAAAATTGAAGCTGGTGCCCGCAGTGATAACGTTGCTGGTTATCTGAACGGCGGTTCTTCTGTTGTTTTCCCTGTTTACTTAACAAGCGACGCTAACGCTTTGGAAACCGTCAATAACATCAAAGCCGTATTGGCCGATGCTGAAACGCGTTTTCCGGAAGGTATGGAGCTGACTATTGTTCAGGATAATACCCAGTTCGTACGCGAAGCGCTGGAAAAAGTAGCTCATACTTTCTTTGAAGCTTTGGCGCTGGTTATTCTTGTTGTATTTATTTTCCTGGGCAGCTGGCGTGCAACGCTTATCCCGCTGCTGGCGATTCCTGTTTCTTTGGTTGGTACCTTCGGTGCGTTCGTGCTGATGGGATTTTCGATCAATACTTTAACAATGTTTGCGATGATTCTTGCTATCGGCCTCGTTGTTGATGACGCGATCGTTGTTGTTGAGGCAGTTGAGCATCACATCCAGGATAATGGAATGACTCCAAAAGAAGCTACTTATCGGGCGATGAAAGAAGTTTCCGGTCCTGTTGTGGCGATTGCGTTCGTTTTGGCAGCAGTATTTATCCCGGTTGCATTTACCGGCGGTACTGTTGGTCAGCTTTATAAACAGTTCGCTTTAACGATTTCTGTTTCTATGGCGCTGTCAGCTATCGTAGCATTGTCTCTGACTCCAGCGTTGTGTGCATTGCTGTTGAAACCGCATGATAAAGACGAAGTCAAAGGACCTATTGGTAAATTTATCCATAAGTTCAATGTCTGGTTTGCCAATACTTTAAGTAAATATGTTAAAAATGTTGAAAAATGTATCCGTCATGCAAAAATCTCAATGGCCGTTTTGCTGGTTATGGTTATTTTATTGGGCTGGGTAGCTAAGGTTACTCCTACCGGATTTGTGCCAAGTGAAGATCAGGGTTATTCTGTAACGTCATTTAATTTGCCGGAGGGTGCATCCAGTAATCGTGGTATTCAGGCTATGATGGAGCTGGGTGATAAGATCAAGTCGCTGCCGGGCGTTAAATATGTTATGGAAGTATCTGGCTTTGATATCCTTACTGGCGCCCCTAAGTCCAGTGCCGGTCTGATCGTTGCGGCGATGGAAGATTATGACAAACGTGATAACAGTGCTCAGGATATAGTGCCGCAGATTTATGGCATCGGTGCCCAAATGCCGCAGGTAAGCGTTATGGCGTTTGATCCGCCTGCATTACCGGGTGCGTCCAGCACAGGCAGTTTGAGTATGTACCTGATGAATCTGGGCGGTGACGATATGGAGCGGATGCAGGAAGTTGCTAACGAATTTCTTGCTAAAGCCAATCAACGTCCTGAAATTGGTATGGCTTATACCACCTTTAATACTAATACGCCGGTTTATCAGTTTAACGTAGACCGTGAAAAAGCAGAGTCTCTAAATGTACCTGTAGCAAGCGTATTTACAGCTTTACAGACTTTCCTCGGCGGCAGTGAGATCAATGACTTCAATGCTTTTGGCCGTACTTGGAAAGTAGTTATGCAGGCGGATGCAAAATATCGTACGAATGTTGATGATATGCGTTATTTCTTTGTACGCAGCAATAACGGCGATATGGTGCCTCTTAATACCTTGGTTACTGACGAAGGTAAAACAAGTTCTGCTACTGTAACCCGCTTCAACGGTGTACGAGCTATTAAAATAGCTGGTAACCCTGCTACAGGATATAGTACAGGTCAGGCTATGACTGCACTGGAAGAAACTGCTGCAGAAATTTTGCCGACTACTTATACCTATGAATGGGTAGATCAGAGCCGTGACGAACTGGAAGCAGGAAACAGATCAACACAGATTTTCATTATTTCTCTGATCTTCGTATTTTTGTGTCTGGCAGCTTTGTATGAAAGCTGGACTATCCCGTTGGCAGTTATGCTGTCAGTGCCTGTTGCTGCCCTTGGCTGTTTTGGCGCTCAGTATCTGCGCGGTTTGCAGAACGACGTTTATATGCAGATCGGTTTGATCATGCTGATTGGTCTGAATGCTAAAAATGCGATTCTGATCGTAGAATATGCAAAGATGAACATGGAAAATGGCGAACCTGTAGTTAAAGCGGCGCTTGATGCTGCCAAACTGCGTTTGCGTCCGATTCTGATGACATCCTTCGCGTTCATTCTTGGCTGTGTGCCTTTGGCGATTGCAACAGGTCCAGGTGCCGGTGCCCGTGTTTCTATGGGTAATGCCGTTGTTGGCGGTATGACCTTTGCTACGATGATCGGTATCTTTATGATCCCGGTATTATTCGTTGTCGTTGAACGTATTTTCAACAGAAAAAAACACAGCGAAGAATAAATTTAGGTGTTTTGTAAATATATAATGCCCCGTCTTAAAGACGGGGCATTATTTTTTTGCAGGATTTTTTTTATTTATGTGGTATTTAAAAAAGGTAACTGAAAAATTCTGACAAAGAGTGTTTAGAGGTAAAAGCAGATGAATGAATTAAAAAATAAAAGTAAATTTCTCAGAGATGTCTGGTACCTGACCAAAAGTTATTGGCAGTCAGAAGAAAAGGGAAAGGCTTATTTGCTGTTGACGGCAATCATAGCACTAACTTTAGGCGTAGTGTATATGCTGGTGCTGTTGAATAAATGGAACAATTCCTTTTATAATGCACTGCAAAATTACCAGACCGAACTTATTTTTGATGAGCTGATACATTTCGGCTGGCTGGCTGTGATCTACATTATTCTGGCAGTTTATGCCTTTTATTTGCAGCAGGTACTGGTGCTTAACTGGCGTCGTTGGCTGACTAACAGGTATATTGATGAATGGTTGAAAAATAAGACCTACTATCGTCTGCAGATGTTCGGCTCTGATACTGATAACCCTGACCAGCGTATTAGTGAGGATGTGCGTTTGTTTGTTGAGATGACGTTAAAGTTCAGTATCGGTGTTTTAAAGGCTTTTTGTACTTTTGTGTCTTTCGTATTTATTTTATATGAACTGTCAGGTTCACTGGAATTTACTTTGGCGGGGCAAGTGTGGCATATTGAAGGCTATCTGGTTTGGGTAGCCTTGGTTTATTCCATTGTTGGTACAGGGCTTACTCATTTGATTGGTAAAAAACTGGTAGGGCTGAATTTTGTTCAGCAACGTTATGAAGCGGATTTTCGTTTCAGTATGATGCGAATGAGGGAAAATGCTGAAAGTGTAGCGTTTTACAGCGGTGAGAAACAGGAAGGCGGCGTATTTAAGAAGCGTTTTAAACTGCTGCTGGATAATTTCTGGAAGATAGTAGAAAAACAAAAACAGTTGGTCTGGCTTAATTCCGGCTATTCACAGATTGCAATTATTTTCCCTTTCGTAGTGGCTATGCCGCGTTACTTAAGTAAGGAAATAACATTAGGCGGCCTGATCCAGATTGCCAGTGCCTTTGGCAGGGTGCAGGAATCATTATCATATTTTGTAGATATGTATGCTTCTTTGGCTGAATGGCGGGCAGTTGTAGAGCGTCTTACGGGTTTTGGGGTACATATGCACGAGGTAAAACAGGAAAAACCGCAGATTGATCTTGAACGAATGGAAAGTCGCAACGATACTATCGTAGCTGCGTCCTTGCAGGTTGAATTACCAGATGACAGGATCTTGTTGAAAAATGTCAATTTTACTTTAGTACCCGGCCGAAATAAAAATATCCTGATCAAAGGCGCAAGTGGCAGCGGTAAAAGTACATTGCTGCGTGCTGTGGCTGGTATCTGGCCATATGTGCATGGTAAATTGGAACTGCCTGCTGCCGAGAAACTGATGTTTATTCCGCAAAAACCTTATTTACCATTGGGAACATTGAAGGAAGCGTTGCTTTATCCAGGCAGTTGCCATAAAACAGATGAAGAGTTGGTGATGTTGCTGGAGCAATGTCGGATTGGCTACCTGGCAAAAGACCTGTATGTCGAAGCAGACTGGTCACATGTGCTTAGCGGCGGTGAACAGCAGAGGCTGGCTTTTGTAAGGGCACTGATCTATCAACCGTCATGGCTGTTTTTAGATGAAGCTACTTCTGCTTTAGATGAGGAGACAGAAGCGGTGATGTATAAGCTTGTTGAAACTTTAATGCCGGATACTACCATAGTCAGTATTGGACATCGCAGTAGTTTGAGCAGTTTCCACCAAATAGGGTTGTTTATTGATAAAGGTCAGCACAGTGTTATTGAACGGGCCTTGTGAAAATAATGTCAGGCATAGAATTTTGTAAGTAGAATTTACTGTTTTTTGCTAAAAGAAATTTTTACTTTGCTGTGATTTGCTTATATAATAAATAAAGAAGCAGTTTTTCAGAAAGGAAGTGTAAAAAATGATGCCATTGGAAATAGCTCCTAAAATTTATGATGTGGGTGTTGTTGACTGGGCTGTGCGTGATTTTCACGGATATAAGACGGAACGCGGTGCTTCATATAATTCATATTTGATCATGGATGAAAAAATCTGTTTGATCGATACAGTGAAAGCGATGTTTGCTGAAGAATTATTGGCAAAGATTGAACGTGTTGTCGACCCTGGAAAAATTGATTACGTAATAGTGAACCATGTGGAACCGGATCATGCAGGGGCATTGCCGGCGCTGGTCAAAGCGGCTCCGAATGCTAAGTTTTTTATTACAGCTCAAGGGAAGGCGGAAGCAATTCGTCATTATGGTGATTTATATGATTTTCAGGTCGTGAAGGATGGCGATAAATTATCATTAGGCAAACGTGAATTGACTTTTGTAACTTTACCAATGCTGCACTGGCCTGACAGTATGGCAACCTATTGTGCAGATGATGGGATTTTGTTTTCTAATGATGCTTTTGGCCAGCATTATGCGGCTGCTAAACGTTTTGATGATGAAGTGGATCTGGGAATACTTTTTTATGAAGCAAAAAAATATTTTGCCAATATACTCTGGCCATATGCGAAATTAATTGATAAAGCGCTGGCGAAAGCAGCGGCGCTTGATTTAAAGATGATAGCTACAGCCCATGGTATTATCTGGCGCAGTCATATTCAGGAAATTATTGCCAAATATGCTGCCTGGGGCAAAGGTGTGAGCGGCAGCAGTGTAGTTATTGCCTATGATACGATGTGGGGCGCTACGGAGCAAATGGCTCGTGCTGTGCTGGAGGGTGTTGTCAGTGCCGGTAGTGATGCTGTGCTGCTGCGTATGAACGAAACTCCGAATAGTACTGCTGTTGCGGATTTATTTGAAGCAGGTGGTATGATCATCGGCTCTTCAACACTGAACAGCGGAATGCTGCCCACTATGGGCAGTCTGCTTGTATACCTTAAAGGCTTAAACCCAACAGGTAAAAAAGCAGCTGTTTTCGGTACATATGGCTGGGCCGGCGGAGCTCAGAAAGATATGGAAGCTTTGCTGACAGCGGCTGGTTTTGAGTTGGAACCGGGTTTTACCTGTAAATGGAAGGCACAGCCAGAAGACCTGGAAGCAGCAAGGCAGCTTGGTTATGAATTTGCCAGGAAGCTGCAAAAATAAAAAAATTGATCAAGCAGACGAGTTTTATGCGTCTGCTTGTTTTTTTTCTGCTGAAAAGATGTTCACGAATAATTTACTTGCCAAAAGTCGAAAGGTCAAATATAATAGAATTAATCTAATTATAGATGCCGGCAGAAAAGTTTGACTTTAATGCTGAAACGATAAAAGGAAGGTAATTAAGATGAGAAATCTTGCAGATGCAATAGAAAATTTCATCATCAGACAGCTTTTAGAGGACAGAGAGGACGCTGTTTTAGTACAGCGTAATGAACTTGCCGATAAACTGTCGTGCGCACCGTCGCAGATCAGTTATGTGCTGAGCACGCGCTTTACTCCTGAACGGGGGTTTATGGTCGAATCCAGACGCGGAAGCGGCGGCTTTGTCCGTATTGTAAGGGTGATGCCTCATGAATTGCAGGAAGAGAACTGTGAGCCGACAGTGCATGATTTGATTGAGCACTGGGCTGCTAACCGTTTGATCAGCAGGCGCGAAAAATCACTGTTGCAGTATATGATGGAAATTCTGGATGCTGATGAAGCTAAAAAAAGAGCTGTTTTGGAGACGGCTATTACTAAAATGACAGAACGTGAGTGAGGTGAATTGATATGTTATGTCAGAAATGCGGATTAAAAGAAGCTGTGGTCCACGTGGTATGCGTGGTCAACGATAAACAAATCGACAAATGGCTGTGCTCGGATTGTGTTGAAGAATTGGCTCCGTCTAATTTTTTGTCGGGAACTGTTTTCAATGCCAAAGAGTTTTTAGATGGGCTGTTGAAACCAAAAGCTAGAGAAGAACAGATCATGAATCGTTTTACTGAACGTGCCAAAGGTATTTTGGAAGACGCGATGCGTTTTGCATTGGATAAGGGTCATGATCATGTTGGAACAGAACATATCTTGCTGGCGTTGCTGAATGTTGAAAATTGTTTTGCCAAGAAGATTCTAGAAAAACTTGGCATTGATAATCAGGCGGTCATAAAAGAGCTGGAAAGCTGGATGGAGCCCGCTGGCAGCACTGAGCTGATGATCAGTTATACCCCGCGTGCCAAACGGGCCTTAGAGCTTGCTGGTGAAGCAGCAGCAGCTTTTAAGCTGCACTATGTAGGGTCCGAACATTTGCTGTTGGGCTTGTTGCGTGAAGGAGAAGGCGTGGCTGCTCAGGTATTGCGGCGCTTTAACGTTACGGCAGAACAGGTCATGAAGGTCATTAAGGCTGTTTATGATAATCAGCCATTGACAGATGGCAATTATAATGCTGGCGACAGCGATGTGGAAACAAAGAGCAATGTGTTGGAAATGCTGTCGGAATTTGGCCGCAATCTCAATCAGCTGGCTTCAGATGGAAAAATTGATCCCGTTGTTGGCCGCGAAAAAGAGGTTGAACGCATTATTCAGATTCTGTGTCGGCGTACAAAAAATAATCCGGTGTTGATTGGAGAGTCCGGCGTTGGTAAAACGGCTATTGCCGAGGGCCTGGCCCAGCGAATTGTTGACGGTAATGTTCCGGAGATACTGCGTGAGAAAATTGTGTTCTCGCTGGAGATCGGGTATCTGGTGGCGGGAACCAAATACCGCGGTGAATTTGAGGAACGTTTGAAAGAATTACTGGAAGCGGTAAAAGAAAATAAAAATATTATTCTTTTTATTGACGAACTGCATACTATCATCGGAGCAGGTGCCGCAGAGGGCGCTATTGATGCTGCAAATATTATAAAACCGGCTTTGGCCAGGGGTGAAATGCAGGCTATAGGAGCCACTACTTTAAACGAATACCGGAAAAATATTGAGAAAGATGCGGCACTGGAACGTCGTTTTCAACCTATCGTTGTAGGTGCTCCTGATGTTAATGATTCAATTGAGATTTTGAAGGGACTGCGCGATAAATATGAAGCCTTTCATCGTATTCAAATCACAGATGAGGCTATTATGGCGGCAGTGCGTCTGTCTGATCGTTATATCACTGACCGTAATCTCCCGGACAAAGCTATCGATTTAATGGATGAAGCCTGTTCGAGGGTACGGCTGCAAAGCTATAAGATTTCCTTGCCGCAGCGGGAAATTGAACAACAGCTTGAAAAAGTGCGCATTGAAAAAGAATCGGCTATTACTCAGCAAATGTATGAACGTGCTGCTGAATTGCGTGACGCAGAACGCAAGCTGCAGGAACAGCTTGATGGTGAGCGTCAGTCGCAGCGCAGTGGATCAAGCAGTAAATTGACGGTAAGTGAAGAAGATGTTGCCGAAGTAGTTGCTTCCTGGACAAATATTCCACTGCGTAAGCTTACCGAAGGTGAATCTAAAAGACTTATTCATTTGGAGGAGGCGCTGCATGAGCGTGTGGTCGGTCAAAATGCGGCTGTTGACGCTGTTGCAAAAGCTATCCGTAGAGCCAGAGCCGGGTTTAAGGATAAAAACCGCCCTGTAGGATCGTTCCTGTTCTTAGGACCTACCGGGGTAGGTAAAACAGAGCTGGCTAAAGCGCTGGCAGAGAACCTTTTTGGCGATGAACGTGCTTTGATTAGATTTGATATGTCTGAATATATGGAAAAGCATACTACTTCTCGGTTGGTAGGTGCTCCTCCTGGTTATGTTGGTTATGAAGAAGGCGGTCAGCTGACAGATGTTGTGCGCCGGCGGCCCTATTCGGTAATTTTGCTGGATGAAATTGAAAAAGCGCATCCTGATGTTTTCAACTTGCTGCTGCAGATTATGGAAGACGGCCGCTTGACTGACGGGCAGGGACGGACTGTTGATTTTAAAAATGCTGTTATCATTATGACCAGCAACGCTGGTGCCAGAGCTTTACTGGACAGCAAACCGTTGGGATTTGCGACTGGTGAGAAACAGGTAAACGACGGACGCAAAAGTGCTGTATTGGAAGAAGTAAAAAGAATCTTCCGTCCTGAATTTTTAAATAGAATTGATGAAATTCTGGTCTTTGATCCGCTTGGTGAAGCAGAACTGCGGCAAATTGTCGAACAGATGCTCAAAGAACTTTCAGGTCGTTTGCAGGAAAATGGCCTTGATATCAAGGTTACTGATGAGGCTAAGGCCGAGCTTTTAAAAGCTGGCAAGGATACGCGTTATGGTGCACGACCTCTGCGCAGGGCTTTAAGGAAACTGGTTGAGGATCCTGTTTCCGATTTGTATCTGGCTTCAGAATTAAAACGCGGTGATACTATTTTGACCCGTACTGATGAGGCTGGTAAAATCTATTTTGATAAAGAAGAAGCGCACAAGGAAGAAGCCTTGGTTGCAGCTGGAGAGGAACGTCCGTAATGGCAAAACCGAAAATACGTTTCGTTTGTCAGTCGTGTGGTTATGTAACGGCTAAATGGTTGGGAAAGTGTCCGGAATGTTGTCAATGGGACAGTTTTGTCGAAGAAATGGACGTGCCTGAACGTCCTGGACAGAGTTACCTGCCTGTAGGCGAAACCGCTAAGCCCAAACCGTTGCATCAGGTGGCGGAACAGTCCCTCAGCCGTCTGCAGACAGGTATCCGTGAATTTGATCGTGTGCTTGGGGGAGGGATTGTTCCCGGCAGCCTGGTTTTGTTGGGCGGAGACCCGGGCATTGGCAAGTCGACTATGCTTTTGGATGCCGGCATGAAGTTTAGCCGGAATAATATAAAAGTTTTGTATGTTTCTGGTGAAGAATCAGAAGCGCAAACAGCAATGCGGGCGAGACGTTTAGGCAGCAGCGGTGAAAACCTGCTGGTGATGACGGCTACCGATTTGAATATTATTTTACTGCAGGCACAGGAAGTGCAGCCGGCATTGTTGGTAATTGATTCTATTCAGACTATGTACAACAGCGAGCTGCCTACTGCAGCCGGCAGTGTCGGACAGGTGCGCGAGTGTACGGCGAAATTGCTGCGTTTTGCAAAAACCAGCGGCATTGCCGTGCTTATTATCGGTCATGTGACTAAAGACGGTAATATTGCCGGCCCGCGATTGCTTGAACATATGGTCGACGTGGTGCTGCAATTTGAAGGGGATAGATCCTATTCTTTTCGGGTGCTGCGTGCCTTGAAAAACCGTTTTGGCTCTACAAATGAAAGCGGTATTTTTTCTATGGAAGCCAGTGGGCTGCAGGAAATAAGTAATCCAGCAGGATTATTCCTGGAAGAACGCAGTAACGATGCTTCCGGTTCAGTTGTTTGTGCCTGCCTGGAAGGTAACAGGCCTATTTTAGTTGAAGTGCAGGCTTTGGTTGCCAAAACACCTTATGGGATGCCCCGACGCACTGCTGTTGGATTTGATTATAATCGGGTCACTATGCTTTTGGCGATTTTGGAACGGCGCTTAGGAATGGATTTTGGCGCTTACGATGCTTACGTCAATGTGGTTGGCGGGATGAGAGTCACTGAACCAGCTGCAGATCTGGCTGTGGCTGCTGCGCTGGTGTCCAGCTATCGTAATCGGCCGATTCCGCATGGCGTATTAGTCATGGGTGAAGTGGGGCTTACAGGAGAAGTGCGACGAATAGGTTCGCCGGAAAGGCGTATCAAGGATGCTATGAATCTTGGCTTTAAAAGATTTGTTTTGCCAATGGGCAAGCTGTCATTGGATGAACCCTGCAATGGTATTGTGCAGGTTAAAACTTTGGAAGAAGCGCTGGATAAGGTTTTTGCTTAAAAGAGCGGAGGTTTCT
>OGQR01001766.1_pt1 | contig 14269 bp, 14 predicted proteins | sample 1553271 | NCBI WGS metagenome assembly OGQR01 (sample SAMEA2579970, study PRJEB22360) | human gut metagenome | biome: human gut; feature: human-associated habitat; material: faeces | place: Denmark | collected 2008/2010 | reverse complement strand
GAGGCTATCGCCGAGAGTGCCAACCGTAAATAGTTCCGGAGGTATGAATCAGAAACAGCACGCCCCCGGCGCTCAAGGCAAGCACGCAGGGGCATTCTATCAAGTCCTGTACAAAGGTAGGGAATTTTATCTAAACAACAACGAATTTCGGGTCTTTTCGCTGCTGGTCTGCGGCGGTCAATGGGCGACGTTCGACATCGCCGAGCGGCTGAATATCCCCGATCCGCTATATCCGCAAAATGGGGATCGATGTTGCCGATGTCTGGGTGCATGAAAACAAGATGCGGTTTAAGCGCTATTACATTCACGGAGGGCACGGCGATGAGTAGGCGTAATAGTTTTGTTTTTTACCGTTCCTTTCGGACTGCGATGGAGGGGCTTTTACCCAACGAATACCAGCTGTTTATGAATGCGATAGTAATGTATGGACTTGATCGTACATTGCCGGATTTACCGCCCGATCTATCCCGCATTTTCTATGATTATTGCTACCCTCAACTTGAGGCGGATTGGGTTAAATGGGAGCGTAGGCAATCTCGGAAAGGAGGTACCCGATGAGCCGCGATACGATGGTCTATTACCGTTCATTCCGTGAATCTTTACGCGAATTGCCGCCGGACTTGTACAAGGTCGTATCGGAGACGATATTCGATTACGCCTTTGAAGGCATTGCGCCTGGTCCGGATAGCAATGCGGTTGCAAAAGCGCTATTTATTGCGATTAAGCCTGTAATTGATAATGCGCATAACCGATACGATGCTTGTGTGGAGAATGGGCGAAAAGGTGGAGCGCCCAAAGGAAGCCGGAACAATCCAAGCGGAAAAGCTATCCAACCTAACCAAAGACCTAACCAGTACCCTAACCAAGAACCTAACCTTTATAAGGATAAGGATGTAGATAAGGATAAAGATATAGAGAGTAAAGGGGGTGCAGGGGGAAGCGGAAAATCGAATGTCGGTAACACCCCCAAAGGTACCAGCGCGGACAAGCCGCGCAAAGTCGCAGCCAAACGCGCGGCGTTTGTTGCTCCCTCTCTCCAAGAGGTCAAAAATTATATTTCCGAAAAGGGATATACGGTCGATGCCCAGCGCTTCATCGATTTCTACGAGGCGAAAGGCTGGATGATCGGTAAAAACAAGATGAAAGATTGGCGGGCAGCTGTTCGAACGTGGATGCGCCGACCAGACGAACCCCAAAAACAAACTACCTATGAAATGCGAAAAACAAATTTCCTATAACCGCCCGGCGGCCGATTTGGTGTTGCCGGAATCACCCGAACTCGAAAGAGCCGTTTTGGGCGCATTGATTCTCGAACCGGAGTATTTACCCGACACGGCGGAGATGATCGAAATTTCGGCATTCCAGACCCCGATACACGGCAAAATCTACGGCATGATGCTCTCGATGCTCGCGGAAGGCGTCAAAATCGACCTCTACACGCTTACGCAGCGCTGTAAAACCGTTGAGGGGTTAGGCAACCCGGCGGCCTACCTGGCAAAGCTCACGCAGGCCGTCGGCTCGGGGGTAAATGTCCTCGACCACGCCCGGCAGCTCAAAGACACGGAGACCCGCCGCCGGTTGTGTCTATTCGGCCATGAACTCGCAGTACGGGCGGCCTCCGATCCCTCGGGCGTTTTGGATTGGGCGACAACAGAAATAACCGCCATAGCCGCCGCAACGGTCCACGCCAACGATATTACGCCATTGTCGGATGTCGTGCGGGCCACCCTCGACGACTTGGAACGACGCCAACAGGCCCGACAAGTGGGCGAGTGCATCGGCATTCCTACGGGCTTACAACGGCTCGACGTGCTGACGGGCGGCTGGAGGGGCGGCCAGCTCGTGGTATTGGCTGGCCGTCCAGGGATGGGCAAAAGTGCCGCAATGCTACATTTTGCCCGGACCGCCGCCGTTGCTGGGGTTCCGGTGTGCGTCTTCTCTGCTGAAATGCCAAATACCCAGCTGGCTGGGCGTATGCTGGTCGGAGGCTCGGGCGTTAACTCCGGATCGTTCCGCACGGGCGATATAGACGCCGATGGGTGGCGCGAACTCGAACGGGCCGCCGCGGACCTTTCGGCGATGCCGGTTTACCTCAACGATAGGGCAAATATCACGCCGGTGGCTATACGCTCGCAATGCAAAGCAATGGCCCGCCGGGGTAGGTGCGGGATGGTCATTATCGACTATCTGCAACTGCTCGACACGGCAAGCCGGAACACGAACAGCACCCGCGAGCGGGAGATCGCCGCCGCCAGCCGTTCGGCAAAACTGCTCGCAAAAGAACTTGATGCCCCGGTTCTACTATTGTCGCAGTTGTCGCGAAAGGTTGAGGAAAGATCGGACAAAACGCCGATGCTTTCGGACCTCCGGGAATCGGGAGCCATCGAGCAGGACGCCGATATGGTGTTGTTCCTCGACCGTCCGGCGGTGTACGGTGTCGAAACCATCGAGGCGGGCAGGTACGGGGCTATTCCCTCCGAGGGTGTCGGGCTGCTGCATATAGCCAAGAACCGGGAGGGGGCAACGGGATGCGTGATTTTCCGGCATAACGAGAGCTTAACCAGAATCGAAGACTACGACAGTCCCGCAACGGATGGGGATGCCGGGCCGTTTTAGATGCTTTGCGATTTTAGCGCATGAAAATATTCGAGTGGGACAACTCCCCGCACACGGTTAAATAATCGAAAATTCAGAAACATTATATGAAAAAACAGCTATTGTGCCCGCCTTTGCGGGACGAGTTTACAAAGTTCGGCGACAAATTCGATAAAATCGCCTTTTATATGGCAAACGGATTCGAGGCGGGCAGATTTCGCGTGTGATATGACAAGATGAGGCTTTCGAGGATAGGCGGGCGCAAATACCGCCTATCCTCGAAAGCAAGGGCCGTAAACTATTCCCCCGTTTGGTTCTCGATAAGCCAAAGGTACGAAAAAACGGGGAAATGAGTAGAGCGAGACCTAAAGAAAAACGTAGAGGCGGCCAGCGGGATGATAGCACGCTGACAATAGGATTGAATAAGAAAGAACTTGTAGAGTTGTTGGAGCGTACCCGCCGCAAGTGCGAGGAGTACGAACGCAGACAGAGGTTCGCAATAAAAGATAAACTATTGAATATTAAAATGTTATGAAAAAAGAAACCAAAATCTACACGGCGCATTGCATTCGGAATCAAATTGCCGCCGGAGGGTCTGACGACTGGCAAATTCGTTTGGGGAAATATATCGTATCTTTGCAATACGTGGATTGCCCCGGCGATGGCTTCTTGGGCCGTCTTGCGCCTTGGGCGGGGCGTGTCCCGCAGCGTTTAGTCGCCGTTGTATATCAGAGAAATCGAGACGGCCAGATCAATGCCATCCGGCAAATATCGGTTCCAGCAAAGGGCGCCAGCATTACGACCGACAATGCGACGGTTTTGAAACTGTTCGGACATGACGGACGTTTATGCGGCGTTGAGGTCTCCAAATCGAAAGGTCCCTATTTTCTTGGTGGTAAATGGGGGCGCATATCTGCCACCCAGCCGATCCTACCGGACGAGCATAGGCGGGGAATAACCTATGACACGGAGCGCTGGATCAGCATGAAATAATTATTGACTATTTAATCCATATAGAGAAGTATGGCACAGGATTCCATTCACAAGATCATCACAATCGAGATCGAATACTCGAAACTTATCAAAAGTTGGGCTGAAGCGCAAAAGGTGATAGATGAGACCCGGCAGTCTATTAAGAACCTCAAGAAAGAGGATGCAGACTATTACGAGAAGATGGCCCAGTATAAAGCCGTAATTCGGGATAATACCGATGCGCAGCGTCAATACATGAAGCAGATTAACGAGCAGGTCAAGAAGGAAGCGCAACTCGATGGCTCCGTTAATAAACTCCGGAGCGATATTTCGAAGTTGGCAAAAGAGTATTATGCGCTCTCCGAAGCTGATCGCAAATCGGCAAAAGGAATGAAGATGGCCGAACAGGTCCGCAATATGCAAACGGAGGTGAACAAGGCCGAGCCGGATTTGCTGAATTTCCGGTCCAATGTCGGCAATTATGCAAGTGCGCTTAGTCCGCTTTCTTTCCAGGTGCAACAAGTAGCCCGGGAACTCCCGTCGCTCACGATGTCCGCCCAGCAATTTTTTCTGGCGATTTCCAACAACCTGCCGATGCTTGCCGATGAACTGAAGCGAGCTTCGGCCAATAATAAAGCGTTGCGAGCCGAAGGGAAAATGACTATCCCGGTGTTCCGGCAGGTTATTTCGTCCATCTTTTCCTGGCAGACGGCTTTGGTTGTGGGCATTACCCTGTTGACAGCTTTCGGCAAGGAGATCGGAACGTGGGTAAAGGGATTGTTTAGCGCAGGTGATGCGTTGTCGGATGTTGCTCAATATACGCAAGACCTCAACCGGGCCATTGAAAACAGCCGATCAGAGTTGAAGCGGGAGTTTGACGCCCTCCGTGAGGCAAAAAAGGGTACAGCCGAATATGCCGCCGCCCGCAAAGTCATAGAGGATAAATACGAGGATTATCTTTCCAACCAAAAGGAGGAGATACGGAATTTGGAGGACCAAAAGGCGGCTTATGATGCCCTTGCAAGTAGTATTACGGCGGCAGCTATTGCTAAAGGATTGGAAGAATCCAATGCCAATGCCGCCGAAGAATACGGTAAAACGATGGACAAAGCCTTCGAAGGCGTGCAGGATAAGTTTATTAAAAAATTCGGCCGGGAGGCCGGGATCGCTTATTTTACCGAGTTTCGTGCCGGGTTAAATAGTGAAATTCCGGAATTGAAAGAGCGTGCGCAGGAAATATACCGGATGTTCAATGAGAACACTACAAAAACTCGGACGACTATGGCCGGGAACCGTCCGGTCGTGAGTGAATATGTAGAGGTTTCCAATGAACTGGAAAGCACTCTGAATAAAGTGCGAGATGCTACGGATCGGTATAACGAAGCCCTTTCTGCAAACAAAATAGCGATGAAAACATTGATGGATATGTACAAGATCAGTACAGATGACATCAATGGGCAAGGGGAGGCCATCAAGGATTTAATCAAGCGAAAGGAACAAGAACTTGCCGATATAAACAAGGAGATCGCAACCACGGAGGACGAAATCATTTCACGGAATAAAAGGGTCGAAGCTGTTGAGAATGAGATCAAACGCTTAAAAGAACTTGGACGAACGAATGAGAAAGCGCAAGAGGCTGCTAATAAAATAGCACGACAAGCCGCCAAAACACAGCTCGATTTAGAGAAGCAATTATCAAAATCCATTCTTGAACTCAGACAAGCGAGCCTTGAAAAAGACCTGGAACTTTCCCGGCTTCGCTTTTCGTGGGAACGTCAGGAGTTGGAAAACAAACTCAAATACGACAAAACGCTGACTGCGGAATCCCGGGAGGCTATAAACCAGCTAATCCTGAATATGGAGGAACGCAGGTATAAGGAGGAATCCGAAATACGCCAGCGTTGGAGCGATAAGGAGTTCGAGGAAGAAGCCCGCAATGTGGAGAACAGGATCAAGATGCGGATCAAAGTCCAGGAAGAGATGGACAAACTATCTCTTGCGCAAGTAAAAAACAGGAACTATGCAGGATTGATCGGGGACGACAAGGATGCACGGATTAAAGCGCAGCAGGCCGTTGCAAATGAAGAATTGCGTATTGCTCAAAGTAAATATGACGCTATTTCACAAATGGATGAGGAGCAATGGAGTGCGCAATACGGTTCTATTCAAGCCTATGAGATGGCCCGACTGGATGCAGAAAACAATGTGCAAGATGCAATTAAGAAAACGACCGACCTGTCTATCGCCTCGCAAAATCAGGCAATAAAAGTGCAACTGGACGAATTGGCGGCCGCCTCCTCGTTAGTTGGGAGTCTAAGAGGTTTATTCGGGGCGTTGGGCGATGATCTTGAGGCATTCGCCATTGCAGAGCAGGCATTGGCCGTGGCGCAAATCATCATCGACGCTCAAAAAGCAACAATGGAAGCGATGGTTGCATCATTCCAACTCGGACCTATTGCGGGACCTATATGGTTTGCAACACAGAAAGGAATTATAACAGCGCAGGCGGCAATCGCATCGGCGACAACGATTGCACAAGCCATCCCTTCGTTCTTCTCGGAAGGCGGCCTTGTCACGGGCCCGGGTACCGGAACTTCGGACAGCATCCCCGCAATGTTATCCAACGGCGAAGCCGTGATGACGGCCCAGGCTGTCAACGACTGGGGCGCAATGCTCTCGGCCATGAACGTGGCAAGCGGCGGAAACGCCATCCAGGTATCGAATCTTCCCCAGCGCAACGACGGAATGAGAGGGATGAAAGCGATGATCCGTGAAGCTATGCTTGAAATGCCGGCGCCCATTGTTTCGGTGGTTGACATCAACAAGGGGCAGAAGCGGGTCAAGGTTCAAAACAGCCTCGGAAAATTAGGTCGAAAAAAATACGAATAATAACATGAATACCCCTAATAAGAAAGTGGGCCGCCCTCGTGCATATACCCCCGAAGCTCTTGAAGCCAAGTTTGAAGAGTATGTCGAATGGGTGAAAGCGAATCCGGTTTACATCAACAAGGTTTCAGCAGGGGAAAAAATTCCCGTCCCAACACAGCGTCCCCTGACATTGGTGGGATTCTGCCAGTTTGCGAAGATTAGTAAAGACACATTCCGCCGATACGAAGATGAGTTTTGCGACCTCCTTACGCACGTACGAGTGGCTATCGAGGCGGACCAGCTGGAGGGCGCATTATGTGGGCAGTACGATTCAGGAATCGTTGCCCGTGTCCTTCATCTTGCCGACCGCCAGGATGTGACAACCAACGGCAAGGCGATAACGGCCGCAACACAGCCTATTTCCGTGGTCCTCGATCCCGAAGCTGCCAAGATCATCCAGTCCATAGGCAAAATGACAGTAGCAGTAAAGGAATGACGGGGCACGCTGCGTGTGATGATGCACGCCACCGAATAACGACGGAATGACGAGAGCCGGAATAATTCCCGGCTCTCTTTGTCTGTCATCGGGCGTATTTGCCCGTTATTTGCGCTTTGGGGTGCTGAAATTTCGGCGATCTATCATTCGGTAGAGTTGCACATCCGAAGATAAAAAGCCGTTAAATAGGGATTGTTCGCCTCAATGATAGGACCGGATACACGACACAAGGCCCAACGGCCCGGGGTTGGTGGCTGGATAACGCAAGTTTATGCGGGGGGTGGAAAATCCAGTGTAAGCTGCCCCCTAAAACCAAAGCGATTCTGCCCCCTTGTGCTAAAATAATCCTACCCCCTTGATTCCAATATAAAAATACCCCTGCTTGACAATGCCCGGCAGGGGATTTTTCGTAGATTTGATTCCCGTCTTGACCGGTGGGATAAAATCATTTCTACTATGACAACAAAGATAGCAAACATCCTCCAATGTTACGCATTGGGGATGGGGATAAAGCAGATAAGCAGGAGCTTTGAGCTTTCCCGCAACACGGTGCGCAGATATGTGCGCCTGTTTCAAGAGTGTGGTATACCGATAAAGGAGTTGGCCGCCATGCCTTCCGCTCGCATCCAGGAAATGTTCTCTGAAGGTGTTGGCCGTAACAGGGAACCGTCACAACGCCAGCTTGAGCTTGAGGCACTCCTTCCTGAGTATGCTGCCCGGCTTAGCCGCCGAGGCGTAACAGTGAAAACCCTGTACGAAGAGTACCGCGAGACCCATCCTGACGGATACAGACATGCCAGTTTCGGCAACTATCTCATGCGTTACCGTATGGTGACACATGTCGTAGGCCATGTCGAGCATTATGCCGGAGACCAGATGTATATCGACTTCGCCGGTGACAAACTGGAAGTCGTTGACAGTGAAAGCGGTGAATGTCGCAGCGTTGAAGTGTTCGTGGCCATACTTCCGTGCAGCCACTATACCTATTGTGAGGCGGTCTGGTCCCAGTCAAGGCAGGACTTGATTAAGGCGTGTGAGAACGCGCTTCATTTTTACGGCGGGGTTCCGATGGCGATCGTACCAGACAACCTCAAATCGGCGGTAACCCGCAGCGACCGTAACGAGCCGGTAATCAACGAGGAGTTTGCGGCATTTGCCGAACACTACGGATGTACCGTATACCCCACACGGGTACGTCATCCAAAGGACAAGGCCTTGGTGGAGAATGCCGTGAAGCTGCTTTACCGATCCGTCTACGCTGACATCGAGGGTCTTGTATTCCACTCGCTGGAGTCTCTGAATGCGGCCATATCCGAATCGCTCTCGGCCTTCAACGGACGCAGGATGAGCGGGCGTCCCCAGTCCAGACGGGAACAGTTCGAGCAGATTGAGTCCGACTGCCTCCGCCCGCTTCCCGCCATACGCCATCAGATGAAAGAGCGACGCTCCGCAACAGTAATGCGTAACGGCTATGTCACCTTCAGGCTTCACCATTACAGCGTACCGAAAGAGTATATAGGCAAACGTGTCGAGATTGTCTATGATGCGGACACGCTGGAAATATATCATGGCCTGCGTCTGGTGACCACACACCAGCGCGATGACACGCCATACTCCTATACGACCAAGGATGCCCACGGACTGCCCGGACGTCATGGAAGTTATGAAAAGGATCTGGAACAGATTTACGAACGGGCCGGCCAGACAGATAACGTCCTGCTGCTGTATCTGCGCAAGGTGGCGGAACTCAAGAAGTATCCTCCCGCGGCGTTCCGTTCATGCAGAGGCATCATGGCGTTGGAGAAGACCTTCGGGCTGGAACGGTTGGTGGCGGCAAGCGCATGCGCCACGCAACTGCGCCTATACGGATATCAGGAGATAAGGCGGATCCTTGAACGCGGGGATGATGCAGACTTCCTGTCAAAAGACGACATTGACGATGAGGTCCCCGTAACATCTATCCACAAAAACATCCGCGGAGCAGCCTACTTCGCACAATTAAAACATTTAAATAGAGACAACAATGGAAACAAATAATCTTACCGCACCGATAGCTGTCGAAAAAGACCGCAACACGTTGACAATCGAACTGATGAACCGTATGAAGCTGCACGGCATGGCCGCCGCCTTCACTGAAAGCCTAACCTCCACTATGGCAGAAACAATGACAATCGACTCTTTCCTGCACATGTTACTTGCCAGGGAATGGGACTACCGTGCCAATGCAGCCATCCAACGCCTTATACGCGGGGCGGCGTTCCGCTACAAGGCCTGCCTCGAGCAGATAGACTATGCAATCCCGCGTGGCCTTGACCGCAATCAGATGGAGCGGCTTGCATCGCTGGAGTTCATCCGCAAGGGACAGAACCTCTTCATCACAGGGTCATCCGGTACCGGGAAGAGCTTCCTTGCCACAGCAATGGGGTATGAAGCCTGCAAGAAGGGCATACGGACATATTATGCGAATGCTCCGAAACTTATGGGTACGCTTAAGGTGGCAAAAGTAAAAGGCACACTGGAATCGGAACTCAAGAGAATCGAACGGAGCACGCTGCTCATATTGGATGACCTCTTCCTTGTGAACCTTGATGCCAAGGAACGCCCCATCCTGCTCGATATAATAGAGGACCGACATGGGCGCAAGTCCATCATCATCACCTCGCAACTGCCAACGGACAATTGGTATGATGCAATCGGAGACCCTACAGTAGCAGATGCCATTATGGATCGTATTATACATACGGCGCACCGGATTGAGCTGACAGGAGAAAGTGTCCGTAAAATGGCTGCATACAGAGGGAAATAAACTAAAATAATAATAACCCCATCGGTCAAGACTTTTTAAGGGGGCATTGTTGAATGTTTTAAGGGGGCAGAATCGCTTGGTTTTAGGGGGCAGCTTACACTGGATTTTCCACCATCCTGTTGCTTTAGCGCCTTTACTGTTTCTACAACATTTTCCGTAATGAATTTTACATTCTTGGTCGGCGTAAGATTTGTGTTGCGGTGAGAAACGATATAGCACGCTTTGTCTGAATATGGCCACTCAAAGTCCATATCAAGAACTGCGCGGTAAGTCTTCCCGCCCATGATAATCGTATCAATGGAATCCATCAAATCTTTGTAGCCATATTCGGTTCCGGTAGGCATTGGGTATTTGGTTAGCCAATCTAAATTACCATCAGGGCGTGCGATGTAGCCGTCGAGCGATACAGCGATGTACAGTTTAATCTTTTTTTTCATGTCTCTAAAATTTAATTGTTTATACTCGTGTTCGCTGTACATCAAAAAAAAGCGTGGAATCCACATTGCTCCGGCATAAAGGTACTGGTATACCCGACAAACGAAACACGCAGTTCCACGCCATACTTGCGTATAGCATGAACATTGCACATTCCATCTCGTTTGTCTAAAATTACCAGTTTTATATGCCGAGACGTTCAGCGAACGTTATGTTATATGTCAACGGTACTTAGCCCGTTAAATTCTATTTTATAAATGCAAAGGTAGGAATAGTTTGGAAAAATCTGGGTATTTGCCTTCCCGAAATTTGGGAAGAATACAAATACACAAATATTTTTCACCTAACTTTACCGTCTTGGTCTATTCCTGAATGATGCTTTGAACATTATAATGTTTTAATCATGAACAAATGCGATTGTTTTTGCTCATTATTGTGAACATTCTAAAAATCACAATTTCAAATTCAGCCCTTCATTTATCATGTATAGCAACGCATGTGCATTGCCTAAAGCATCTTCAACCGGATTATGAGTATGTGGAAAACCGGTATGCAAACGTCCGTCTTTGTCTGTAAATTCCTGACTGCGCATCCATTTCCATTGCATCTTTGTGTCGTTCTTAAAACCGCACCACAAATCACTAATGCGACGGGAACTATACCCGAATGGATTCGTACCGGAATAGGTGAGAAAATACCAGTTAATCCACGAGGCATCGTATCCGTTATTATCGGCAATCAGAATCGGACGGCCTTTAAGATTGGTTTCCTCAATCCATTCGCCGAAGCGCTCAAAAACTAACTTCGGGTCGTCAAACGATTCATGTTCGCTGCGTGAAAATCCGCTCACTGCAAGCGCTTCTCCATCGTATTCTTCACTGATAGGGCGCGTTTTTCCATAAAAGGTAGTTTGCAGTTCGTTATCCAACCGGACTGCCCCAAAGCAGACCAACGAATTGCGACCAAGTATCTGCCCGTCGGATTCAACATCTATTACATAAAAACTCATTGTTTGTACCTCTTTAGTATTACTGTACCTCTATCGCTTTTTCAGGATTAAACGTGTGATGCTCGTTGTGGAATACATATCCCAATTGATTGCTCACACATTTAGTTTTTCCAATAACTTTGTCAATATTCCGGTGCGAATGACCATAAATCCAGTATTCTACCGGACTGGTTTCGATATATTGTTCCAATTCAACCGTAAAAGCACCATTTATTTTGCTTCCTGCAAAATCGGGCGAAGCTAATTGAAACGATGGGACATGATGCGTAACCACAATAATATGTACCGCCGTGCTTTTTGCCACTTTATCCTGAATAAAACGGAAACATTTGTCGTGTTCTCGGTTGAAGTTATCCCATGTCAACGTTGCACCATTAAACAAAATCCGGTGAAAATCACTAACGCCACGTTCGGTAATGTAGGCTTCTTCTAATTTGATTCTCGCCCATAAAGTTGAAATGATAAAGTCAACATTTTCTATCCGGACAACAGCATCGTAATAGCATTTCACGTTGTCCCGAATCGAACAAACCAAACCATGCGGCATGTTTGCCAAATCGTAATACTTGTATAATTCGTGGTTCCCAATAGCCACAATCACTTGCTTGTAATTTTCCGAGGCCCAATCCCAAAACGGATGTTTGCCATAGTTGTCATCATTCAGATAACCGATATCACCTGCTAGAACGAGAATATCGCCCACAGGCTTCAATGGATTCCGTTTCAGATAGCTGTAATTATCCGAAAATTCCAAATGTAAATCCGATGCGTATTGAATTTTCATTTTATTCGATTCCAAATATTTCTTTCATAATGCCGAGAAAGCCACGAATGTCATCATCGGTACGCTGTAAACTGTCCCGCAAAGACTGATTCGGTAAAGATTCTTCCATTGTGTTAATGAAAACACTCACCTCATCTTTCATAGTAGCCGATAATTCAACAGGCGTAAACGGGTCGATACGCATAGCCAAGAGTTTGAAAACATCATCCCTGTGTTTTTTGATGTCGGCACTACGAACGTTCGGATTGATTTTCTTTTCTTCCGTCAAATTCAGAAATGCTTTTACTTTCAAGCATAGAAGGGACAACGGGTTGGCAATGCAAATACCTTCTTCAATGATGCTGCTATCAATGGTGTGTCGATAGTATTCTTCATCCAACAGAATTGCCGAAAGGCTTGGAATTTCTTCGCCAACCGGAATAGGGGTTAAATGAAAACCTGTAGGCACACCTAATACATCAGGATATTTGGATAACAATTCGATTTGTACAGGAAATCCATTCTTTGGCTCTAAAAAACGAAACAATTCGGTTACAGGCTCTTTGTCTTCCCGCTTTCGTTGTAGGTTCTCGTATTTACCCTCATCTATGAACTCCCAAAAGCGTTGACCAAATTCGGGTGTCATTTTTTCAACGACTAATATCATGTCAATATCGTCGGTTGCACGCGGACGCATAACTGTATCCCGCAAAGCAATATCACAGGCTGTTCCACCGATGATAACATAGTTATCTTCAAATCCGGCGAAGTGTTCTTTGAATTTTTCTAATCCATTTCCTCTATCATTATTTCCAATTCTTTTTCAATTCGTGAATCCGGGTCATCCTCCATCGACAGGTACAACGAAAGTTTATCGACGATTCCACCATTCGGTTGATAAGGTATCGTTACCGGATATTTCCATATTTCGATTTTGTACAAACCTTCTACCTCGTTGTATTGTCCATCTGCCTGATTAAATTGTTTGTCCCAAATTGCCATTGTTCCGTATTGTTCGGGATTCAAGTGCGAGTGGTGCGACAAGGCATTTACTCCACTAATACCAAAGTTACCTTCGGGCACAACATCACAATATAAGACTTTCTTTACGGGTGACGACAAATAACTTTGGGCTTTTGTCCATAGTTCCCGCTTGGAATTACTAAAACGGATGAATTTGATTCCTGTATCATCTTGAATTTTTGTATCACACAATTGGCAGTTTTCAAGACTTGTAACAGCACGTGCCAGTGTTACGTAGTTGTAAGGTACAATTTCTTCCAACTTCTTAATTGTGAATTCGTTTTCGTTTTTATCATCCAAAAGATAATACAGTAGCACATATTGCGCAGCAGGGGTTAATCTCGTTGGATTCTTATCTCGCTTTTTAGCCTGAACATTCACAATTAAGGATGGCAGAAAAGCGTATTTATCCGAAATAATAAAGTACACCTCTTGATTTATGAGGCGTTCCCGTTCATAATAGGTTAATGAATCCAATAGGACAACAACAGGCATATTCATAACCGTTTCTACTTGTCGAGTAATCTTCTTATAATTACCCGGGGTTATGGATTCCTGTGCGTTTTTGGCTTGGATAACACACAAAATCTGATTATTGAAGTCTATCGTATAAAACGAAAACCTCAATAGCATATCAGCATTAAGGCCACGTAGTTTATCCCGTTTTATCGGAATCAACTCTTTCTGAACGCCTAATATTGAAATTAAATTACTCATAATAAGTCATTATCACCTAATTTTTGCACTATTATCATATATGGTGATAATGATGCAAAAATAGTGATAATAGTTGAATCTGCAAACTCATGACTGTAAATTTTGCTTTCCTTGTTATTTTTTAGTGCAAGGTGCAAGCTTATCTATATAGATACTTGCACCTTGCACTAATTTTAGAGAGCTAAGCGTTTTATATCCAAAGGATTTGTTTTAGGTTCATTTATTTTGTAACTTTGCACCATAGCCACGCGAGGACAACGATGCGACAAAAGCAGGCAAGCAATGGTCATTTTCAATCGTTACAAAATCGTTACCGCTGGTTTTGAAAAAGCTTCTAAGAAATTAATTCATACGGGATTGCGAGAAATTGGTTCCTTTACCTGTCTCTCCGCAGAGCTCCAAAGACAAAAAGGATTCAAAGTATGACAAATCCCGTAAAACCTTGATTTTACGGGATTTTTTATTTCTCTTCTCGGACATCTATCAGTAATTCGGGTTATATAATCAGTAATTTGGATACCTATATAATAAATAATACCCGCTACTTTTGTATCGCTATAACAATTGGATTTATATGTTTCAACT
>OGQR01001741.1_pt1 | contig 14364 bp, 11 predicted proteins | sample 1553271 | NCBI WGS metagenome assembly OGQR01 (sample SAMEA2579970, study PRJEB22360) | human gut metagenome | biome: human gut; feature: human-associated habitat; material: faeces | place: Denmark | collected 2008/2010 | reverse complement strand
TGGTTCCCCCGGAATTTTGTTGGGCCAGCCCGCTCCCCGGGGCAGCCATAACGGCAGGGGAAACAATGTTTTCGCTGGCAATCAGCTCAATGTTTGCCTGCTGGCGGCCCAGCTCACGCTGCATGGCCGCACCCAGCTCCGGGTCATACCCCGAAACAAAACCAATGGTGTCCATCATGTCCTTGTACATAATACTTACTCCTTTCAGTGTTACCCTTATATACTGAAAACGGGGCCCCGCCCCAGAAAAACGAAATTAAGTTAGGAGGTAGGAGGTAGGAGGTAGGAGGTAGGAGTTATTGCAAGGCAAAGCCCGCAGCCGGATATGAAAGGGAAATTGTAGGGAACGGTCTTGACCGTTCCGAAACCAATGAAATTACCAGGCAAAAGACCAATAATCCGAAACCCGCAGAACGGTCAAGACCGTTTCCTACAGATTATCCCAATATTCCGGCAAACTTTTCTGGTGCCCACAACCAAAAACTCCTAACTCATCCCTCCTGACTCCTAACTGATTAGATGCTTCCTTTCGTGGAAAGCACGCCCACAATGCGGTCGTCATGGCGGGCGGCGGCGGAAAGGGCTTTGGCGAATGCTTTGTACATGGCTTCCAGCTTGTGGTGGTCGTTTTCGCCGTACAGCACCTTCAGGTGCAGGTTCATCATGGCGCTGTAGCTGACAGCGTAAAAGAATTCCCGTGCCATCTGCACATCCATGCCGCCGCAGCTCTGCCCGGCAAAGCTGGCATCATAAACAAAATACGGCCGTCCGCCAAGGTCCACAGCGCACAGGGCCAGCGTTTCGTCCATGGGCAGCATGCAGCTGCCGTAACGCACAATGCCGGCTTTGTCGCCAAGGGCCTCACGGATGGCCGTGCCAAGCGCGATGCCGCAGTCTTCAATTGTGTGGTGACAGTCCACGTTCAGGTCGCCATCACAGTGTAATGTCAAATCAAACAGGCCGTGGCGGGCAAAGCCGTCCAGCATGTGGTCAAAAAAGCCGATGCCGGTGTGCAGGTCGGCTTTTCCGCTGCCGTCCAGGTCCAGGGTGACGGTAATGTTGGTTTCCCGCGTTTTGCGGGTCACGGTAGCAGTGCGGCTCACGGTTGCATCTCCTTTGCATGGTCCGGCCAGTGGGTGCCGGAAACAAAATAATCCGCATATTTGGTCGAAAGTTCTTCCCCCAGCCGCGTTACGCCGCCGTACAAATGGCGGGAACACTGCGCCCGGATGGCGGCGGTATCATTGCGGGCAATGGCATCCAGCAGAACATCATGTTCCGCCACAATATCGCCAAAATTGCCAACGGCCACAAGATCCAGCATGCGGAACCGCGAATAGCTGTTCTGCGAAGTCTGGATCAGCTGCCACAGCTGGTCTTTGCCGGTGGCAAGAAACCAGCTTTCGTGCAGGCGGCTGTCCAGCTCATAAAACATTCGCGGGTCCGGGTGGGGGTGGGCCGCCAGGCGGCGCAAAGCATCGTTGCGGGTTTTCAGCTGGGCCAGCTGTTCGGGGGTGCAGGCAGCGGCAAAGTCTGTCATCACGGCGGACTCCACCGCGTTGCGCAGGTAGATCTGCTGGCTGATGGTGTCAAAATCCAGCTGGGTGATCCGTGTGGATTTGTAGGGGGTGACTTCAATCAGCCCGGCAATGCGCAGCTCCTGCAAAACGCTGCGCACCGGCGTGCGGGAAACCCCGAACTGCTCGCACAATGCGTTTTCCCGCAGGGTGGAGCCGGGCTTTAATTCCAGCAACATGATCTGCTGGTACAGCGTTTGGAAAATGTCATGGCTGGAAAATGCCTGCATGTCCGGGAACCTCCTTCTCTTTAGTATACTAAAGAATATAGCACCGTTGCCCCCGTCCGTCAACGATACACCCCAACATTTGGATGATTGTCTGATAAGAGTTTACGATTTTGCAACACATTCCGGCACTTTGCGCGCTACAATAATGTTAACAAACCATAAGGTGTACCTGAAAAGTCGAAAATTCAGCCTGTTTCTACAACCAAAGCTGGATTTTGCGTTAAAAACCTTGGAATCCATAAAGGATTCCTGCGGCTTTTGCCACGAGGCAATACGGAACAATTCCCGCCCTACGGGCTTAAGCACCGCTCCAGCGGCTACGGTATGCCACCTGCGTTGTAAAAATGCTCGATAATACATCTAGTATTATCTGCGCTTTTTACTTAGCAGCTGACATACCTCGCTCACTGTATCGGAGCTTAGAATTATGCCGTATTGCCTTAAATCCCGCTTGTGTTTGCGGAATAATTGTCATTTTCTTTGCTTTCAGCTACACTCTAAGGCGGAGTTTTGCGCCTTAGCGGTGCTCCCTGTGTGACAAAAGCTGGCGAACCCCTGTATTTGTTGCCGGCTTGTGTGAAAGGACCAAAAGCAACATGGGTAAAATCATCGGAATTGATTTAGGAACAACCAACAGCTGCGTGGCTGTGGTGGAAGGCGGACGCCCAACCGTTATCCCCAATGCCGAAGGCCAGCGCACCACCCCGTCGGTCGTTGCTTTTGCAAAAAGCGGCGAACGCCTTGTGGGCGATCCGGCCAAACGCCAGGCTGTCACCAACGCACCGCGCACCATTGCCAGCGTTAAGCGCAAAATGGGCAGTGATGAGCGCATTCCCATTGACGGCAAGTGCTTCTCCCCGCAGGAGATCAGCGCCATGATCCTGCAAAAGCTGAAAGCGGATGCAGAAGCTTATCTTGGTGAACCGGTGACAGAAGCCGTTATCACCGTACCGGCTTATTTTAACGATGCCCAGCGCCAGGCTACCAAAGATGCCGGGCGCATTGCGGGCCTGAATGTAAAGCGCATTATCAACGAACCTACTGCGGCCGCCCTGGCCTATGGCCTGGATAACGGCAAGACCCAGAAAGTGATGGTGTACGACCTGGGCGGCGGTACATTCGATGTTTCGCTGATCCAGATCGGGGATGGCATTGTGCAGGTGTTGGCCACCTGTGGTGATAACCATCTGGGCGGCGATGACTTTGATGCTCGTGTGGCTGATTGGCTGGTGCGGAACTTTGCCGCTGAAAACCAGGTGGATCTGACCCGTGATCCCGTTGCCATGCAGCGCGTGCGGGAGGAAGCCGAGAAAGCCAAAAAAGAGCTTTCCGCTGCCACCCATACTGAAATCAACCTGCCGTTCATCACCGTTGGCCCCAACGGCCCGCTGCATTTGCAGGCGGAACTGACCCGCGCCAAGTTTGATGAGCTGACCGCCGACCTGGTGGAGCGCACGGCCCTGCCGGTGCGCAACGCCCTGCGGGATGCCCACCTGGCCGCCAACGACCTGGATCAGGTGCTGCTGGTAGGTGGTTCCACCCGCATCCCGGCGGTGCAGGCCAAGGTCATGCGGATGATCGATCTGGAACCGTCCAAAACGCTGAACCCGGACGAGTGTGTAGCCCTTGGCGCTGCGGTGCAGGGCGGACGCCTTGGCGGCGAAGGCCTGGCTGCTGGCGGGCAGGACCTGCTGCTGATGGACGTTACCCCGCTGACCCTTTCGATTGAGACGGTGGGCGGTGTGGCAACCCATCTGATCGACCGCAACTCCACCATTCCCACCCGGTATTCCAAAATCTTTACCACCGCTGCGCCGTTCCAGAGCACAGTTGAAATCAAGGTGCTGCAGGGTGAGCGGGAGTTCGCCAAGGATAATAAGCTTATCGGCAACTTTACCCTCAAGGGCATCAAACGCGCCTGGGCCGGTGTGCCGCAGATCGAAGTGACCTTTGATATTGACGCCAACGGCATTGTGACGGTGAGCGCCCGTGACCTTGGCACCGGCAAACAGCAGAGCATTACCATCACCGGGTCTTCCAACCTGAGCGAGCAGGAGATCCGCCGCGCCATGGACGATGCCGCTGCCTTTGCCGGGCAGGATCAGGAGCGCAAAGCCGCCATCGAGGCCCTGAATGCCGCGGAAGCCGCCATCTACCGCGTCAATTCCGCCCTTGGCAGTAAAGAGGGCAAGGAGCTGGATAAGGACACCAAAAACCGCATTAAAGAAGCAGAAAAGAACCTGGAACGCCTGACCCGCCACAAAAAGCCCGAAAAAATGACCCCCCAGGACACCCAGGCCCTGAACGCCGCCCGCGAAGCCCTGCAAGCTCAGACCAAGGATCTGGTAGCACGGTGGGAGCGACGAGGGAAAGTTAGGAGTTAGAAAGTAGGAGTTAGGAGTTTTTGGGGCTGCAGGTACCCAAAAATTCTGTCTGAATATTAAAACAAAAATGTAGGGAACGGTCAAGACCGTTCCCTACAATTATTTTATGGGGTTGCGGCAAACTTTCAAACCGCCACTTAACTCCTACCTTTACAGGTAGCTCAGTTCCTCCCGTCTGGTTCCTGCCAGATCGGGGTGATCGAGGACGGCGCCGGCGCCGAGGGCAACACAGTCCAGCGGGGCTTCGGCAATGTGTACCTCAATGCCGGTTTCGTTCTGGATCAGAGTATCCAGCCCGCGCAGCAGGGCACCGCCGCCCGAAAGCATGATGCCGCGGTCAATGATATCGCTGGAAAGCTCCGGCGGAGTGCATTCCAGCGTGTCCTTGATGGCTTCCACAATGCGCATCAGGTTTTCGTTCATTGCCTCGCGCACTTCTTCGGAGCGGATCAGGATATCTTTCGGCAGGCCATCCACCAGGTTACGGCCCTTGATCTCCATTGTGGTTTCGCCATGCTCGGTGTCGGTGGGGTCTGGCGGGCAGGCGGAGCCGATTTCCAGTTTAATCTGCTCAGCAGTGCGTTCGCCCACCAGCAGGTTGTATTTGCGCTTGATAAAACTGGTAATGCTCTGATCCAGCGCATCGCCCGCACAGCGCACGCTGCGGGATGCCACAATGCCGGAAAGGCTGATGACTGCCACTTCCGCCGTGCCGCCGCCGATATCCACAATCATGCTGCCCACCGGTTCAGCGGTCGGCAGCCCGGCACCAATGGCGGGCGCCATACGCCCTTCGCACACCCACTAACGAGGCCCACCGACAGGCACCCCGGCCCAAGGGCGGCCGCCCATCGGCTCTTCGATCACCGTTACCTGGCGGGCACCGGCTTTGGCGGCGGCCTGGCGCACGGCGCGGCGTTCCACTTCGGTCACGCCGGACGGCACGCAGATGACCACGCGCGGCCGCACGAACAGGCGGCTGCCGCATGCCTGGCGGATAAAACTTTGCAGCATGGCGGCGGTGATGTCAAAGTCGGCAATCACGCCGTCTTTCAGCGGGCGTACCGCCAAAATTGAGTTGGGCGCTGCGCCGATGATGGCTTTGGCCTCGTGGCCTACGCAGCGCACACGCAGTTCGTCGGTGCGGGCATCCACCGCCACAACGCTGGGCTCGCGGATGATAATGCCGCGGCCTTTCATATACACCAGCGTGTTGGCGGTGCCAAGGTCAATGCCAATATCACAGGTAAACATATTGCGCAGAGCTTCAAGCAGCTGCAAAATCGGATTTGCCATTTTTATCTCCCCATCATGTGTTTGTGCGGGTGGGCCGCACAAAGAATGCGCACGACACGCCGCAGCAGCCAGGCCGCTGCGGCACTGCCGTTACAGCGCTCCGGCCTGGCGCAGTACCTGTGCCAGACGGTGTACGGGCAGACCCATAATATTGTAATAACATCCCACAATGCCGCTGCACCACAGCGCAGCATGGCCCTGGATGGCGTAAGCCCCGGCTTTGTCATACGGTTCCGGGGTGCGCGCATAGGCAAGCAGATCGCTTTCCTCAATGGGCGCAAACTGTACGCGGGTGGTTTCGGTGGCAAGGTACGCCTTGCCGCCGTGTACCACGCATAGCCCGGTATGTACTTTGTGCTCCCGGCCAGAGAGCGCGTGCAGCATCCGCACAGCGTCTTCCTCGCCGGAAGGTTTGCCGAACACAGCGCCGTCACAGTCCACCACGGTATCACAGCCGATCACGGTATCATCGGGGTGCTGCTGCGCCACGGCCAGGGCTTTGGCTTCTGCCAGGGCCTGGGCCAGCTGGGCAGGCGTTGCGGCGGTAATGCGGCTCTCGTCCACATCACTGGGGGCAACGGTGTAATTGGGCGTGATCAGCGCCATCAGCTCCCGCCGCCGCGGGCTGCCGGAGGCTAAAATCAAGGACATAATGGGATGTTCCTTTCGTAACAGATTCTACCGCACCACCGCGGCGAAACAAAGGGAAAAGAGGAAGTTAGGAGGTAGGAAGTAGGAGCTGATTGAATTGGGAATTGGCAATGAACCATTAGCAATTTGGATATGGCAAGGTTGGCAATAGATGCCGTAACGAGATTTACCGCAAAGCGGCGGGCGCACACTGTGCGCCCCTACGAGGGCATCTTAACTCCTAACTCTCAATTATTTTCCTGTCGATCCAAACCCGCCTTCACCGCGTTCAGTTTCGTTCAGGGTGGCGGCGGGTACAAAGGCGGCCTGCCACACGGGAGCAATGCACAGCTGGGCCACGCGCTCGCCGGGGGCGATGGTGTAAGGCTCGGTGCCAAGGTTGATCATGGGCACTTTCAGCTCGCCGCGGTAATCGCTGTCCACAACGCCAACGCCGTTGGCCATGCACAGCCCATGCTTGATGGAAAGTCCGCTGCGGGCATACACCAATGCCACGCACCCGGCATCCGGCAGCTCAATGGCAAGGCCGGTGGGCACCAGCACCCGCTGCATGGGGGCAATGGTCAACGGCTCTTCCAGCGCGGCGCACAAATCAGCCGCCGCCGCCCCCGGCGACGGCGGCGCCACCAAACCCCCCCGCGCCCCCCCCCGCCGTTGCATATGCCGGCACCTTAGCCAGCGGGGAAAGAACGGAATATTTGACGATTTTTTGTTCCATAGTAAAGCGATTATTTAATTAGAAATTAAGAATGAACAATTAGAAATGAAATGAGGGGGCAAACCTTCGCAGAACTTTTGCGCTTTTGGGATATCCATTAAAAATACAGAACTCTTAAATTCCTAATTTCTAATTACTCCTTCCTAATTATTCGTATAATATAACCCTCTTGTAAACTCGCCGTCAAAGGGCTGCTGATGGAAAAGGTGGGTCAGGACCTCTTCCACGCGGTCGGCAGGTTCCAGGGTGAACGCGGCCACGGCAAGGTCCACCGGCATTTCGGTCAGGCGGTCCCCCATATAAAGTGGTACAGGGTTAAACACGGTGCGCATTCCGGCGCTGCCGGGGGCGGAGCACCGCACCGGGAAATCCCGCCCTTTGCGGTCCCGCAGTTTGCCCTTGTGGGTGCAGCCTGCGCAGCTGGTGCGTACATTGCACAGCGGGCAGGCGCGGGTCAGCATCAGGGGCAGGTGGCCATAGCACAGGGCAGCGGTGGGCACCGGGGTGCCGTCTTTCTGTCGGGGTGCCACAGCACGCATGGCGGTCAGGGCCGTTTCAGGCTGCACCAGCAGGCCACAGGCACCCAGGCACACATACTCTGCCGCAGACATTGGGTTGGTTACATTCAGCCCCAGCCCGCCGAACACCGGCAGGGGAGAGGCATACCCAAACTGCGCCAGATTGTTTGCAACCACACCCGCAAAGCCGGAACCTTCCAGCGCAGCCAGGCGGCGCATGGTATCCGGTTCCACAGTGCCGAAAGCAGCGCGGGGCAGCTCCAGCAGCGTTTTGCAGCGCAAGGGCTGCGGCACAGCGTCCGCTTCCCGGATGGGCAGGATCAGATAGCGCAGCTTGGCCAGGTATTCGGCACCGGGCAGCTGGGCAGCGGTTTCAAAACGGGCGGCCAGCTGGGGTATCATGCCTACTTCGTGCTCGGCGTATTCCGGCAGGGTGATTTCCTTTGTGGCCAGGGGCGCAGGTTCACTGCGCTTTTGCAACAGCTTGTCCAGCGCTTCGCGGCGCATCTCATTCCAGGCGGAGCCGGGCAAAAATCCGGGGCCGCCCTCGCCGCAGTTAAATTCAACCCCGGCGCAGGTGAACGGCGTACCGCCGGTTTTGCCCAGGGCACGCTCAATGCCGGGGGCGGGGTCTTTCTGTGCGGGCTGCGGTTCATCGGCGCTGTACACATTGACACGGCTGCCGTTGTCGTCGAAAGCTGTCAGCTTGATGCCGCCGTCCTCCACACCGCCGCTGACGCAGAAATGCACCGGAATGCGCTCCAGTTCGCGGCGGAACAGCTCGCGGGCTTTCGGCGTGGCGGCGCGCGTAGCGGCTGCATCGGCTTCGGTGCGCACGCCAAACATGGTGCCGTCATTGCGGCCTACCAGATAGGCATCACTGAAGCCGGAGCGGGAGAAAATATCCCGCAGCAGCGCTTCATCATAGGGCTGCCCGGCGCGGGCTGCGCGGCAGGCCGTTACCGCAGCGGCGGCATATTCCGGCGTGCGCAGGCGGCCTTCAATTTTAATGCTGGCAACCCCGGCGGCTTTCAGCTGGGCCATGTGGGGCACAAGGTCCATGTCTTTCAGGCTCAGGTGGCAGGCTTTGCCCGGCTGGCCGGGGCGCAGGCCGTTGGTAGCATCAAACGGCAGGCGGCAGGGACCCGCGCAGGCACCGCGATTGCCGCTGCGCCCGCCCAGGAACGCGCTCATCATGCACTGGCCGCTCATGGACATGCACATCGCGCCGTGTACAAACACTTCGCATTCGATCGGGCTTGCCTTTACCACGGCTTCGATCTCCGCCAGGCTCAGCTCACGGGCCAGAATGGCGCGGGAATACCCCAGCTTTGCCAGCATCTTGGCGCCCTCTGCGGTGTGGATGCTCATCTGGGTAGAGCCGTGTAGGCGCAGGCCAGGCGCAATGCTGCGCACCAGCTGCGCGGTGGCAAGGTCATCCACAATCACGGCATCCGCCCCGGCGGCGGCAACAGCGCGCACGGCATCGGCCAGGCCGCCCAGCTCGGCGGCGTAAACCAGTGTGTTCAGGGTCACATGCACCGCAACCCCGCGGGCATGACAAAAACAGACGGCTTCGCGCAGGGCATCAGGGTCAAAGTTCCCAGCGCTGCGCCGCGCATTGTAGCCATCCAGCCCAAGATATACGGCGTCAGCCCCGGCAAACACCGCAGCCCGCAGCATATCAGCATTGCCGGCGGGGGCCAGGATCTCCGGGCGCTGTAAAACAGTCTGTTCCATCAGGCTTCGCTCGTCAGGGAACGGCGGTGCAGGTCGTCCACCTTTTTACGCAGGGCAGCGTTTTCGCGGCGCAGCTCCTCGGCAGCCATCTTGGCGGAGGCGGCATCCTCCAGATAGTCTTTGATCTGGCGGCGCATATTATCCGCGCTGCCGCTGGCCTTTTCCAGCTCATCGCGGTAGTTCAGCGCGGTCATGATGGCGGCGGTGGTGATGGAAACCGAATTGGAAGAGCTCATCAGCTCATTCATATCAAGATTCAGGCGCTCGGCCAGATTCTGCATGTAATCTTCACTTTCGTTGGTTGAGATCACATAGCTCGAACCGCAGATGGTCAGACGTACTTTGTTAGCCATAGTTGGGGTCTCCTTTGTTTCAGTTGATGGTGTTTTTATCAGGAACACCCTGCACTTTTGTCGCCAAAAGCGGGACGGAAAGGGGCTTCTGCGCGGCAAAACCGCCCACCAGCCCCCGCAGTGCAGGAAAAATGCTTAAAATTATACCCTTATATTATAGTATAAAATGCCCGTAAGAAAAAGCCCCTTTTGTGTAAAATTGAAAAATTGACGCGTGTGGGAAAAAAGCCTTGCACATATCGCCAATTTTGACTATAATGCTTAAGGTAAGTATTTTTATTGATTTTGAAAAATCAGTATAATCCCAGAGGATTCTGGTATAGATAAGCCGTAAGGAGAGGGATACTTTTGATGAAACTTACTAAAAAAGAATTTGAAAAAATTCTCAAAGACAAGGTCGTCAGCGAATGCGGCGTCACGTTGGACGTTGCTTCCGCCGAGCAGATCTACCGCTGCATGGCAATGATCGTTCGTCAGATCATGTCTGACCGCCAGAAGCAGTTCCAGGCCAAGACCTTGGGCGAAGGCAAAAAACAGGTCTATTACCTCTGCATGGAGTTCCTGATGGGCCGCAGCCTGCGCACCAGCCTGTTCAACCTGGGCCTGAACGAAGTTGCCGAGCAGGTTCTGGCTGACGCCGATATCAAGATCGACACCATTTATGAGCAGGAGCCTGATGCAGGCCTCGGCAACGGCGGCCTGGGCCGTCTGGCTGCCTGCTACCTGGATGGCATGGCTACCGACTGCATCCCCGGCACCGGCTACTCTATTTTGTATGAGTATGGCATCTTCAAGCAGAAGATCGTGGACGGCTGGCAGCAGGAAACCGCTGACAACTGGCTGCCCGGCGGCCAGGTGTGGATCAAATCCCACCCCGACCAGGCACAGGAGATCCGCTTTGACGGCCAGGCTATCGAGACCTGGGAGGGCGGTTTCCACCATGTCAAGTACGAAAACTACAATTCTGTCATTGCTGTTCCCAACGATATGTACGTTGCCGGTTACGGCACGCAGGGCGTTTCTAAGCTGCGCCTGTGGCAGGCCAAGGCACCCAGCTTTGATATGAGCAGCTTCAACGCCGGCAACTATAACACCGCTATCAGCCAGTCTGCTTCCGCAGAGCTGATCTCCAAGATCCTGTACCCCAACGATAACCACACCGAGGGCAAGATCCTTCGCCTGCGCCAGCAGTACTTCTTCAGCGCTGCTTCCGTTGCCGATATCCTGGGCAACCACCTGAACCAGTACGGTACCCTGGAAAACCTGCCGGATAAGATCGCCATCCAGCTGAACGATACCCACCCGACCATTGCCATCCCCGAAATGATGCGCATTTTGCTGGATGAGTGCAGCTATGAATGGGATGCAGCTTTCGACATCTGCCGCAAGGTCTTTGCTTACACCAACCACACTGTCATGAGCGAGGCTCTGGAAAAGTGGAACGTGGATATCTTCCGCTCCACCCTGCCGCGTATCTGGCAGATCGTGCAGGAAATGGACCGCCGCTGCCGTGCTGACCTGGAGAAAGCGTTCCCCGGCGACCAGGGCAAGATCAACTACATGGCAATCATTGGCGACAACCAGGTCCGCATGGCCAACATCTGCGCCTACACCTGCCATTCCATCAACGGCGTTTCCAAGCTGCACAGCGAGATCATCAAGGACAGCGTGTTCCATGATTACTTCCTGTACAAGCCGAAAGCATTCAAGAACGTTACCAACGGCATCGCTTACCGCCGCTGGCTGCTGGCTGCCAACCCCGGCCTGACCAAGCTGCTGGAAGATTCCATCGGCCCCGGCTTCAAGCAGGATGCTTCCGAACTGAAGAAGTTCGAGAAGTTTGCTGACGATTCCGCCATGCTGGATAAGCTGGCCGCCGTCAAGCGCGCCAACAAGGTGAACTTTGCCAACTATCTGGAAAAGGCCACCGGCCAGGTCATTGACCCGGATTCTATCTTTGACTGCCAGGTCAAGCGCATGCACGAGTACAAGCGCCAGCACCTGAACGCCATGAACATTGCCGCTGAGTACCTGTACCTGAAGGCAAACCCGAACGCTGACTTTGTGCCTAAGACCTATATCTTCGGCGCCAAGGCTGCCCCCGGCTACTACATGGCCAAGCAGATGATCCGCATGATCTGCAAGCTGGGCAAGCTGATTGACAACGATCCCGCTGTTAAAGATAAGCTGCGCATTGTCTACCTGGAAGACTACTGTGTCTCCCTGTCTGAACGCCTGATGCCCGCTTCCGAAGTGTCCGAGCAGATCTCTCTGGCCGGCACCGAGGCTTCCGGCACCGGCAACATGAAGTTCATGCTGAACGGCGCAATCACCTTGGGCACCCTGGACGGCGCGAACGTGGAAATCGCCGATGCCGCCGGTAAGGACAACGAGATTATCTTTGGTATGTTGACCCCCGAAGTCAACGCACTGAAAGGCATGGGCTACCATCCGCAGGCATTCATCTCTGATGATAATGTTGCCATGGCAGTTCTGGATATGCTGGAAAAGGGCTGGAACGGTGAGAACTTCAGCGAGGTTACCAACAACCTGCGCAACTCTGACCCGTACATGGTCCTGGCTGACTTCAAGGATTACCGCCGTGCCCAGCACACCGTGCAGGAACTGTACAAGCAGAAGCAGACCTGGAACCGTATGAGCCTGATGAACATCTCCAACGCCGGCATCTTCTCCGCCGACCGTTCCATCATGGATTACGCCCGCGATATCTGGGGCGCTACCCCGGTTAAATAATCTGCCCAAAACAGAGCTTTAACCGCAGTGCGGGCGCGTGTGCAGCTGTGAACGTACACGCGCTGCCCGTACAATAAAATAAACAAACAGCCGCGATCCCGGCAGCCGACTTGAATTTGCCGGCGCCAGTGGGTCACGGCTGTTTTTGTACACTTGTTCAATGTAAGGATTGATTTGTTTGCCTGAACAACCAACGCATACTTTTTTTAACTCCCGCTGTGCGGAGTATAAAACACCGTTTGGCGCAGTTCCGGCGGGGCAGACCGTTACCTGGCGGTTGACTGTGCCGGAAAGACTGGGCTATGTGGACCCACACCTGGTGCTGACCAAAGACCGCGAAGACCCCGTGCATTACCGCATGGATTTTGACGGCCAGACCCCCGGCGTAAACCATTTTGTGTTCCAGCTGGCCCCCACCACATCGGGATTGTATTTTTACCACTTTGACCTGTACACGGATTTCCGCAAGATTTATCGCACCGCCAACGGGGAAGGTGAGCTGACCTGGGTGAATGGCCTGGATTGGCAGCTGACGGTGTACGAGCCGGACTTCAGGACCCCGGACTGGATCAAAGACGGTACGATGTACCAGATCTTCCCGGACCGCTTTTATGAGGGCGTACCCAACAAGCCGCTGCCCTTTGCGGACCGCATTTACCGTCCGGATAAAACCGGCGAGCCGTATTTTTGGCCCAATGAGCAGAGCGATGGCTACCTGAACATGGACTATTACGGCGGCGATTTTGCGGGCATCCAGCAAAAGCTGCCTTACCTGGAAGAGCTGGGCGTTACCTGCATTTACCTGAACCCCATTTTTGAGGCCCACGCCAACCACCGCTACAATACGGCCAACTACCTGAAAGCCGATCCACTGCTGGGCACCAACGAGGATTTTGCCGCCCTGTGCGCCGAGGCCAAAAAACACGGCATCCGCATTATTCTGGATGGCGTGTTCAGCCACACCGGTTCGGATTCGCTCTATTTTAACCGCGAAGGCCGCTATGGCCCCGGCGGCGCTTACCGTGACCGCAATTCGCCCTACCGCAGCTGGTATGACTTCGATTCCGGTTATGTCGGCGGCTACCGCAGCTGGTGGGGCTTTGAGACCCTGCCCGAAGTGGAGGAGGAGGACCCCTCTTACGGCAACTTTGTCTGCGGCAAGGGTGGCGTGATTGATACATGGCTGGGGCTGGGGGCTTCCGGCTTCCGGCTGGATGTGGCGGATGAACTGCCGGATGATTTTATCGAAAAGATCCGTGCCGCCGTCAAAGCCCACGGCGAGGACAAGCTGCTCATCGGCGAAGTGTGGGAGGACGCCACCACCAAGGAAGCGTTCGACCACCGCCGCACCTACCTGCGCGGCCATGGGCTGGATGCCACCATGAACTACCCGTTCCGCAATGCAGCTGTGGCTTTTGCCCGCGGCGAGGATGCCAGCGCGGTGGGGGAGCAGATCATGTCCATCTGCGAAAACTATCCCAAACCGGCGCTGGACTGCGCAATGAACTTCCTTTCCACCCACGATACCGAGCGCGGTATTACCGCCATTGCAGGCGAACCCGCCAATGGCCGCGACCGCTACTGGCAGAGCAAGCGCATGATCCCCGGCGACCGCATTGATGATGCCCTGCGCCGCGTGCTGCTGGCTTACGCCATGCTGTACACCCTGCCCGGCGTGCCCTGCGTGTATTATGGCGATGAGATCGGGATGCAGGGCTACCGCGACCCGTTCAACCGCGCATATTTTGACTGGAACTCTACCGAGCGCCGCCTGCGCGTGCCGCTGAGCAACCTGGCCCGCCTGCGCCGCAGCTGCGATGCTTTTGACGGCGGCAGCATGGAGCTGGTGGAAGCCAGCGCCGATGTGCTGCACTACCGCCGCGTGGGTAAGGAGCAGTCCGCGGAGATTATCCTGAACAACGGCCCGCACCTGATTGTCCGCACCGCCTTTGGCAAGCAGACCGAAGTAAACCCCGGCGGCTTTACCATCCTGGTAGAAGATAACCAGCCGCAGCATGTGGGGTATTTTAAGTACTACTGATTTGATGGGCAGGCACTTACTGGGCGAAAGCGAACGGAATTGCAGAATTAGGGCAACACCGCACAATTCCCGCCTGACGGCTTAAGCACCGCTCCGGCGGCT
>OGQR01001726.1_pt1 | contig 14476 bp, 9 predicted proteins | sample 1553271 | NCBI WGS metagenome assembly OGQR01 (sample SAMEA2579970, study PRJEB22360) | human gut metagenome | biome: human gut; feature: human-associated habitat; material: faeces | place: Denmark | collected 2008/2010 | reverse complement strand
CGGATACTCAGCTTGCCAAAGAAACACTTTGTGTATCGGTATGAATTAAACTTTTTGTATATTTGATGTAGTCTGAAGGTATTTAATTGACTACAAATAGATTAAAAGAAACTCGCATGAGAATAGGCAACGGATAAGAAATTGGTAAAGTGCTTTGATACACTATATTTCTCATGCTGTCAAACAACTCTTATTTGTTTGCAAATATAATATTATTGCAGGTAAAAATCAAAAATAACGAGGTTTATTTTCATTTTTGCCTGCTGATATTTGTTCCGGATTGTCGGATGCGATATATTTGTAATTAGGATTCGTACCGTGTTCCAAGCGGTTCATAAGTAACGACTTGCGGAGCTTTGGCAACAAGGGGATGCGGCTCCGTTTTATAGAAATGACTTATGCAAACCGACTTATCCATTTACAACAGTCTTCGCCCTTCCTTTATAGAAGGCGTTCACGCCGTGAAGTTCAATGCTTTGTCGGCGGTCATATCGCGTTACCGGGATTATGCCCGCAGTTCCGAACAAATAAAAGCGTACTCGGGAGATTCTCTTCTGATGCGGGACATTGCCTCCTTGCTTGACGAAGCACCCCGTCCCATAACGGGGGAATACCAGGATTTCACCCCGTTCCTGCTTCTTCTGATGCTTTCGGAGGAGTTTCATGCCGTCCATTACGTCGAGCGTCTTGTAACGTGGTATTTCGGCTACTGTTGTGTCGATGAACTGCGGACGGTCTGCACCATTCTGTTCCAGTGTTCCTACCCGCATCACGACACGCTGCGGCTGCGGTTTAAGAATTACCTGCGTGAAGCCCGTAAGACATTGGGTATGCCCGTTGAATGTAACGCTGCTGTCATGCTGAAAATGCTCGACGCCTCTTATGAACATCTCACTCCCGCCGATGTCGGGGAGTTCGAGGAGCTGTTGCACCTGGGGGACGATTACGAGTTCATCTCCCGTGTCAAATCGAATTATCTTGCCTCGGATAACGTCACGGAACTCGCCGGGGTTTGCGGGTATTCCAGCACGATTACCTTCCGCCGGCGTTTCCAGCGGGTTTTCGGCTGCTCGGCCTCCTCGTGGTTACGTCAGCGCCGTATCGAACGTATCGGGGAGTTGCTGCGGACGACACACTACACGTTGCAGGAAATAGCCTACATGTGCGGTTTCTCCGCCCAATCCCACTTTACGGACTTTTGCAAGCGGAATATGGGGAGCAATCCCACTTCCATCCGCCAGGAAGGCCGGATCTGACATTAAAATCGGCCTCGTGATAAAAAAACGAAGAGAAAGATAAAAATCGTAATCCGCCGGTTTTTCGATTCGCTAACTTTATACGCGAAAGTAACAAGACGGATTATGATTGCATTTATAGAAAAATTAAACAGCGAAGTCCTGCGGAGTATCGAACGTATCGAATCGCGGGATACCGACGTGTTGAAAAAGTCGCTTGAAGCGTCACGTGTCCTGGGAGAAGCGTTCGACCGTTTGAAACAATATATCATCGGCTACCGTTTTCAAAACGATGACGAGGAAATAAAGTTCTTCAAAGAAATCAAACCCCGTCTTTTTTGCCGTCTGATCTATTACCGCAAGCTCTACAATATCGAGATGAACCGTCCGGTAGGAAGTATCGAGGCACAACGGGAGTACCTGGACGCCCATGTTCGGGCCATCAACGCGTACACGCAGAAACGCCTTGACTTTATCCGCTATTTCCGCAGCGGCGCTACACACCTGGACAGCCTCTATTTCCTGCGCGGGCAGACCGACACGGAGCAATACCTGGAAACCTTCTACTATGAACTCGACCCGCAGTTTTCGACAAACGCGGATTTCAAGGTGGCGAAAATCCTGGCCAACGATATGTTGTCGGTTTATCTTATGGGCGAATTGGAATCACTGGAGAGCACGAACCTCCGGAACATGGTTCTGCCATTGTCTGACGTGCGTCCGACATGGCAGGACTCGAAGACGGATCTGACGGAACTTATTTACCTGCTCGACAGTAAAGGCTGTTTCGGCAATGTGCCACTCACGCAACTTGCCAGCTACATTTCCAACGCTTTCAACGTACACCTCGACATGAACCTTTCGAGGACATTCTGCGATATGAAAATCCGAAACAACCCGACACCGTGGCTTGACAAGGCGAAAGAGGCCCTGCTTAAACGTATGCAGACGTGGAAGCGAAACAAGAAAAACGGCAATTCCGAGTAGAATATGAACCGGTAAAGCACTCTATTCCTTATAGAAACACTGATAATCAGCGTTGTATATAACAAAAGAACCGAGGTCGGTTTTCCCCCGTAACTCTCGAAAGGAACTTTCCCGAACGCCCGTATTTGCACCCGTATAAGGAGCCGATACGGGTGTTCCGTTGTAGCCCCGTCCGGATTAGAACACCGTTAAGCGTTGAATCACAGTATTCTATCGCATTTCTGCCCATAAAAATACCGAGTACGGGCCGCGGATTTCGGTAAAAAACACTGCCTTCTTCACCGCATGAACCGTTGAGAATCAGTTCACTGCAAATTATCAAAAAAAAGTCGTACCGACCTCGTTTTAAGCTGTCCATATAAGCCCGACCTTTGTAACAGACTAAAAAACAAAGGAGTATGAAAATCATAGTGATCGGTTCGCGAGCCTATAACGAGCTTGTCGGGCGTATAGAGAAAATAGAGGCTGCAATCGCCTCTCTCCCTGAAAAGGGGCGTGCATGGAATAAGGAGTATATAAACGACGAATGGATGGACGGCGAGCAGGTCTGCCGTTACCTGGGTATCAGCGGGCGTACCCTTCAACGCCTCCGCTCGGATCACGTGATCACCTATTCGGCCATCAACCGGAAGCTGTATTATTCCCTCACGGAAATCCGCCGTGTGCTGAAGGAGCGTTCCGTGCGGCGCAAGAACCAACCAAAGGAGTAGGCCATGTTTCTGGACAAGGAATATTTCGACGGATGGATGCAGCGGCTCTCGGAACGGCTGGAACGTATCGAGAAGCTGTGCGCGGGGGACGTGGAGCAACCGCTTTCCATCCTGCCTGACGGGGAGCGTCTTCTGGACAATTACGACCTGTGCCGTATGCTCAATATCAGCAAGCGCACACTCCAGCGTTACCGCACCTCGGGAGAGCTGCATTACGAGATGATCTATCACAAGACCTTCTACCGGGAATCGGACGTCCTGCGGTTCATCGAGCGTAACTTCAGTAATTTCCGCAAGCTGAAAAAGGATCGTCCTGCCGGTTCCGGTTAGGCCCTGTCCCGAGAGTCCGGCGTCATGGAAAAACGCGGAGATACATGGAATAAGGCACGACAAGGCGGTACAACCGCTCGATATTTGCCGTAAAATCAGTATGTTTGCTGAATGAAGCCTATATAATAATGAAGCAATGAAAGAAACTGATAAAATATATCCTGCCGACAAAGGGGAGGAAGAGCTGCTGCATAATGTGCGCCATATCTTGCAGGAAGCGCGCGCGAAGGTGATACATCATGTCAATTCGACCCTCGTGAGGGCTTACTGGCAGGTAGGGAAATACATAGTGGAGTACGAGCAGCAGGGAACCGACCGTGCCGGATATGGCAAGGCTGTCATCAACACCCTTTCCAGGCGGCTCGTGGCGGAGTTCGGAAACGGGTTCACGGCCACCAACCTGCGGTACATGAGGCAGTTTTACCAGTGCTACCCGAAATATCACACGCTGTGTGATAAATTGAGCTGGTCGCATTGCCGCACGCTTCTCAAGGTGTCGGGCGATGCCGCCCGTGATTTTTACCTGCACGAGTGCGTCAAGGAAAACTGGAGTGTCCGGCAGCTCGACCGCCAAATCAACACGCTTTTCTATGACCGCCTGCTGGCCAGCCGAGACAAGAAAGCTGTGAAAGAGGAGATTTCCCGTACCGAACCCGGACGTGTCGAACCCAAAGAGATCATCCGCGACCCGTATATCCTGGAGTTTCTCGGTATCCCGCAGGGAGAGCATTTTCTGGAAACCGATCTGGAGCAACTGCTCATCAGCCGCTTGCAGCGCTTGATGCTCGAACTCGGGAAAGGCTTCGCCTTCGTCGCGCGACAGAAGCGTATCTCCTTCGATGACAAGCATTTCTACATCGACCTGGTCTTTTACAATTACCTGGCCCGTTGTTTCGTTTTAATAGACCTTAAATCCGGGGAGCTGACCCATCAGGATTTGGGGCAGATGCAGATGTATGTCAATTACTACACCCGTGAGTTGATGAATCCCGGGGATAACCCTCCGGTGGGTATCGTCCTCTGCGCGGAGAAAAACGACGCGGTCGTCCGTTATACGCTGCCCGAAGATGAAAAGCAGGTCTTCGCCGCCCAGTACATGACCTATCTTCCCACGCAGGAGGAGCTGCAAACACTCTTGCAGGAAGTGTGACGACAACGCTCACGGACATATGAAAAAAGCCGATGGAAATCTGTACTTCCGTCGGCTTTTCGTTTACATCTTGATCCCTTTCTTCGCAGGGCCGTTCTCCGGCGGGCTGCCCACGCCCGCGATCACGATGCGCCCCCCGGAGGCGTCGGCAATCTGCCGCAGCCGGGAAGGAATACGGGCCGCCGTGTTGTCTTCCTTCGGGAGCTCTTCCGCCGTGTCATGCCGTTCCCGGCACACGTCGTTATCCTCCTCCGCCTCCTTTCCCTCGCTCTCTTCTATCGGTTTGAGGCTTTGCTGTATCCTGCGGTCTATTTCCGTCAGGTCAGCTTTTAGGGCCGTCAGTTCGGGCTCCTTGCGCCAGGAACTTTCCACCACTTCCCGCAGGACGGGAATATCTTTCTCCAGTTCCTCATTCTTTTTCCGGAATTTCTCCAGTGTCGGCTCGATGGTCGCGAGCGCGTGGATGAAGTTCATCGCCGCCAGTCGCGGGTCGGAGGCGATATTCCCGTAGTTATACTGGTATAGATAATCCCCTTCACCCCGGACATAAAAACGGTTCTGCACCAGGTCGAGCCCGTCTTTCCCGGTCGTTTCGCTCTGGACGAGCAGCTCGAACCCGTAGAGGCTCCCGATGGGTTCGAGCCTGTCGAGCGTGCGTGCCGTTTCGGCGATATGGTTGAGCTGTTTCCCGATGAGCTTGGGGTCGGAGGTTTCCAGCCCGTTCAGTTTCACGGGATTGCGGTACGAGCCGTCCTCGTTGAACTCGACGCGGGCCTTGAAGTGTTCCAGATCCTTGCCGATACGCCGTATCAGGTCGTTGTTCTTCTCTATCTTCTCCGTGATCTGCTCCAGCTTGTAGCGGCTCGATGATTTGCCGCGCACGAATGCCTGGCGTTCGCTTTCGAGCGTGGCAATCTTCTTCTCCAGGCGGGCTTTGTCCAGCAGGTCTGTATTTCCCGAGAGGACGGCGACATACTCGGAAAAATTCATGCCGCTCTTTTCGTCGATGGCCCCCTCGTCGATGGTACGGCTTCCCATGTTGTTGGTCTTGAGCTGGCGGATGAACAGTTGCTTGTTGTGCAACAGCCCGAACTTGTAGGCGTCGAGCGACTTCTCGACGGCGTATAATATCACGTCCACCTTGTTGTCGGCATGGAGTTTGGCGATCTCGTTCCCGGTGCGTATTCCCCGCCCGTCGCGCTGCTCCAGGTCGCTGGGACGCCAGGGGCAGTCCAGGTGGTGTATCGCCACGCAGCGTTTCTGCGCGTTCACTCCCGTCCCGAGCATCTCGGTCGATCCGAAGAGTACGCGGATTTTTCCGGTGTTCATACCGGCGATCATCTCCTTGCGCGCTTTTTCCGAGGTCGCCTCCTGGATGAACCGCACCTCGCTTTGGGGTATGCCGTAATCCTCCGCGAGTTTACGCCGTATCTCGGAATAGACGTTCCACCCCGCTCCGGGTTTGTAGGTTCCCAGGTCGGAGAATACGAACTGCGTACCTTTGTACGCCTCGAAACGGCGGTAGTAACCGGCAATCATACGGGCGCAGTGGCTCGCCTTGTTGTCCACGTGGTCGCTGTATAGTTCGGGGTCTATCATACGCATATCGAGCGACATCTTGCGGGCGTAGTCTGTGGCAATGAGCATTTTCGCCTTTTCCTCCCGCTCCGAGAGCGGCAGGCGGCCCAGGAGCGTGGCATCGCCCGATTTGGCGAACTGCACCAGTCGTTCTATGAACTCCGTCTGCTGGGGTGTCGGCGGGATATTGTGCAATATCTCGTTCTTTTGCGGTCGGTCGATCCCTATATCCTCCGCCGAGCGGTAATCTGTAATCTCGGAGTAGAACATGGCCAGTTCGGGAACCTTGATGAAATATCGGAACCGTTCTTTCTGCACGACCTCGTTGGTCACGGAAAACTCGTAGTCGATGGTTTTCTTGGCAAATATGGCCGCCCAGGCATCGAAGGTGCGGATATTCTGACGCTCCAGCTCCTTCGGGCGCAGGTACTTGAAAAGCAGGTACAGTTCCGTGAGCGAGTTGGAGATGGTCGTTCCCGAGAGGAACGTCGCCCCCAGGTCGCGGCCCGTGCGCTGCTGTATGGTACGCAGCGCGAAAAGCATGTTGAGCGCCCGCTGCGACCCCTCGGGATTTCCGAGGCCCGCCACCCGGTCATGCCGGGTCGTGAAAGTCAGGTTCTTGAATTTATGGCTCTCGTCCACGTAGAGGTGGTCGATACCCATGAGGCGGAAGTCCACGGCGTCGTCCTTGCGTGTTTCCAGCGCGTGCGCCACCTTCTGCAACTTGGCTTCCAGGTTGGCCTTGCGTTTCTGACACCCTTTCATCATGGCGCGGGAAACGTCCCTGCCTTGTGCTTTGAGCACTTCGAGGTTCTCCTCCACACAGTCCAGCTCGGCCTGCAATATCTCCTGCTGTATCTCCGGAGACTGGGGTATCATGCCGAACTGTTCGTGCGAGAGGATCACGGCGTCCCAGTCGTTGTTGCGTATCTCCCGGAAGATGCGCTCACGCTTCCGGGGCGTGAAATCCTCCTTGCCCGGGTAGAGGACTTTGGCCATCGGGTAAGCGGTGCAGAACGTCCGGGCTATTTCATGGATGTTGGCTTTCAGCCCGATAATCATGGGTTTGTTGGCCAGTCCGAGGCGTTTCTTCTCGTAGGCCCCGCAGCACATGATGAGGGTCTTTCCGCCGCCCACCTCGTGGTCGATTATCCCGCCGCCGAGCAGTTTGTCCATCCATATCGCGTCCTTCTGGCTGTCATACAGATTGTCTATTCCCAGCCCCTTGAGGTCGAGGTCGGGGAATTCCTGGTGCGTCCCGTCGTACTTCGGGCGCACGTAACAGTTGAAAGTACGGTTATAGAGGTCTGTCAGGCGGTCTTTGAAGTCGGACGACTGCTCGCGCAGCCATTCGGGGAAAGCACCCCGGATCTCGTCTATCTTGCTGTTGGCGAGCTGTATGGCCTCCCCGTCACGCACTTTGACCTCCCGCCGTTCGCCGTCCACCCATTTGAGGACGGTCTTGGTGATGTCGGGCGAAGTGTTTTGCAGGGCGTGTTTCAAAAGGTGCAGGCCGTTGTACTTACGGGTCTGCGCGCTGACGGCATACTGCTCCGTGATCTTCACGTTCGTCGCTTCCGCCTTCACGCCGTACTCGTCCAGGTTGGAGGCGAAGGTGATCTTCACCTCCGTATCGAAGAGCGAGGAGGCGAAACGCTCGTAAATACCTTTTGGAATCCACCGTTCGCCCAGGTTGAAGTCCAGGTCGTCGAAAGCGATGGGTTTGGGTGTCGCCTCGCGCAGAGCCTCCAGCGATTCCCGGGCCGGGGCGTGGTCGGGATTCTCCCGCAGGAACGCCTCGATCCGTTCGGCTTTCCCGATGACATTGCCGGCGATGAACTTGTCGGCAACCTCGTAGCCGTCCGTTTCCGGGTTGTAATAGATACGTCCTTTCAGTTCCCCGAGTATTCCCTCCACGGTAGTTCCCGTGAGCGATGCCATGTAGCGAGGTTCCACCCGGCCGTACTTGTTCAGGCTGGCCACAAGGGCCTCCGAAGCATCGTCGGCGTGCGTGATCTCATCGGGATTGAAGGCCACGGGACGCTCGAAGATGTCGGCTTTGCGTGCCTTGCCGTCGATGTAACGCTCCAGCGATAGAATCTCCGTCCCCCGCGCGTCCATCTTGATCAGGTCGAGGTTGCGTTTGTCATTGAGCCGTCCGAAGCGTTCGGTGAAATTGTCGTAAAGCCGGTTGAGCATCTCCCGCAGGGCGGGGTTCGCCGTCAGCGTTTCCGCCTCGTTGTTATAAAGGTGGTAATAGGCATCGCGTATCTCGATATACATGGAGGCTTTCGTCCGTTGTGCAGGCGTGAGTTCCAGCGGGTGGAACATGGGTTGCAGGGATTCAATCCCCCGCAGGTAGCCGACCCGGTTTTGTCCGTCCGTGACGAGTGTCCCTTCGCGGAAATAGGGGGCGACCTCCCCCTCGAACGGGCGGGGTTTCATATCCACCTCCCGTATCTGTGGCGTTTCTTTACCGGGTTCTTCCTCCTCCGGATTTTCCGACGTGTCGAACAAGCTGCCCGTTCTCGGCGTACCGGCGGCTTGTTTCCGTCTGTCTTTCGGGGCTTCCGTCGGGGGGCGTACCGCCTGCCGTTCCCGCTGTTCCGGAGTTTCCTGCTGCCGGGCGCTTTGTCGGCGCAGTTCCGCCCTCCGTTCCGGGGTAAGCGACATCATCATCTCGTAAAAGCCGTTGATCGGCGGGTTGTCCTCCCAGTTCAGGGAGGCATACAAGTCTTCGGGATCACGCTCCGGTGGCGTCGTTTTCGGCATTTCGCTCTTCTGTTCCTCCGGAGAGGAGGCCGGGGCGAATAACGAGGGTTGCCGGGGCGTCTTCCGCTTTGCTCCCCGGCGGCTGTTCCTTTTCTTGGATATACCGAGTTCTGCCTGCCGCCGCTCCTCGGCGCTGAAGCCGAACAGGTCGTAGAGCGTCAGCAACGGTTCCTGCTGCACGTTTACCGGTTCGGCAGGCGCCGCTTTCCCCCCGTCGGAAAAGGACCGAAACCGGGGGGTCCCCGCGCCCCTTTTGGCAGGTACGGGAGCCGCCGTTTCCACCGTGTCGAAAAGCGACCCGGCGAAGCCCTCCCGCGGTTTCGGTTCCGTTGTTCCGCCCACGTGCTGCACGGGAGTATCCGCCATGCCGAAATCTTCGGGTTTCGGCGGGTGCTGCTCCCACAAGCGATTCTCCCGCTCCTTCGACCAGGCCCCGAAGTCGGCCAGATCCTCTCCGGTCGGTTCTCCGGCGGGTGTGGCGGCAGAATCCGGTAACACTTGTCCGGGTTTGTTTTCGATTCGGGTAATCTCCCCGGTTTCGGTATCGACATGGTAGCCCTGCGCCGCCATTTCTGCGACGACGCGGCGTTTTTCCTCCTCTTCCCGCTGCTGCTGAAGGTTACGGGCGTCGGCGATAATCTCCTTGACGATTTCTCCGGCAAGGCGGGGCTCGTATCTTTCGGCACGCTGGCGTTCCGCCTGACGGGAACGGGACAATTCCCGCTCCGGTGTACCGGGTGTCTGTTCCGGAGCATGTTCCAGGCAATAACTCTCGTTGAAATGCCGGTTGAAATCCTCCGAGAGCATACGCCGCATCTCCCGGTCGATGCCGTCCACGCCCTCCGCGTGGGTGAACTCCATCGCCGGTTTGCCGTAGGGGTCTTTGCCTACTTTGGCCTCGGTATGGATCACTCTGTCGAACGACTGGAAAAGGTTGTTTATCCGGATGCCGTTCGACAGCTTGCGGGATTCGATGAAATCCCGCTGCCGTTCGGACAGTTCCCCCGTGGCGGCTTTCTTTTGCAGGATAACCAGGTCGCTGCCGACCTCCGTCCCTGCGTGTTCTGTAAAGAGGTTGTTCGGCAGCCGGATGGCCGATACGGGCTCGCAGCGGTTCATCAGCCACTCGCGCACGGGGCGTCCCTGCTCGGCGTTCAATACTCCCTGCGAGGTGATGAATGCCACCAGGCCGCCCTCGCGTACCATATCGACGGACTTCATGAAAAAATAGTTGTGCAGCGCCCGTGTGCCTTGCCGCCGCACGGGGTCGGTATGGGTGGAGAAGAACGGGTCGAAGAGCGCCACGTCCCCGAAAGGGATGTTGCTCACGGCCACGTCGTAGTAACCGGCGTATTTGGGTTCGATACGTTCGAATCCCTGTACCCGCACCCGTTTTTCGGGATGCAGGTGCTTCAGGATCAACCCCGTGGCGGGGTCTTTCTCGAAGCAGGTGATCTCCGCGTAGGGGTCGTGGAAATCCACGGCATTGACGAAAACCCCCGTTCCCGCGCTGGGGTCAAGAATACGTTTTGGGACGATCCGCGTGTCCCATATCGCCTCCACGATGGCGTCTGCCACTTTCGGGGGCGTGTAAAAAGCCGTCAGGACGGAGTTCTTGATCCCGTCCATGTAGCGCTTGTATTCCCGTTCGTCGGGAGTATTCGCCCTGATGACCTCGTGCAACTCGGCCACGAGCGTTGCCATGCCGTCCTTGTCCGGTTTCCCGGTGGGGTTTTCCAGCACTTCCTTGATGGCGCCGAAGCCGCTGTATGCGCCGAGTGTCCTTTCTTCTTCGGGAGTCGGCGCCCGCCGTTCCCTGTCGAGCGTGAAGGCCGTCTTCAGCGCGTCGATATTCTGGCGGAGGTGGGTTTTCTTATTGAATGCCATCTTCGAGAAGTATTTGGACGGTTCCCGTCAGTTCGGTATAGAACAGTTCGTAGTCGGGCGTGTCGGCGAAGTCGTCCGTGAGGTCGTACTTCTCCAGCACTCCGCGGCAGAGGGGCAGCAGGCGTAGAGCCGCCTGCCGGGCGGTATCCTCGGGAATCTCCGCCTCGAATTCCCTCCAGAGGATGTTTACCAGCGTGTTGTAGGGTGAAAAGTGCAGTCCGCGGCAGAGTTCCTCGCGGGCAATTTCTTCGGCCTCGATGTGGTTGCAGCCCGAACGGATCGCCTCGCTGTACGCTTGGGCGGCGCTGTCGGCCCGCTCGGCGATGAATTCACCTTCGGCGATGAGTTCCGGGTGGCTGTCCTTGAGGTAGGATAGTAACGAAAGTCCGTAATAGGACAATTCCCCCGTGGGGGTATGGTGTTGCTTGTCTGGCATGATAAGAATTTTTAGTGGTCGTTGATAATCGGGGAAGAGAAAGGCGCCCCGGGTTCCCACCCGAAGCGCCGACCACTGAAAAAATCCTTATCAAACAAGCGTATCTCGTTATGACAGGTCTTTTCCAGTGGCAAAGGTAACGATTATTTCCGTTTGTTCCTCTTTCCCTGCCTGGGAGTATCGCGCGGTTCGAAAACGAACGAGGTCTTGAACTGGTCATCGAGCGTGAGGGCCGCGTCGAACGTCCCGCCGCCGTTTTTGACGAATCCTCGGATCGTGCCGGTTTTGCCTTTGGTCAGCAGTTCCGCGAGCTGCTTGTCGGTCAGCTCCTTGCGGGCCACGGTTCTCCATACGGTCAGGCCGCAATCGGGATTCTGACACTTGGCGAGTTTGGGATAGAACACCACGGGCCTGCCGCAACGCGGGCAGGCTGTGTCACTCTCCGCGCCGTCGATTCTTGCTTCCAGCAGTTCTTTGGCGATTTGCGAGGCGAAGACTTCGATACCGCGATGGAACGTCGGGGCGTCCATCTCCCCGGTAGCGATCTTCGAGAGGGCCAGTTCCCAGCCGCCCGTCATGGCGACATCGGCGATCTTCTTGTCCCTGACCACGGCATACACGGCCAGTCCCTTGTCCGTGGGTACAAGCGACTTTTTCTCTCGCCTGACATACTCGCGGGCAAAGAGCGTTTCGATGATGGCGGCACGGGTGGCGGGCGTGCCGATGCCGGCATCCTTCATCGCCTCGCGTTCGGCCTCGTCGGACAGTTCGCGTCCGGCGGTTTCCATCGCCGCCAGCAGGCTCGATTCCGTGTGAAGGGGGCGCGGCCGGGTCTGTTTCTGTTCCGTGCCGCATCCTTTGACGGGCAGCTCGTCGCCTTGTACGATGTCGGGAAGGAGGGTCATGTCCTCCTCTTTCTCCTCGACAGGTTCATTCAGGACGGCCCGCCAGCCCGTCTCGACCATGATACTGCCGCGGGCCGTGAAATCATGCCCCGCGCTTTGCAGGGTAAGGGAAGTGTTTTCTTTCACGCAGGCCCCGGAAAAGGTTTCGAGCATCCGCCCCGCGACCATCTCATAGACGATGCGGTGGTCGGCATCCAGTTCGGAGGGGAGGTTCTCGGTGGGAAGCAGCGCGTGGTGGTCGGCGATCTTTTCGTTGTCCACGCTTCGGCGGGAGAGAGATGCGGTATCCATCTTGCCCGCGTATTCCGCGAAACGGGGATAGCGTGTCATGTTCCCGATGAGTGCCGGAATCTCCTCGGCCACATCTTCCGATATATAGCGTGAGCCGGTACGGGGATAAGTGATGAACTTCTTCTCGTAAAGCGACTGGGCGATGTCGAGCGTTTTTTCTGCCGAAAAACCATACCGGCTGTTGGCCTCTTTCTGGAGTGTCGTCAGGTCGTACAAGAGAGGCGGCTGTTCCCAGGCCTCCTTGCGCTCCACGTTCACGACGCGTACCGTTCGGGCGCCGATAACCTCGGCGCGGGCTGCTTCCGCCTTCTCCCTGCCGTCGAATTTCTCCGTGGAGAGGACGGTGAACTCCGTGCCCTCCTTTGCCGTGGAGAGCTTCAGCCGGAAATAGGTGGCGGGCTTGAACGCCTTGTTCTCCAGGTAACGGGAGCAGATGATCGCCAGCGTGGGGGTCTGCACCCGTCCGAGCGACCAGACGCCCCGCCCGGCAGCCACGGCAAGCGCTTGCGAGGCGTTGATACCGACGATCCAGTCGGCTTCGCTGCGGGCTTTGGCCGAGAGGTAAAGGTTGTCGTATTCGTTGCCGGGGCGGAGGTGTTGTAACCCCTCGCGGATGGCCCGGTCGGTCAGGCTGCTGATCCATAACCGCACGAAAGGGGTGCGGCATTCCAGGTAAGAGTAGATGTAGCGGAAGATCAGCTCCCCTTCACGCCCCGCGTCGGTCGCGACGATGATGCGCTCGGCCATGCCGAACAATTCCCGGAGAATACCGAGCTGCTTCACGACACCCGGGTCGGCCTTATACTCTTTACCCTCCCGAACCTGCCGGGGCAGGAGGATGAACGATGATGGCAGGATAGGCAGGTTTTCCCGGCGGAAACCCGCGATGCCGTACTGTTGGGGCATTGCCAGCCCGACCAGGTGGCCGAAGGCCCAGGTTACGGCATAGCCGTTTCCCTCGATAAAACCGTCTTTACGGTTCGTGGCTCCCACGATGGCGGCGATCTCACGCGCCACCGAGGGCTTTTCTGCGATAATTACTTGCATGATGATTCGGATTTTTCAGTGGTTGTTTTCTTGTAGTTCTTCTTCTTTCTCTATTTCCGGACGGGCGATCAGCCGGCGGTCGTAATAGACATGGTTGCCGTTCCCGTCGTAATACTGCCGTCTGTCGTCCGCCTCTTCCGGGGGGGGGCTGCGTTTACCCGGCCGGAAATACAAGGCGGCCAGCGCCGCGATCAGGAGCGGCATGGCTCCGGCCTGCATGTAGAACCATTTCATACGCTACGCCTTGATGCCTTTGGAGTTGTTTTTCTTGTTACTGCGGTAATTTCTCCTCTGCGTCGGGGTGGCTTCCTGCTGTCCCTGCTTGAGCGGCTCTTTCACACCTTTGACCGCTTCGACGGTCTTGCCCTCGGAATTGACGGCGACCTGGGTACGGCTTTCAACGGCGGGTTTGACCTCCGCTCCCTGCCGTTTCGCACGGTCGGGATTCCAGCGGAAGAAGTCCATCTTGTTACGCTCGAAGTTGGGCTTGACCCAGGCGTTGAACGGCTCACCCTGCCCGTCCTTGACCATGCCCTTGATGTAGAAAGCCTTGACATCCGCCCGCTTGGAGGGATCATTCACCGCTTCCGTCCACTGGTCATAAGCCTCTTTGGGCACGGAGGCTTTGAGGATTGTCCGGTGAATCGTGAGCGTGGGCTGTCGTTCGGAGGCCGTAGTTTCCTGCCGTCCGTTTTTCTCGGCGGCCTTCTGGCGGTAAATCTCCTTGTTCTCCTGGGCGTAGCGGTTGCGATCCAAACCGTCGTAGGTAAAGGAATAGTTACGTTCGGCCGCGTCGATTTGGATATAGGCATCCCGCTTATAACCCGCGCGGGTGGTATATCCTTCGAGCAACACCTTGCCGCCGCCGTAGAAATCCATCTGCTTGCCTTCCGAGAGGTCGGCCTCCTTGATGCGGGCACGTTTTTCGAGTAACGAAACGGGCATGGGTTCCAGCGTGTTCGTCCATTTGTCTATCGACACGTAGCAGGGCGTGAGCTTGCCCGGCTCCAGCTCCAGGTCGATCACTTTCCCGGCATGACGGGTGTTCATCAGGTTCGTTTTCGCCTCCTCATCGAGCAGCACCCCGTGGAAGGGGGCGTCGAGGTCGGGTCGTTCCTGCCAGTAATGCGGCACGACGCGCAGCGAGC
>OGQR01001713.1_pt1 | contig 14544 bp, 9 predicted proteins | sample 1553271 | NCBI WGS metagenome assembly OGQR01 (sample SAMEA2579970, study PRJEB22360) | human gut metagenome | biome: human gut; feature: human-associated habitat; material: faeces | place: Denmark | collected 2008/2010 | reverse complement strand
TGGGCAAGACCGTCCGTGCCGGTATCAAGGCGATAGCCGCAGCGGGCGGCGGTGTGGTGCTGTTCCTGCTGCTGGCCTTGCCGGTAATCGCGGTTGCGGCGGCGCTGTCACCGGCTGGTGTTCTCGTGGACAGTCACACTATGGAGCCCACCGGCGAAGCTATGGAGGTGTGGGAGCGCCTGCCGGACGATCTCTCTATGGAGCGGCGCATGGTTGTCACCTATGCGCTGGCGCTGGTGGACAAGGTGGATTACTTTTGGGGCGGCAAATCGCTGGTGCTGGGCTGGGATGACCACTGGGGCGAGCTGACGGAGGTTACAGCCGAGGGCAGCGCCACCACCGGCACGGAGCAGCCCTACGGATTGGACTGTTCCGGCTGTGCGACACGTTCCTAACTGAAAAGGTTAGGCGTGAAACAAAAAATAAGGATTGAAAGGAGCCAGATAAAGTTTCATAGAACTGATATTCCAAGAAGTGGAATGACGGGGTAACGCCCTGAAACGCTCCCCTAAGCTCGCGGTATGCGGAGAGGTGCGCAAACGCCAAACCGTGTAAAGCCCGCTAAAGACGGCTGAGAGCTACCCTAACGCTGGGAGTTTCCCAGAGCGAGGAAAGTGCGCCAGAGGTGGCGTGTGTAGGTTATAGGCCGGGGGTCTATAAAGCGTCCATGGTGAGAATGCAGGTTCGTGACCTGCCGACGAATGTCCGAGTGTACGGGTCTAAATGCAGACATGGTAGAAATGCCATGACCGCCAAGCGCGGGGTACGTGGGGTGGAGTAAGGTTAGTCTGGGATAAAACACCCTGCCGTGTTACAGGCACGGCCAAGCGTACAGGCTTAAAGGACACACCTAAAGACGCCATGAAAAAGATAGGAATATCGGAACGTGGAAAGGTTAGAACATGGAGCATTTGCGTGCAATGAAGTGTTGGCGAGGGAAAGCCGCAAGGTATAACCCGCCTTTATCTAACCGAGAGCGATGTCATAGTACCGATGAAACCGTGATAATAAGCGGTGGAGGGATAGGCATTAGTCGTAGATTGAAAGAACAAATCAGAATGAAAAATGCAAAGGTTCGAGTATGACTAAGAAAGGCCACTTCTCGGGAAAGAGGAGGATGCCGACTTTGCCAACCGCAACGAAAGAACAGAAAGTGCAGAAAATCCGAAACGCTGAGTATTATGATTTTCAGGGTGTACAGGACACTTTATACACACAGAGCAAAGAAAACAAAGTGTTCAGAAAATTGATGACAATTATTCTCTCAGAAGAAAATATCATGCTGGCCTATCGCAATATCAAGAAAAATACAGGAAGTCATACACCCGGCGTGGATGGAAAAACAATCAAAGACCTGTCCAAGTGGCAGGAAGATAGCCTGATAACCTATATACGCACCAGATTAAAACACTATATTCCCCAACCGGTAAGACGTGTGGAAATTCCAAAAGCCAACGGTAAAACAAGACCGCTGGGTATTCCGACCATCATGGACAGATTGATACAGCAATGCGTCCTCCAAGTAATGGAGCCAATTTGTGAGGCGAAATTCCATGAACGGAATAACGGTTTTCGCCCATGTAGAAGTGCAGAACACACCATCGCACAAGTTTACAAATTCGTACAGCGCAGTGGACTGCACTTTGTGGTGGACATTGATATTAAAGGGTTCTTTGATAATGTCCAGCATGGGAAACTGCTGAAACAGCTTTGGCAGATGGGTATTCGGGATAAAACCTTGCTCTCCATCTTGTCAGCTATGCTAAAGGCAGAAGTCGCAGAAATCGGCTTCCCAGAACGGGGAACGCCGCAAGGCGGCATCATCTCGCCGTTGCTGGCAAATGTGGTACTGAATGAATTGGATTGGTGGATTTCCAGTCAATGGGAAACTATACCCACACATCATCAATATGCGGTTACCATTGCGCCAAACGGAACAGCGAGTAGAGGAAAGACTTATCGCGCATTGCAAAGCACGCAGTTAAAAGAATGTTGGATTGTCCGATATGCGGATGACTTCAAAATTCTTTGCCGCAAGCGCAGTGATGCGGTAAAGCTATTTGCCGCCACACAGCAATGGCTGAAAGCGCGTCTCGGATTGGACATTAGTCCTGAAAAGTCGGGGATAGTGAACTTGAAAAAGCATTACACTGAATTTCTGGGCATCAAAATCAGAGTGCGTCAAAAAGGGAAAAAAGCCAACGGGTCACCAGGGTACACAGTTTACTCTGGGATGACAGATAAGGCATATCAGGCAATGAAATCAAAGGTTCAGCAGCATACCAGAGCAATGGCACACCCGGCAGATACAAATGATGGGAGCCGTGCCGTAGATGCCTATAACGCCTATGTGCTGGGCATCCACAATTACTATCGTATCGCAACAAATATAACTCTGGATATGCGTAAAATAGCCTTTCTGGTCAAACACGAACTAAATGCACGCCTGCGAAGATATACGCAAAAATCGGGGGATAAACTCCCCAGTTATATTGCTGAACGGTATGGAAACAGCAAAATGCTTCGGTATGTATATGGACGGGCATTGATACCGATAGGGTATCTTAAACACAAAGCCCCCATGTTCAAGCCGAAGAAAGTCAATCGTTACACCCCAGAAGGGCGAGCCGAAATCCATAAAAGCCTCTCATGCGTCAACATTTCAATCCTAAGAGAAATGATGAGAAACCCCATCATGGATAGGAGTGTTGAGTACAATGACAATCGCCTATCGCTCTACTGCGGGCAAATGGGACGCTGCTATGTGACTAAACAGCCGCTGGAATTGGGGCATATGCACTGTCATCACCGCATACCAAGGCACTTCGGCGGAGATGACAAATACGGAAATCTGGTGTTAGTAACAGATGAAGTCCACCGCTTGCTTCATGCAACACGGCCAGATACGATTGCACATTATATACTGAAACTAAAACCTGACAGCAAACAACTGAGAACACTAAATAGACTTCGCAGATGGCTGCAACTGCCCGAATTTCAATCCTATACATCTTATTGAAAAGAGCGGTTGTAATTTTCATTGGTGATTTTCATTTCAACTTACGATGGAACGCCGTGTGAGCTGAAAGGTTCACGCACGGTGTGGAGCGGGGGAAAACCTGGAGATAGTATCAAAGGGTTACCTATCGCTATTCGTGGACTGGGCGTTCTACAACGCCAGCGGCGGCAGATACATCATCGGGCAGGGCGGCGGCGCAGCAGAGCAGCATGCCAACTGCGTGGACATAGAGTGGGACGAAGTACAGCCGGGGGACTTGCTGTTCTATCCGGAGGATGAACACGTCGGCATCGCCGCTGGCCGCGACTGGCTGGGCCGCCTGCTGGTGGTGCATTGCGCCTCCGGCACAGGCGGCGTGGCGATCTCCCACCGAACCGGCTTCGAGACAGCCGCAAGGCCGGTGTGGTATGAAAAAGAAAGCTGAAAGATGGACGTTCAATTGAATATAGGCCATAAATATGCTATAATTCCCAATATATAAGTGGACTCTATTGCCAAATAAGCACAACAATGAATAAACTGGAGGAAATACTACGATGATATGGGACGTTCTGAATAAAATTGCAATTATTGGGACAATTTTGGGAATACCTGCGACACTGTATGGTATTTATTCACTTTCGTATAAAACAATTGTGGTGTATGATAGGTATCGAGAGCCAAACGAGGCTGGAGGTAATACATTAGTGATTGAGAAATTTACACGGAACGATGCACGCCGAGGGAAAAAAGAGAATAGCGAACGAATGTATCACCTTAAGGGCAAGAGTGATGATGACACAAATTGGATTTAAGGAATGAAAATGCAGATATATCGTTAGCTTTGCGGACGGCGAACACATCGGCATTGCCACAGGCCGCGATTGGCGGTGTATTGTGCCTCCAGAACAGGTGGCGTGGCGATTTTTCACCGCGATGGCTTCGAAATAGCCGCAAGGCCTGTGTGGTACACAGATGAATAGAGGGCAGAGGAAATTCCTCTGCCCTGCTTTTATGAGAAATAGTGCGGAAACGTAGGCATTTGATTGAATATGAAACCCCAATATGATATGATCAATATACAAATAGACTTCAATGCTAAAGACAGGAGGCGGGGTATGTTTAGTACAGATAAACCGATTACCGATGTAAGCGAGGATAAATTGGGACGCAGTGGATTTGCAGAGCGTTTAGCAAAGGCGATTATCAATTTCGATACAGCAGATAGTTATGCAATAGCTTTACAGGGATCATGGGGATGCGGGAAAACGTCGGTATTGAACATGGCGATTTGCAAAATTGAAGAGCTTGCTGGCGAAAAGACTGTCATCGTAAAATTTAATCCATGGAACTTTACGACTACGGGGCAATTGATTGATCAATTCTTTGCCACTATGTCAAGCAAACTGAAACTTTCCAAGAGTGACGAGAGACTACGAAAGGTCGGGGGATTGATTGAGAAATATTCATCTATTTTAGAATATACGCAATATATACCGGGCGTGGGCTTGTATATGACTGCGCTTACAACGTGTGATGATGGTAATAGGGCAGAGGGATTTCCTCTGCCCTGCTTTTGTGTATCTAGATTTACATCACTTGTTGTCGCGTTATTTACTCTGATGCCTGCAAATTGTGCCGAAATGTGTCTCAACTTGAGACGGAATTAATCGTGTGTTTCGTGCCAATTGTAAACGTGTGGATAAGCTAGTCTGTGATATTCAAAGAGAGATAAATGGGAAATACTATCAATTGATGTATGGTAAAAAAGCGTATAATAAAGGTTCGAATATTTGAGAACAGATATGTGCGGATAAGTGACATATTGCCATAAATCCTGTCGAAATCCATCTCAATCTGAGATGGATTTCCTGTTTTTAACAGCACTTCGGACGGTAGTGGCAAACATATTTTGTGGAGTGCTACGTCATCTACTGGCTGGACGCGCCGGTGGCGAAGTGAATAAAACAGCACCGGCGGCGTTACCCACACGCTGCCGGTGCTGCTTTGAGGTGGTGTTCCTCATGGAAAAGAAAAGTAAAAGTATGGTTGGCTGAACCATGTCCTTATCATAGCAGGTCGAATAGTGTTCGTGAAGCGCATCTTTGTTCTTGAAAACATGAGGACTTGTATAGTATAATGCTTCTCGAAATGAGGTGCGCCATGAGTATTTCCAAATATCAGGTCTTTCTGAAAACGGTCTCCTGCGGCAGCTTCTCCAAGGCGGCGGAGGCTATGAACTTCACCCAGTCCGGCATCAGCCACGCCATCAACTCGCTGGAAAACGAGCTGGGCGTGAAGCTGTTGAGCCGCAACCGCGGCGGCGTGGTGCTGACGGCGGACGGACGGGCGGTGCTGCCCAAAATTGAGAAGCTATGCGCCGCCCACCACTCCCTGATGCAGACGGTGGAGGGGCTGAAGGACATGGACAGCGGCCTTGTGAAGATCGCCACCTTCTCCAGCGTATCTGCCCAGTGGCTGCCCCGCATCCTCAAGAGCTTCGGGAAGGTATATCCCAACATCGAGTTTGAAGTAGTTACCGGCGATTTCTATGACCAGATCGAGGGATGGATCGTCAACGGCACGGTGGACTGCGGCTTTCTGCGTCTGCCGTCGGTGAAGCGATTGCAGACCTACGCCCTGCACCGGGACGAATTGCAGGTCATCGTCCCCTGCGACCACCCCTACGCCGATCGCGACCCGTTCCCCGTGTCTGCGCTGGCAGAGGAACCCTTCATCCAGCTGGAGGAGGGAGACGACTACGAGATCATGGCGGCCTTTGACGAGATGGGCATCCGCCCCAACGTGAAGTACATCGCACGGGAGGACAGGACTATCTTGGCCATGGTGTCGGAGGGGTTGGGCATCAGCCTGCTGCCGGAGCTGATGGTGCGCCACAGTCCCACGCCCATCAAGGTCTGCCATGCGCCCCTGCATTTCTACCGTACCATCGGCATCGGTGTCAAGGACAAGAAGGCACTTTCCAACTCCACCCGTCTGTTCGTGGACTATGTGCGGACGTGGGTAGCGGAGAACGGGAATACATAAACGTTCAACTTTCGCTAAAAAAGCATGAGAACACGTCATGTAATACAGATAAAAACGCAGTTCTCGTAAGGCTTCGCAGGAATGAACAAACAACACCGCAAAAATGTATCCTTCCGCGAAACAAAATCCCTCTTGCAAAACGGCACAGTGTCTATGATAATAGCAACCGTAGTCCCCGAAAAGTGAATAGGCTTCCGGTTCAAGGCGCTGCGGCGCTGCGATGAAAGATGGAATGAGGGTCAGAGTCCCCGCGAACAGGTCACTGTGAGGCCTCCCGATGTGGAGGATAAGTCAGGTACACGCCGGAAATGCCACGAATGCAAGCGCCTGAAACCGAGTTGCATGAACGGGGGCTTCGCGCCCGTTTACACGAGAGAAGCGTCGGCATTTGCCGGCGCTTTTTGCATGAAGTCAGGGCACCTATGGGGGACGGAAAGGTGCTTGAAAAAATGGGAGAACGGAGGAAATACGTCCGCAGGGACGCAACGGTGGAACGGCTATCCGCTATCTTTTTAGAGGATATGGTTGGGAGCGTAAAGCCATCCACACTGGCGTGCTACCGCCGCAACATCCAATGCCACATCCTGCCGGCGCTGGGCGAGTGCGTGGCGGCGGAGGTGACGGCGGAGGAGATCAACGACTTCATCCAGCAGTTACAGGAGGACTATTCGCCCAAGCTGGTGCGAGAAATCGGTGGCCTTCTGCTGCGGATCGTGGGCATGGCCGGTGTGGGCTACGGCGAGGATGTGACGCTGCCGAAGGTGCGGCAGAAGGCCGTGGAGGTATTCACCGAACCGGAGCTGAAGCAGATGGGGCAGGTCATTCTGCGCCGTCCGGACAGGACGGGACTTGGCGTACTGCTGACAGCCTACACCGGCCTGCGGCTGGGAGAGCTGTGCGGCCTGCAATGGCAGGACGTGGACGTCGGCGCGGGACTGCTGCACATCCAGCGGACGGTGGAGCGCATCGCGCAGATAGGCGGCGGGACGTGCCTGACGGGGCAGCCACCGAAAACGGAAAATTCCGAACGCTGGATACCTATCCCGAAAGAGATGCTGCGGATGCTGAAGCCAGAGACAAAGCAGCCGGACAGCTATCTGTTGACCGGCGGAGAGCTTGTCCCCGACCCGCGCACCTGCCAGTACCGCTACAAGGCGCTGCTGGAGCGCTGCGGTGTGCGGTATCGGAATTTCCATTGCCTGCGGCACAGCTACGCCACGCGGTGCGTGGAGCGCGGGGTGGACGTGAAAAGCGTCAGTGAGCTTCTGGGCCACGCCGATGTCCGCACCACGCTTCGGCTATACGTCCACTCGTCTATGGACTACAAGCGCAGGGCCGTGGAGGGGATAGGATTTTTGAAAGGAATAACGTAAAAAAGGACGCCGAAAGGCGTCCTTTTTCTATCCGAAAAATGTCAAAAAATTTTCGCAAAGTAACATACTTTGCGAAAACCTCTCAAAAATGACCGTATAACAGTATATTCCAGCTTTTTCGACTTGTCAATATGGACTTGCGAAATGCAACATATTTTGCCCCTGTGTCACGGAAGCCTTGCGCGGCAGCGGCTGGCGGTCTCGTTCGCAAAGTATGTTACTTTGCGAAAACGCAGATGACCAAAAAATGGAAAACTTCATAGCATTGAGTTCTGTGACGTCGTGTGGCTGCGTGTTGCAAAGGCGATTTTTCGCCAGGGCGCAGCCTAAAAGGAACATGGGTCAAAACCCACCGCGGACGGCACTGTGAGCGCAAGGAATTGACCAAAACGGCGAAAGCCGTTGGGTAATACCCGCCATTGGAGCGAAGGCTCTGAGAAGGTAGGTCATGTACGGGAAAACCGCTGGGACACAACGGTTTTCGTGGCGCGAGGGCAGTAGAATTGCACGATCGAGGACTTTTGTTTGCAGCGGCGCTTCTTCGTTGTGACGAGGGTAGGAGTGTACGCTGACGAGGTTCGTCAGCGTTTTTTCTTACCGCCACATCACCATAGGGAGGAGTATGTCCATGAGCCATTTCAACCCCAACCAGCATTTTGATGTTGAGAACTGGCGCGAACAGAAGATCGCCCAGCGCACCAAGGACGCGCTGGCGGCGCGGGACGCGGCGTTTGCCGAAAAGCACGCGGGCACGCCCCTGCGAGAGCTGGCGCTGTATCTGGCCCGGTGTGCCCGCACCCTGCGCCACAGCCCCGCCCCCTGTGAGGTGGACGGCGGCGTGTTCATCGAGCAGCGCTTCGGAAGCGGGGACGCGGCGCTGCGGGCGGCGTGTCTGCCGCCTACGCGGACGAAGGCGAAGCTGAACGGCACGGCCCGCTACCGCAAGGAACGGGCCATACAGGAGCCGCTGTTCCTGGCGGAGCGCAAGGAAAAGAAGCGGCAGAAGCAGATCGAGAAAAACCTGCGGCAGGGCCAGCTGGCCCACGAGAAGGCCGTGAAGCGCCGCGCCGAGAAAGAAGCGGCAAAGGCCGCAGAGCAGGAGGTGTCCTGCTGAGTTACCCTTGTCAAGCCGAGACAGTCTGAACGGAGACTGTCAGCTTTCCATAAGGGTGGGAGGGGAAAAGCCGCCCCTCCCACCTCCTCTCTTTGTTGAACGGCAAAACCACATACAACTGACTTGAAAATAGGAAGAAATAGAAGGAGCAAACATACATGATCTCTTTGAGTGAAATACTGCATACCATCGCCCAGGCGCTAATGATCCCCTGCCTTATCATCCTGCTGGTCCTCATGGCCGGTGCGGTCTGGCAGATCGGTGACATCGTGGTAGAGTACATCGCGGAGCGCCGCAAGCACAAGTGCGACGTGCCCCAGCTGCTGCGGGACGTACACACAGCGGGCGCGGACGGCCTTGCGGAGCTGATTGAAAACAGCGGCCTGCTGCGGAGGCAGAAGAAAGCCCTGCTGGAGCTGGCAGAGAGCCGCGGCCTGCCGAAGGACACCCTGACGGCGCTGGCGGAGCGCCTGCTGGCCACGGAGGAAGCGCGGAACGCCCGCACCACCTCCGTCACCGACATGATCGCCAAGCTGGGCCCCATGTTCGGCCTGCTGGGTACGCTGATACCCCTCGGCCCCGGCATCGTGGCACTGGGACAGGGCGACACGGTGACGCTGTCGGAGTCCATGAACGTGGCGTTCGACACCACCATCGCAGGCGTCATCAGCGCAGCGGTGGCCAGCGTCATCTCCCATATCCGCAAGCGCTGGTACAACGACGATATGGTGTCGCTGGAAACGCTGATGGAGGCAGTTCTGGAGGAGGTCACGAGCGATGTTGAAGGGTAAGTTTTCCTCCCGCCGTCATGTGACGGAGGAAGTGGACGCCATGGCTGGCGTGGCAAACCTTGCGGACGTGATGCTGGTGTTCGCCTGCGGCCTGATGGCGGCGGTCATTCTGAACTGGAACGTGGACCTGAGCAAGACCCGCGTGGAGATCCTCCAGCGGGAGCAGATGCAGGAACTGGACAACGCAGAGGAGATGGAGCAGGACATCCAGTCCTCCAGCAGCTTCGAGCAGAAGGGCACGGTGTACGAAGACCCGGAAACCGGCAAGCTGTATGTGGTGATGCCGAAAAGCGGTAACTAAATAGTTTTTACATAGATACGTTCAACAATGAGAGGAGCAAATCACATGAAGAAACGGACAAGCAACGTGTCCCGGCGCGTGGTGAGCCTGCTGATGAGCATGGTGCTCACGCTGACGCTGGTGACCCCCGCGGCGTTTGCCACGGAGGTGGTGGGCGGCAGCGGCACGACCATCGTCGAGGGCAACACGAACCAGGCTGACGCCAACCCTAATGAGGATACCGAGGGCAAGGACGACGAAAACAAGGACACCGAGCACGGCGGGGATGAACAGCCTACCAACCCCGGTGATGAGGACAAGAACCCCGGCGAGGGTGAGGACGATGTCAACGCGTCTTCCAATGAAGCCGATACTCAGGAGGGCGAAGGCACTGATACCCCCGTGGTTGCCCAGCGCACGGTGACACTGGAGAAGTGGAATAAAAATGCCGCTTATGATGTGAAGATCGTCATTCCCGCTGCGACTTCCGAGCCCGGCGAGGGCGAAACGACTGAAGCACCCGGCGAGGGCGAGAATGCCGGCAGCGGCAATGAAACGCTGAGCACCGAGTATACCGGCACCGATGAGAAAATCACTTTGAAATTGACCACGGAGGATTATACCGATAACCCCATTATTTATATCAAGTCCTCCGCGGATGAAGTTGTGGCCGAAACTACGCCCAAGCTGGGTGACGACGGCACACTGGAATATGTATTTACCGGAGAGGAAACCGACATCACTTTGTACTACGGCACGAAGGATGATTTTGTCTCTGCTTGGTATGGCGATGGCAGTGCTACAAAGTATACCATCCGCAGCGCCGAGGAGCTGGCGAATTTCGCACAGTTGGTGAATAGCGAGAATGATTTTTCCGGCAAGACCATCACGCTGGGTAAGAATATTGTGTTGGACGGCAGCGATTGGGAATCTATCGGCACAGCGATAAACTCGTTCAAGGGGACATTCAACGGCAGAAACGGTAGTACCTACTACACCATTTCCGGCCTGAATGGTGACCTGTTTGGTGTGGTAAATGGCATCATACAGTATGTGACCATTGACGGCGGCAAAGGTCGGTTGGTGGGCGAGTTGGAGTCCGGCACGGTGGAGAATTGTATGTCCACCGCAAAGGTCACCGGCGAAGGCGGCGGACTGGTGGGGACCAGCACCGGCACGGTAAAGAACAGCTATTACTACAACGCGGACAGCATCAACGTGCCTGCCGTGGGCGGCAGCGGCACGGTGACCAACTGCTTCTATTTGGCAGATACTTCCACCTTCGGCGCAAAAAGCAGCGACACCGGCAAACGTACAGCGGAGGAGTTCCAGCTGGGCCGTGTGGCGTATGAACTGGGGGCATCTTCTTCCGTTTGGGTATATGACACGACCAAGGCTGAAAAAACGCCGCAGTTGGGGAGCAATTCCACAACAATGACAATGGCGGTGGCGAGTGAGCTGAAGCTGACCAAACCGGAAAAACTGCCTGAAGGGGTGAAGGTCACACTCGGCAATGACAGCGACAAAAAGACGCTGACCGATGCCGCCGGAAACCAATACTACTATGCTGCAAGCGGCTACCCCCCCAAAGGCGTATCTGATGTGCCGGTCACATTCACCGCGCCGACAGGATATCAAATCGTATTTGCTCCTGCGGCAACACAAGTGGGAGGAACAGACTACTATCTTCGTATAACCGGCAGTAATGTGAAGTATACCTATTCACTGGTCAAGGCCGACATTCGCTGGTATGAAAGCGCTGGGAAGGAAAAAAACTACGTTCTCAAGAGTGCTGACGAATTGATGGGTTTCTGCCTGCTGGCCAATGGAAGTATTGATGGCGAATCCGAGAATTTTAATGGATGGACTCTGTCGTTGGGTAATAGCATTGATCTGGAAAATAGCGAATGGAAGCCTATCCGAAGTTTTGCAGGTGCTTTTGATGGCAAGGGCTATGAGATCACGGGCTTAAATGTAAACTACACAGATGATGACTTCAATTCAAAGACTGCGGGAATGTTTGAAAAACTGGATTCGACTGGCAAAATATTGAGCCTTGCCGTATCGGGATCAGTGAAGGCAGACGGCAAGATAAATTATGTGGGCGGAATTGTCGGTACGACTGAAAGTGGAAGCGAAATCCGTTTTTGCCGCAGTAATATTGCTGTTGAAGTCGATGCTACAAATGGCTCTGCTACTCCCTTGTTATACGGCGGTGTGGCGGGTAGAGTTCAAGGTGCGATTTCCAACTGCTTAAATGAAGGAACGATAACCGTAAAGAACATTAATAGCAAGAATTGTTACATTGGTGGTGTCGCCGGACAGGTCGACAGTGCAGCGGATCTCTGCTGGAATACCGGCAGTGTAACCGCTTCTGGAACGGCTAAGAAAAAAATATATACCGGCGGTATTGTCGGATACGGAGCTGCAACAAACTGCTATAACAACGGGAGTGTCACTGGTGCAACCGGTAAGAATAAAAAAAATAAATATGTGACGGGCGGCATTTCGGGCAATGGCAACGTGACCAACAGCTATAACCTCGGAGCTGTGAGTGGCCAAGGTGCTGCTGGTATCACTGGCAGCGGCACGGTGGTCAACAGCTACTATGCTGATATTGCCGGGAAAACCGGTATCTACGTCAAGGACAGTGCTGGTATCACTGACGCCGACAAGTCTCAAAGTATCACAATAACCGAAGTCGATGGGAAAAAGGCCTATAAAGTCGGCAATGTTGAGCTGGTGGATGTGCTGAATGGAGCCTGCAAAAATATTTCCGGTGCACTGGAGTGGATCAACAAGCAGGAGGCGCCCAATAACCCCGTGCATATCACGCGCTGGGACGGCAGCTTTGAACCCGGCGTGAAGGGCGTGATCACCCTTGTCTATGACCCCAACGGCGGCGAAGGAGCGGCTGTAACGGAGCAGCAGCGGGTCGAAGGCGATACCGACGGAAGCTTCACCATTAAGTCCGATACGGAGTTGGGCTTCAAGCACGAGAACGGCACATTCCTCGGCTGGAGCAAGACGGCCGGCGGTGAGGTTGCGTTCAAGCTGAAAAACGACGGCAGCATTACCCCTGCCTCCGTAAGCGTAAAGAAAGATGAAACGTTGACGCTCTATGCCGTGTGGTCGCCGATATGGGCGGGCAGCGGCACGGAAGCTGCTCCCTATGAGATTCCCGATGTCGGTAAGCTGACTGCCCTGCAAACGCAGGTCAATGAAAACGGCTTCAGCTACACCGGCAAGTGGTTCAGGCTGACCAATAACATCGATCTGAACAACGAGCTGTGGACGCCCATCGGCGTCGATGCCCTCCATTCCTTCGGCGGCAGTCTGGACGGCGGCGGCAAGACCATCAGCGGGCTGAAGGTGGAAACAAACGGGGCATGGGCAGGACTTTTCGGCAGCGTGCGAGGTACTTACGGTGTGCCCATGACGATGCGGGATCTGACGCTGAAAAATGGCAGCGTGAAGTTTACGAGCAGCGGGACGTCATGCAGCGGTGGCCTTGTGGCGGCTGTAGAGGGCGAAACTGTGCTGGAGCTGCGTAATGTCGTTGCTGAAAACCTGACGGTCAGCGGCGGCATATTTGGCTCGGGCGGCCTTCTGGGCAGAGGACGCGTCGCAATGACAAACTGCCACAACAGGGGCGGTTCCGTGACCGGCGGTTATGCAGGCGGACTGGCCGGTATGGGATACAGCAACCTTCAGGATCACGTTTTAGCGGGTTGTACCAACAGCGCTAAGGTAGTCGGCAAAAGAACCGCAGGCGGAATGACTGGGAATGAAACACATAGCGACGGCTCCTACACGAGCTGCGCCAACAGTGGAAGCATATCTGCGACACAGGGGTACGCCTCCGGCATTGCGGCGGGCGGAAGCTATGAGCGGTGCAGCAACAGCGGCGCTGTGACCGGCCAGCAGGCTGCGGGCATCTGCGTCAATGGCAGCAAGGCAACGAACTGTAGCAATACAGGTGCCGTTACAGGTACAGGTACAGGTACAGGATATGCGGCAGGTATCCTCACCAACGACGGCTACGGCGGTACAGTAGAATTCTGCTGGAACACCGGAAAGGTCGAGGCGAGCACGCCCGTCAAGGCCTTCGGCATCCTCTACGGCCGGGGTGCGCATAATCAGGTCAGCAATTCCTTCAGCTATGTCCCGGGCGCCAATATCGGCCTTGCGCCCACCGAGCTGAAAGAGAAAAATGTGTCCGACAGCTACTATCTGGCGGACAAGAAGGACTCCGTTTCCAGCGTCGGCGAGTGGGCCAGCGCAGACGACTTTGCCAGCGGCAAGGTGGCGTGGGGCGTGGACGGCGGCGTCAATGCCCACAAGAACTACTGGACGCAGGGCGCGAACAACTATCCTGTTCCCATCGGTGAGGGGACTTCCACCAGCTACTACCGTGCCAAGGCCGAGTGCGGCACCGGCGGCACGGTGACCATCAAGCGCGGCGATGGCCGCACCGGCGACGCGGACAACGCGGTCTATGGACCCAGTGGCACCAAGGTGACCGTCACCGCCACGCCCAAGGACAGCAGCTATGCGCTCAAGAGCCTGACGCTGGATCTGATGAGCACCGGCACGACCGCTGACCTTGCCAATCCCGGCAGCTTTGCGCTGGGCGCGGCCAACGCAAAGGTCGTGGCCACCTTTGCCAGCGCCGGCAGCGGCGGCAGCGGCGGCGGCACCGCGTGCGGCACGCGTCATGATGACAGCGCATACCGAAGTGGTCGCCGGGGTAAGCAGCGTCAGGTTGTCGTATTTCAGGTCGCCCACGAAAATCGACTTGCCGATACCGAGATTCGTGATATCGACTTCGAGGAAATCGGGCAGGTTCTCTACCAGACCGCTGATGCGCAGTTTGCGTTTCTGTACGGTCAGCTTACCGCCGAGCTTCACCCCTTCCGAGTTACCCACTATCTTCACGG
>OGQR01001712.1_pt1 | contig 14548 bp, 10 predicted proteins | sample 1553271 | NCBI WGS metagenome assembly OGQR01 (sample SAMEA2579970, study PRJEB22360) | human gut metagenome | biome: human gut; feature: human-associated habitat; material: faeces | place: Denmark | collected 2008/2010 | reverse complement strand
AAGACAGCGGCCTCTCACGCCGTTAACGTGGGTTCGATTCCCGCACGGGTCACCAGGAAGAGCACCTTAGCGTAAGCTAAGGTGCTTTTTTGTATGTCTAAAACCACTCGCTAGGCGAGTGGTTCGATAAAGATTATATCGATGAGTAATGAAACTCAAACGAAGAATTTTGGAATAGTACCAGTGGGGCAATTCCAGACTGGGTTATTGGCGTATCGCCGGTAGTCCTGTATTAAAAGGTTCCATTGCAAACGAAAGACTCTCAGAAGCAGGATATTTTAGTATCCTCAGGCGCTACTACGAGTCCTTGCACTTATGCGGTTGAACCGCCGTGTACCGGTCGGTACGCACGGTGGTGTGAGAGGTCGGCTCTTAAGTTAAGAGAGCCTCCTACGCGATTTTTTTAGGTAAAAAAGCAAACAAACAGAACACTTCATTCAAATGCATATAGCGGCTATTTATTTCATACAGAGACAAATAGCGGCACAGAACAGATATAATAAAAGAAGCTATAAAAAGCAGGTATTCACGTGGAGGACGATATCGTTTCTACATGAACACCTGCTTTTTTATTTATTATTTACTGGTGGAATAAATAGTGGTAGCCAAGTATTCATCACTGACCCAACCATAAATCCCACTGTAATATACAACAACCCAGTCAGGCACATTGCTGCTATAGCCGCATTCCCATACGATGATACCGTAGGGGATATTATCCATTTTTTCATAATTTGTACCGGGACCTTTACGCATAACCAGCCCATGATCAGCAGTGGTGTAGGTACAAAGGCTATCAATTCGGCTAAGCGTTACATCTGGTGCAACGCATCCATCCGGCAGAATAATGTCGGCATTGTTTTCGGTATAATCCTGTACTTGCAGCAAGCCCCAAAGGCCATTCTGTTTTGCCCATACGCAGCCATCGCGCGCGGGGGTTAAATCTTCATATTGCCCAGCGGAAATTATCTCATTGCCGTAAACATCCAGAACCAGCTTTTGTCCGGATTGGGTTTTCACAACTACCATGCCGGATAAGTCTGCGTAAGGATATTCAACAGTTTCGTTCATGATGGACAAACTCATCTGCGGCTGATAAATGCAGGGGATTACTAAAGCACCGCTTTGGTCGCAATATCCCCAGTTACCGGCTGCATCCTTTACCGCGATTAAAGATTCACCGGCCATGCAGGCATCCTGGTAGTCGAAATCGGTTAAAATTGTACCGCTTTTATCCGCAACGGCAAAAGGTGCAGAATTGTCAACAAGATAACCGGCATATTCATCATCCCAAATGCCTTGCTGGATGCCAACCAAATCAGGAGCATACACCTGTTCGATGGGCGTGCCACTAAATGTATAGACACCAATAGCAGAACGGTAAATCTGGCTGTCACCTAAAATCCACTGGATGCCATACCCGCCGTGCCCGCCCAGCATGGTTGTAAAAGGCATTTGTTGGGCAACCAGCTCCTGGTTAATCTGTTCTTCCAGGGCATTCAGCTTCTGGTAATCGTATGTATCATCTACCCCAATGGAGAGCTCGTGCTCACCATACAGGTACGGGATGCTTTCTGACAAATCTTCCAGAAAAGCATTACAGTTGGCAGCATTAAACAGGCTCCAGCGTTCGCCCTTGCGCACAGCGTACAGATTTCGGGCAGCGGCGTAACCGGCAGTGTGGGTTTCGCGGGAGAAGAGAGGAATCATCTCGTCAAAATCATATTGCGGCGGTAACTTCCAGTTGGCATTGCTAGCGGATGGTATAGCTGTGGCAACAGATTCACTGGTCGGGGAAAGAGCAGCGGAGGAAGCAGGTTTATTTTCTGGCGCTGCAGCACAAGCGGTAAGCATTATTGCGGTGATAACACTGGCGGAAAATGAGAATAACTTCCTTTTCATGGCTTTTCACTCCTTGCGTAAATGATTTTTCGGTAAGATGAAGAAGTAATATAAGAAAGTGAATTCATAAACCCTATAATATCTTATTTTATCAAAAATATCTGCTAATGGGAATAGCTAACAATTCTACATGGATAAATTTGGATAGTATGACAAAGATTGCAGAACTGGAGTGAAAGTCCGAATTATGGGATGAGTGATCTGCTATAATAAAAGAAACAAAGAAGCCGCCACAGTCGGACTGTGACGGCTAGGAATAAGAAGAAATGTGGAACTATTATAAAATCCATTTCTATCCACAGAAAGCCTTAAGGTCGCTTTCTGACATAAAGTAGTGTACATGATTTTATCATGAAAAGCAAATTTTTTAGTAAAGAGGATTGACAGAGTCCTATTTATGATGTTGTATTGATTACGAATGAAACTTTTATATAATCCAAAATAAAAACATAAGAAGATGATTACCATGCTACTCGGTCATACCAAACAAATCAATGGCGTCTGGAAAATACAATCCCTAAAACAACACAGTGAAAACGTGGCCGAGTACTGCGCACGGGCGTGCCAGCCGCTGGGGCTTGAAAACTTGGGCCGTCTTACAGGCTGGCTCCATGACGCTGGTAAATCTCATAGCAACGTGCAAAAACATCTGAGAGGCCAGACAAACGAAAGAATCAATCATTCCAGCGCCGGAATGCGGTGGCTATGGGAAAATTATGGCGGAGAAACAGCTTCACCACCTTCTCGCTTGACTGCGCAAATGGCAGCATTGGCAATCGGATCCCATCACTCTGAACGTATGGATCTTTTCGACCTGGGTGGAGTAGAACCCTGGATAAAACATATGTATTCAGAGCAGGCTCAAGAGCTATATGAAGAAAGCTGCCGGGCCTTTTTTGCGGATTGCATAAGTGAGACAGAGATACGGCAAATGTTTGCCAAAGCTGCGCAGGAGGTAGAATGTCTTGTACGGAAAATCCGAACGCAGGAAGGAAAGAAGCCGCGGCTTTGTATCTATCAGGTCATGTTGGGGTTGGCACACAGATTTTTGTTTGCAGCCCTGATCGATGCAGACTGGTTGGATTCAGGCAACTATTATAATCAAGAAGGATGCCTTCCCCCGGAGCAGCTTCCGCCATGGGATCTGATAGAAAGCAATGTTGAAACATTCCTGAACAATTTGCAGCCCCGACATAAAATAGATACCTTGCGTGCAGAAATTTCGGAGCAATGCAAGACAGCAGGTGAATGTGCAAAGCTGGGCATTTACCGCTTGTATGTGCCAACAGGCGGAGGAAAAACATTTTCCGGGCTGCGATATTGTGTGCATGCGGCCAAAAAACTTTCGGCCCGGCATATTTTCTATGTTGCACCGTTCCGGTCGATTATCGGACAGAATGTACAGGAGTTCAAAAAGGCATTAGGCGGCAGTGAATATCTGTTGGAGCACCATACGGATGCGGTGCTGGATACAGAGAACCCCGAAATTCTCCGCCAGCTGGAACGCTGGCAGGAAGCGCCGGTGATATGTACAACTATGGTACAGATGCTGCAAACCCTGTTTTGCAGCAGGCGGCAGAATGTGCGCCGCATGGCAGCACTGGCAAATTCTATCTTGGTGTTTGACGAAATACAGTCCCTGCCCATTTGCCATACATACTTGTTCAACCAGGCGGCAAATTTCTTGGCGTACTATTTGGGGTGCGTTGTTGTTTTGTGTACGGCAACACAGCCAGCGCTAAACGAAGTAGCAAACCCTTTGCGGTTTGCATCGCCGGTGGACCTGGTTCCGGATTACCAGCTGCGCTTTGCGCAGTTCCGAAGGACAAAGATTGAAGTGCCCGAAACAGGAAATGGATTTCAGGCAGGAGAACTCGCAGAATTTGTACGGAGCAAGCAAGACGAGAATGGCAGCATTTTGATCATCTTGAATACCCGTTCGGCAGTCGAAAAGGTGTTTGAGGCTTTGAAACAATGCCAGCCGGAACATACACAACTTTACTGCCTGACCACGCACCTGTGTGCAAAGCACCGTGCAGATGTTATCGCAGAAGTTAAGCAAAAATTAAACACCTTACACGGTCAGGAACGTTTGATCTGTGTAAGCAGTCAGCTGATAGAAGCAGGCGTGGATGTAAGCTTTGATTGCGTCATTCGAAGTATGGCTGCGCTGCCCAGTGTGGCCCAGGCTTCCGGCCGATGCAACCGCAATGCGGAAAGGAAATGCCGCACGGTGTATCTTGTTAAAACCTACAATCTGGAAAATCTGGATCGACTTCCGGAACTGCGCAACGGCAGGGAAGCCACACGGCACCTGCTGCAGCAATTACAAAGGGATGCGGACCTGTTAGAGCCGGAAAGTATTTTGAGGTACTACCAGCTTTATTATGCAGAGTCCCAACAACAGGAACGGATGGGCGATCCGGTTGAATTAAAGGGGTACATTCCCCCAAAAACAGTGAATTTGTTTGACCTTTTGTCAGATAATCAGGAAAGTGTGCTAGCCTGGAAAGAGACAACAGGAAAACAAAAGTTCCCCAATTACTTGCTCCGGCAGGCGTTTGCCACGGCAGAAAGGAATTTCCATGCTTTGGAGGACATTACAACGCCGGTGGTGGTTCCCTATGGGGAAGATGGCGCGGATATGGCAACAAGACTTTCGTCCAGTAAACCGCTTACACCCAAAATGCTGCGGGACGCACAACGCTTTACCGTTGGTATTACAACAAATGAAAAAATACGCCTGGCAGATCAGGGCGCACTGTACACAGTAAAAGAAGGGGCAGTGACAATTCTTAACAAGGAATATTACGATGACGAAAAGGGAATTCAGACAAGCCCCGGATTTATGCCGATACAATTTGCTTAACAAGGAGGGTTAGACTTTGCAATACGAAAATTCAATATCCATGCAGGTATATGGGCGTTATGCACTGTTCAGCGACCCAATTACCCGCGTAGGCGGCGAAAAATTCAGCTACCCGGTGCCCACCTACCAGGCATTGAAGGGCATTTATGAAAGCTGCTATTGGAAACCAACGTTCACCTGGGTAATTGATGAACTGCGCGTGATGAACCCGATTGAAAGACAATCCAAAGGCATCCGTCCCATTATGTATAACAATGGAAAAAACGATCTTTCCATCTATACGTACCTTTCCGATGTTTGCTACCAGGTGCGGGCACATTTTGAATGGAACGAACATCGCCCAGACCTGGAAAAAGACCGCAATGAAAACAAACATTACGCTATTGCAAAGCGTATGTTGGAACGCGGCGGCAGAAGAGATATCTTTTTGGGAACACGCGAATGCCAGGGGTATATTGAACCCTGCATTTTTGGCCTGGGAAAAGGGCATTATGATGATGTTTCATCCCTGGACCTAGGCCTAATGGAGCACGGCATTACCTATGCGGACGAAAACGGGAAAGGCGTGATGCAGGAACGCTTTTGGCACCCGATAATGCAGAACGGAAAAATCTGTTTTTGCCGCCCGGAAGAATGCGAAATTGTGCGCGATATCCACCCGCAAAAGATGAAGACCTTTACGCTGGGTGAAACAGTCAGCGACTGCGATGATTTGTACAGGGAGGTGATACAGAAATGAGCTGGCTTAGCTATTGCTATAAAACCTACCAGAATAGCGTGTCAGAAATTGGAAAGCAACAGCCTGGGAAAGTTCCACTACTGCCGGTGGCTCACACGACGCAGCAGGTCAACATTGAAGTGGAGCTGGACAAGGACGGAAACTTTCAGTATGCAGGCTTGCTGGCACAAGATCAAAGGACAACGATCATTCCTTGCACAGAGGAATCTTCGGCGCGGACATCCGGCATGGTGCCGCACCCGCTAGTGGATAAACTGCAATATATTGCGGCAGATTATCCCACTTTTGGTGGTAGTAAAGAATCCGGATGGCCGCTTTACCACAAGCAGTTACAAGCGTGGTGTACATCTCCTTATGCCCACCCGGCTGTGTGTACAGTCCTGCACTACCTGGAAAAAGAATGCCTGATCGCAGACCTGGTCAAGGCAAATATTTTGTTTATAGATGAAAATGGAACTCTGCCAACAAAATGGCAGGGAAACAAAGAAGACAAGCCCCCTATTTTGGATACGCTGACCGGTAGTGACCAGACGGAATCTTTTGTCCGGTTCCGCGTTGACAATGTTGATTTGTCGCGTGATACAACAGTCCGAGAAAGCTTTATCCGCTTTTATGAAACACAGTTAAAAGATATTGACTATTGCACAGTTCAGGGAATCAAAATGCCGGTTTCTACATTAAGCCCGTATAAGATCCGCAACCCAGGTGACCGTGCAAAGCTGATATCCAGCAATGACAATACGAATTATACTTACCGCGGGCGCTTTGCGGATGCAGCGCAGGCACTTTCGATTGGTTATGAAACAACCCAAAAGGCACACAGCGCCTTGCGATGGTTGGTCAGCAAGCAAGGGGTAAATACAGGGGATCAGACTGTACTTGTTTGGGGAACACAGAACGAAGCAGTACCCAATGTGCTGGGGGATACTCTCGATATTGCCCAGGAATATAATCCACTAGCAGGCGATGATTGGGACGATTTTGAGGAAGATACAGAAAGGTTGCCTGCGGATACCCAAGAAGAAATTGCACGGCAGTTTAACCGGGCCATTCTGGGGTATCAGCACCAGTTGAAGGACAATTCCCAAACGGCGGTCATGATTTTGGATTCTGCTACACCTGGCCGGTTGTCCATCCGGTACTATCAGGAACTGCAGGGCTCTAAGTTGCTTGCCAATATAAAGGATTGGCACGATACGTTCCAATGGCAGCTGGAATACCGCAGTGTAGAGGAGCCGACGGAACTGGGCAAAAAGCCCAAGATCAAGAAAGTTGTCTTTGTTGGTGCGCCTGCCCCGGCGGACATTGCAAAAGCAGCCTATGGCGAAAAAGTGGATGCAAAGCTGAAACAAGCCACAATCGAACGACTGATTCCCTGTATTACCAATGGGGAGCACTTCCCGCGGGATTTGATGATCAGCGCGGTAGATCGGGCAACAAACAGTATTGGCCTGGATTATTGGGAACAACAAAAAACACAAAACATTGCCTGCGCCCTTGTGCGTGGGTACTATCATAGAAATAAGAAGGTGGATTATCCGATGAATGTTGATGAAACCATTAAAGACCGAAACTATTTGTTTGGGAGAATTTTAGCCTGTGCAGAACAGATTGAAAGACGGGCGTTGATTCAGCTAGGAAATGAGAACGAAAAACGTTTGACAAATGCAGAGCGTTTAAGAACTGCGTTTGCTCTGCACCCGGCAGCAACAACACTTCTTTTGGATAAAAAATTAAATCCGTACCTGAACAGAATGAAAAACCGTAACGGAATGGATAGCCAAAGGTATGCGATGATGCAAGAATTATTACATAAGATTGGCACAGAAAACTTTACGAACAAAAGACTTGGTGAGCTGTATCTGGTTGGCTATGCCGACCAGATGATGGACTTTAAGGCCGAAAATGCAGAATATAAAGCGAAAGCAAAAAAGCAGGAGGAATAAAAGATGGCTGTGTTGCAGAATAAAATCGACTTTGCACTTGTGATTGCTGTAAACCATGCGAACCCGAACGGTGACCCGCTGAACGGAAACCGCCCGCGCGAAACGTATGAGGGACTGGGTGAAATTTCGGATGTGTGCCTGAAACGCAAGATCCGCAACCGCATGATGGACCTTGGCCAGAATGTGTTTGTCCAGTCGGACGACCGCTGCAATGATGGCTTCAAAAGCCTGAAAGACCGTGCAGACGGCTGCCCAGCAGTGAAAAAGGCTGAAAAAGATAAAGATGCTTATGCAAAGGCTGCCTGTGAAACCTGGCTGGATGTGCGCAGCTTTGGCCAGGTGTTTGCCTTTAAGGGGAAAGAATCCAAGGGCGATGGTGTTTCCGTTGGCGTGCGCGGCCCGGTATCTATTCATCCGGCTTTCAGCGTGGACCCGATTGATGTCGATGATATCCAGATCACAAAGAGCGTGAACGGTACGACTGGCGAAAAGAAGTCAAGCGATACCATGGGTATGAAGCACCGTGTGGCTTTTGGCGTGTACACAACCTTTGGCAGCATTAACTGCCAGCTGGCAGAAAAGACCGGCTTTACAGATGAAGATGCAGAAATCATCAAAGAAACGCTGCGCACACTGTTTGAAAACGATATTTCCTCTGCCCGCCCGGATGGCAGTATGGAGGTGGTTCGCCTGTATTGGTGGCGTCATAACTGCAAAAGCGGACAGTATTCCTCGGCAAAGGTCCATCGCTGTCTGCATGTGGAGCTAAAAGAAAGTGTGGCACAAGCACACCGGGTGGAAGATTATAATATTACTTGCGATACCCTGAACGGATTGACACCGGAAGTGTACGATGAATACTGATGACTATCTGCAAATGTCTGGCATCCAGCACTTTGCATTCTGCCGCCGCCAATGGGCACTTGCGTACCTGGAACAACAATGGTCCGAAAACCAACGCACCGCCGAAGGCCGCCTGCAGCATACCCGCTGCCATGATGTTACCCTGACGGAAAAACGCGGCGATTTGTTGATCGCCCGCGGTATGAGGGTCGTCAGCCACCGCTTAAAACTGACCGGCGACTGCGATGTGGTAGAGTTTCACAAGGATCCAAACGGCGTGTCATTGCAGGGCCGCCGCGGCCTGTGGCAGCCCATGCCCGTGGAATATAAGCATGGCCGCAGCAAGGTAAACGATGCCGACCGTTTGCAGCTCTGCGCACAGGCCATGGCGCTGGAAGAAATGCTGGTGTGCGAGGTGCCGGAAGGGAAAATCTTTTATGAAGAAACCCGGCAGCGTGAACATGTTTCCCTGACACCGGAACTGCGCAGCACCGCGCAGACCATGGCGGATGAGATGAACCGCCTGTTTGCGCGCGGCTATACCCCAAAAAGCAAACCCGGCAAGCATTGCAATGCCTGCTCACTGAAAGAGCTTTGCCTGCCGGCGCTGTATCAGCAGGCAGACCCGGCGGCGTATCTGCGGGAGCATATTGAGGAAGGCACGCCATGAGAAAGCTGCTCAACACCCTGTTTGTCATCAATGAGGACGCTTACCTGACATTGGATGGCGAAAACCTTGTTGTTACCCGCAATAAGCAGGAAACCCACCGCTATGCCCTGCATACGCTGGAAGGCATCGTCTGCTTTACTTACGCGGGTGCCAGCCCCGCTTTGATGGGAGCTTGTGCCCGGCGGGGCATTGACCTTTGCTTTTTTGACCCGTATGGCAGATTTCAGGCCCGCACCGTGGGGGAAGAACGCGGCAATGTGCTGCTGCGTCAGACGCAGTACCGCGTGTCGGATGACCCGGCCCAGAGCTGTCGCTATGCCCGGAGCTTTATCCTTGGTAAAGTGTATAACGCACGCTGGGTGCTGGAACGCGCAACCCGCGATCATCCCCAGCGTGTCCCGGTCGAAAAACTGAAACGCACCTCCACCCAGCTGGCCGCCGCGCTGCCGCTGATACAGACCAGCGATGATCCGGAACAGCTGCGCGGCCTGGAAGGCGAGGCAGCCCAGCGCTACTTTGACTGCCTGAATGACCTGATTCTGCAGCAAAAGCAGGATTTTGTGTTTGAGGGCCGCAGCCGCCGTCCACCGCTGGACAATGTGAATGCGCTGCTTTCGTTTGCCTACAGCATGCTGGCGCGGGAGTGTGCATCCGCCTTGACCGCTGTGGGCCTGGACCCTTATGTTGGCTTTATGCACCGCCCGCGCCCCGGCCGCAAAAGTCTGGCACTTGACCTGATGGAAGAACTGCGGGCGGTTTATGCAGACCGGCTGGTCATCAGCTGCATCAATCAAAAGATCATCACGGCAAAACACCTGCAAAAACAGGAAAATGGTGCCGTACTGCTGACGGATGATGGCCGCAAAGCTTTCCTGACCGCATGGCAGAACAAAAAGAAGGAAGAGATCACCCATCCGTTTTTGAAAGAAAAACTGCCCTGGGGGCTGGTGCCCTATGTTCAGGCGCTTTTGTTGGCCCGTGCTCTGCGCGGCGACCTGGAAGTGTACCCACCGTTTTTCTGGAAGTGAGGTGCCGTTATGTTGGTGCTTGTAACCTATGATGTCAACACCGAAACAGCCGCCGGTCGTCGCAGGCTGCGCAAAGTAGCAAAAGTCTGTGTAGACTACGGCCAGAGGGTGCAAAACTCCGTATTTGAGTGCCTGCTGGATGCCGCGCAATACACGATGTTCAAAGCAAAATTGACCGAACTGATCGATTCGGAATCGGACAGCCTGCGCTTTTATCAACTGGGAAACCATTACAAAAGCAAAGTCGAGCATGTGGGTCTGCACCCGGATTTTGATCAGGATGGAATCTTGTTTGCTTAGTGCGAGGGGAAGGCAATCATAAAATTCCCGGTTCCTTCGCACCAGAAAATATGGAAAAAACAGGGGCAGAAAGGGTAAAATACAGCCTTGCCTGTCAGCATGAAGATGCAATCTCCATAAAATTTGTTTCATATGCGCAAAAGTGCCCCACTGTTTTGTGCACTTTTGCTGTCGCTCTCCGCAAGGAGAGCGTGGATAGAAATTTATTATGCGGATGAAGACCGTGATTGGGTGCGTGGTCGCTCTCCGCAAGGAGAGCGTGGATAGAAATGAGTATATTCAGGCAGGCACCGGCATCTTAAATGTCGCTCTCCGCAAGGAGAGCGTGGATAGAAATATCAGGGTCGACAAAACCCAGTGCGCGGCGAGCAGTCGCTCTCCGCAAGGAGAGCGTGGATAGAAATCTTTGTTCCGTTCAATGTGATTCGCCCTGCTATTGTCGCTCTCCGCAAGGAGAGCGTGGATAGAAATTATTTCGCAGACAAAGACTGTGACTGGGTGCGTGGTCGCTCTCCGCAAGGAGAGCGTGGATAGAAATAGTTTTCTGTGGCCCTCAAGGGTCGGGAAAAACCCGTCGCTCTCCGCAAGGAGAGCGTGGATAGAAATACTGGGTATTAAGTGACAGTATAACACCCCTGCGGGTCGCTCTCCGCAAGGAGAGCGTGGATAGAAATATGTTATATGATACATCTTCTCTCATGAAATGTCGTCGCTCTCCGCAAGGAGAGCGTGGATAGAAATATCTTGTTGGGGTTGTGTTTTTTCTCTTTTTGGTGGTCGCTCTCCGCAAGGAGAGCGTGGATAGAAATAAGTATGTTGTGCAATGTAGAAAAACGCTGGGCGGTCGCTCTCCGCAAGGAGAGCGTGGATAGAAATTCTCTGTTGTGTCGTATTCTCTTCCGGCGCTAAGTCGCTCTCCGCAAGGAGAGCGTGGATAGAAATGCTACACTCTTAAGGAGGTATGACACATGGATAGGTCGCTCTCCGCAAGGAGAGCGTGGATAGAAATATTTCGCAGATAAAGACTGTGACTGGGCGCGTGTAGTCGCTCTCCGCAAGGAGAGCGTGGATAGAAATTTTCAATAATTTTCAGAAAAAGGACAGGCAAAGTAGTCGCTCTCCGCAAGGAGAGCGTGGATAGAAATGCAATGTAATTTCAGATGCTCCTTCAAGCGCTCCATGTCGCTCTCCGCAAGGAGAGCGTGGATAGAAATAACGACATACTTCGACACCTCTTCAATAGATGACTGTCGCTCTCCGCAAGGAGAGCGTGGATAGAAATAATCTTGCCGCCAGACGAAACATCATCAGTCAGAGTCGCTCTCCGCAAGGAGAGCGTGGATAGAAATATGGGGATGATTTGGCTTTCGTGGATGGAACTATTGTCGCTCTCCGCAAGGAGAGCGTGGATAGAAATAACTGCTCTTAATAATATCAATGGTTCCGTTACTAGTCGCTCTCCGCAAGGAGAGCGTGGATAGAAATACGTCTATCGACAATTTGACGCAAGGTGTTTTTAACGTCGCTCTCCGCAAGGAGAGCGTGGATAGAAATACTGGTGGGTTGAAGGTAGCAATCTATTCTATTAGTCGCTCTCCGCAAGGAGAGCGTGGATAGAAATAAATATGTTGTGCAGTGTCGCAAAACGCTTGGCGTGTCGCTCTCCGCAAGGAGAGCGTGGATAGAAATGTTAATCCTTATAAACTTACAATGATTTTCGGTAAGTCGCTCTCCGCAAGGAGAGCGTGGATAGAAATATGACATGTCCGCCGCTTGGAACCGTTTCACGCAAGTCGCTCTCCGCAAGGAGAGCGTGGATAGAAATATTGTGTCTGCGTTCGATGTTCTGGCTATTTCCGGTCGCTCTCCGCAAGGAGAGCGTGGATAGAAATGACAGAACGCCGCCATTGGCAGATAGGGCAAAAAGTCGCTCTCCGCAAGGAGAGCGTGGATAGAAATGAGTATATTCAGGCAGGCACGGGCATTCTTAACTTGTCGCTCTCCGCAAGGAGAGCGTGGATAGAAATATCGGCGCATCATAGGGTCTGACCGCGAAAATGGGTCGCTCTCCGCAAGGAGAGCGTGGATAGAAATTCGCCTGCGTCTGTCAGCGCCTTACCTTCACTTGCGTCGCTCTCCGCAAGGAGAGCGTGGATAGAAATATGAAAGATACTGGTGGGTGGACGAACTTGTTGTAGTCGCTCTCCGCAAGGAGAGCGTGGATAGAAATGTTTATTGATTGCGTCAACAGCATTTTTTCGCTCTTGGGTCGCTCTCCGCAAGGAGAGCGTGGATAGAAATTCTAAGCGGTCAGCGTTGACGCGGTGGGCGTGCGGTCGCTCTCCGCAAGGAGAGCGTGGATAGAAATACACGCACTGGGAATACTGGATCGGCGGTTACGGGTCGCTCTCCGCAAGGAGAGCGTGGATAGAAATAAGGCTTTGTCAAAATATGATATCTGGGTAGCCCGTCGCTCTCCGCAAGGAGAGCGTGGATAGAAATCGAAATATGAATTTAAGTACACGAGCGCAGGCGGTCGCTCTCCGCAAGGAGAGCGTGGATAGAAATTGCTCTGCGGTGATGGGCTCGCCGCAGGCAATATGTCGCTCTCCGCAAGGAGAGCGTGGATAGAAATAACATCAAAAGAATCAAATAGACCAGAATAACGCGGTCGCTCTCCGCAAGGAGAGCGTGGATAGAAATGCCTGAACCCTGCTGCGACACCGGAAGCCCAAGCGGTCGCTCTCCGCAAGGAGAGCGTGGATAGAAATACCGGCGGCGAGTACAGCTGCCGGATGTACAGCGAGTCGCTCTCCGCAAGGAGAGCGTGGATAGAAATGGCAATGGCAATGTAGTTATACGCCTGGCGCTGGTCGCTCTCCGCAAGGAGAGCGTGGATAGAAATCCGAATCTCGAGGTTGTCGAAGACCTGCGTGCCGGTCGCTCTCCGCAAGGAGAGCGTGGATAGAAATCAGCTGCACCGGTACTGCCACACTGCCGGAGGTGGTCGCTCTCCGCAAGGAGAGCGTGGATAGAAATCGAAAACGGCATTGTTTCGATGGCCTTCGGGATGGGTCGCTCTCCGCAAGGAGAGCGTGGATAGAAATTAGTACTGGCCCATCTTTGGCTTCTTTTGACAGCGTCGCTCTCCGCAAGGAGAGCGTGGATAGAAATATGGCCTCCCCCATGCGGATGATGGTGGGGAAGGGTCGCTCTCCGCAAGGAGAGCGTGGATAGAAATATCGCCCCGCATCTTACGGTGTTACTGTAGAGGGTCGCTCTCCGCAAGGAGAGCGTGGATAGAAATTCGCAAGAATGCGAGAATCAGTTTAAAAAAATATCGTCGCTCTCCGCAAGGAGAGCATGGAATGTTTCTCTTTCTGACTGTTCAGGGTGGTTTTGTTCATGCGGATATCCGCTTTAATTTTAAAAATTGCTATAATAAAAACTCTCGCATAAAATAATATAAAAATATTATATTATCTACTTGACAAGGTACCCCGGTGGGGTATATAGTGAATATACCCCACCGGGGTACCTTGCATGCGATGGGAGGGTAACATAATGCAGGAAAACGAAAAGAAGGAACCGTGTTGCTGCTGTGCACACAAAACAAAGCATCGCAGTGAAGAAGAGTATAAAAGCCTGGTCCACAGACTGAACCGGATCGAAGGGCAGATTCGGGGCATCCGTGGGATGGTGGAAAACGAAGTGTATTGTCCGGATATTCTGGTGCAGTCGGCGGCGGTAACGGCGGCGATGAACGCGTTCAACCGTGAGCTGCTGGCAAACCATATCCGCACCTGTGTGGCGGATGGTATCCGTGCCGGGAATGACGAAGTTGTGGATGAGCTGCTGAAAACGCTGCAGAAACTGATGAAATAAGCATTGCCTGCACAAAATAGCAGAAGCAGAACATGAAATAAATGCACGAGTGTTTGAGCCAGCAAAAATGCCATGCCAGTGCCCAGTACGATTGTTTTTCTGTTCACAAACCATCGGTAAAAGTTTGTGTAACATTACCAGAACCATGAATAAATGCCAGTCATTCCCTGTGAGAGGGTGTGGATAGAAATGCCGCATCGGCCTTGGTTGCCCCCAACGTATCGCTCTCCGCAAGGAGAGTGTGGATAGAAATGGTAACCTCAATAATACGTCGAATTGCAGGCTAGCCGCTCACCAAAAGGGGAGTGAGGATAGGGCAACACCGCACAATTCCCGCCTTGCGGCTTAAGCACCGCTCCGGCAGCT
>OGQR01001707.1_pt1 | contig 14566 bp, 14 predicted proteins | sample 1553271 | NCBI WGS metagenome assembly OGQR01 (sample SAMEA2579970, study PRJEB22360) | human gut metagenome | biome: human gut; feature: human-associated habitat; material: faeces | place: Denmark | collected 2008/2010 | reverse complement strand
CAACGCTCCTTTGGAGTATAACGACCTTATCTTGAACGGCAATCCCGAAACTTATTTGAAAACTGTAACCGAGTATAAGCCGCTTGATTAACTATGTCCTGCCCGTTCCGATCACAAATATATCGGGACGGGCGGGATTTCCATGTATATGATAGATTTTTTCACATATTTATGCTATAATTATTATGAGATTTCGTATGCAGCCAAAGGAGGGCAATTATGATGGAGATATTAGAGATAAAACAAGCAACTGTAGATAATTCTGATGATTCTGATATTCAAATACGGGATCATGATGAGTTAATAGATTTATCACCATGCATTGGATTGTATCAGATGGCATCATACTTTAAGAAGTATGATATTGATAAAGATATTTCGCAGTTTTTTGAGGTTAATCATGACAATAAGATAAAAAAAGATGTGGTGCATGATTTATCTCTCGATGAGAAAATTCTGTATCTTGTTTCGCTACAAACAAAACACAACAGATATCGTGTTCAAGTAACACTTCCGCTGGTAGAGGTTCAAGATAGTAATAAGCTTCATGATCGCCTGAGTTTATTACTTAACCCGAATGAGGAGGTGCAAGTAGAGTCAGTTATCCCATTTTATGATAAAAATGGAATATTGCAGTTTGAGGCAGTTGGTTTTGCTGATGTAATGAAAGAGAAAGCTCTTTTTGAAATTCGATATATCGAAGAATTTTCACATGAACATTTTTTAGTTTGCGCCAGCTATATGATTGCACAAGATGCGGAATCTGCATTTCTCTGGAATATAAGAGATAATAGTATTTATTCAGTCTCAATTCCGGATAAACAGGCATTTATGAATGCGGTTGCAGTAGCGGTGACAAAAGGAAAAATTGAGAAATATTATAAAAGAAGCAAACGATAAAAAGAGGTGATATTTTGAGCTTAAAACAGAAAGAGTTAATACAAAAGCATATTTCAACACATACGATTCATTCAACTGAAGATAGATCAGCAGTAAGCTATTTGGAAAGTGTGTTAAATCCGGGAGGAAGAATTAATACAGCATTTTCTTGCGATGACAAATGGCCAAATCATGATGGAACCTTTGAATATGTTACAAATCCTGATATATCAAGGCGACCAGAACATAATTTTTTGGTTCAAATAAAAGGAACTCATAATTATCAAGAGCAAGATGGTGTAATTAGTTATTGCCTTCAAAGTTTGGCATTCCCTGCATTTATAGCACAGGAAATAACAGCAGATCCGGGTATATTATTTGTAGTTTTGAATCCAGATAGTAGAGATGATAAGCGTATATTTTGGAAATGTTTATCACCATCAATTTTGAGTGATATAGATTTTTCTAAAGATAGTAAAACAATTAAGTTTTATTCTGATGAAGAAATTGAGAATACAGATGAAAGTATTGATTATTTTTGTCAAAAATTAAATGTGATTCTTGATAATCATTTATTCTTACATAAGTTAAATTCGGATAAATTGGAAATAGAAGATGCATTGGATATTGTAAATTATCAATGCAAGGAAGTTTCAAATTACATTGATAATGATTGGGAAAATTCAGAATGCAGAGATGAACTTTCGAGAAGAATTGTAAAAAGCTTGTATGATTTGTGCTATGCAACACTGATATTAAATGCATACAAAAAAGGGTATATGACTGTTAATGAAAGACTAGCATGGGAAGTATCTCAATTTAGTGTTGAGACGAGGTACCTATGTAACTTTTTAAAGGGATTAAAATATATAAATCATCGTATTCCTAAAGAGGGACAAGCAGAAAGATTAATGCTTAAGTATTATAATTATCTTTGGGAAATTCGTAGAACTCTAAGAAGAGATTATAATATTAATGTGTTAGATAATCTTGAAAAATTTCCTATAAATTTAGATACAGTGGATTATGAATATTACGAAATGGTTGCGAACCAAATTGAGCGAACAGATTTAACACCAAGAAATGTTAGAATTTCTAGATATTATATTCAGAAAATCATGCCATTCTTTGTCGGTAATGAAAGATATTATGAAATTACTTTGCAACTAGCTGGATTATATTCAACGAAGTTTAACAGGGTAACTGTATATAGTAAAAAGACAATTTCAACAAATTATTCGATTCAGATTGCGTATACGGAGGCTGAAATAGAATTATGGGGAATAAAAAACAAAATAAAAGTGTTGAATGATTGGAAAGTTGCGATTGATCCTTCATGTTTGAATAAAATGGCAAAAATGCTGAGAATAACAACCAAGATTAATCGTCGTCATGGAGAGTATATTGAATTGATGAAAGTTCTTACAGAGACAGGTATGAATTTGTTAGAAATCGTTAATTTAAGTGATGAACGATTTGAAGAAGTATATAATAGGGTGTATAGTATTACCAATACACATGGATTTGGTGATGTTCTGCTAAAAGTAAGAAGTAGGTATTCAAATTCATCGCATGAAAAAGGAAAAAATACGATAGGTTATGCATTATTAAATATGCGAGAGGAAATATTGGAAGATTTATTACCAAATCCATTTAGTAGTAAACGTCTTTCGGAAGATCTTTTTATAAGAAGCGGATGTTATCCATTTGAGAAAAATCCGCTTATTTCAAATCTTGTGGGAGCGAAGACAAGCAAAAATGACAGGGACAGTATTATAGAAGTAGTCGGAAACGTAAATACAGTGGCTTTAGCTCAACCATATATGACAATTGAAAGTTTAATTGGTGAAACAGGAGAATTATTATTTGAAAAAGAGAAAGTTGCAAGCGAAGAGGCTATTAAAAGATTCAATGACAGTTTAGATACGTGGGAACAGGAACAAGGCTATAAGATAGTTGAGAAAAAAGGATTGATTGGTATTGATTCTTATTATGACACAACAGTGTATATACTTAATAAGTTATTAGAATTGTCACATAAGGTAAACAGAGAACAACAAAAAAGGAATGAACAATATCTTAATAATTGTGGAATAGAATGGGATGATTCAACAAAGAAGAATGCATTACAATATCTTTTTGTAAATTCAAATGTAATGCTTATTTATGGTGCAGCAGGAACTGGAAAAACAACATTGATTAACTATATTTCAAATGTAATGAGTCAATCTATGAAGCTCTATCTTACAAAGACTCATACGGCATTACAAAATGTGCAAAGATATTTGAAGTGCGAGGAAGATAATTGTGACTTTGAAATTATTGATAGTGTTGTTAAATGTAATTTAACGAAAAAATATGATATCATTTTTATAGATGAATGTAGTACGATAGATAATCGAATTATGAAAGAACTGCTTAAAAAAATTGACAAGGAAACAATGCTTGTGTTGTCGGGAGATATTTATCAGATTGAGTCTATTGATTTTGGTAATTGGTTTTACTATGCAAAGGATATTATAAAGACAAAGGGAGCTAATGTTGAATTGTGTCATACATGGAGAACGGAAAAAGAGGAATTAAAAAGTTTATGGAATGCAGTTCGTGAAAAGTCTTCTATTATTACGGAAAAGTTATCTATGGACGGCCCTTTTTCGGAAAACATGGGCGAGAATATATTTTATTTGGAGGATGATGAAGTTGTTCTTTGCTTAAACTATGATGGAAAATTTGGCCTAAATAATATGAATCAGTATTTTCAAAATGCAAATACACAAAGTAAAGCGTATTCGTGGGAAGAATGGACGTATAAAATAGGTGATCGAATTATATTTACAAATACCAAACGCTCGACGATGCTATATAATAATTTAAAAGGTACAATTTTAGATATCGAATATGGTGAAAAAAAGATTATATTTACGATTGAAGTAAAAATACAGTTATCAAAAGATCAGTGTGAAGAGGAAACTTTTGAATATATTGAAGCAACGAAAAGTGGAACTATAATAAAGCTTGAAATTATTTCTTGGGATGATGATTTATCAGAGGCAGATAAGATAAAGACAGTTATTCCATTTCAACTTGCTTATGCGGTTTCAATACATAAGGCACAAGGTTTAGAATATAAATCTGTTAAGATTGTTATACCGTCGAGTAATGCAGAAAGGATAACCCATTCAATTTTTTATACAGCTATAACTAGAGCAAAAGAACGATTGAAAATTTTTTGGAGTGCAGAAACGATGAAAAAGGTAATTGAAAGTTTTACAAATGAAAATAATGAACAGAGAACGCTTCCTATCATAAAGGAAGAATTACAAAAATCATCATCGACATAAGCATTTTCAGTGTCTACAGCTGCTCATAAATCAAATGAGCAGCTCCATGTATGTTACTATAGTTGACAGTGAAAGATAGAAGTTTTTGTGGTAGAATAAAGCTACCACGGAAAGGAGCTTTCACCATGAATTACAGTAAAGAATTAAAGGATGCACTTCTCAGAAGAATGCTTCCGCCTAATAATGAATCCATCACAAAAATATCAAAGGAGGAAGGCATCTCCGAGCAGACCTTGCGAAACTGGCGTGACAAAGCCAGAAGAGACGGCTACGCAGCACCTGGAACCGATGTTCTTCCAGACGATTGGAGTACACAAGACAAATTCCTTGTTGTTGTGGAAACTGCAAGCATGAATGAAACGGAGCTTGCAGAGTATGCTGTAAGCGCTCCACGGTATCTCATGGAGCGCTTACCAACTACCTTGACAATTACCGCACTTTAAAAAGGAAAAAAATAGAACAAATTTTCTGATGATTTGCTGGAAATTCAGTAAAGAAAAAAAGAGAATTTTACTCGCCAGAGCTGTCTTGGATATTTTAGTGGTAGAAAAGATTACAAATTTATGATACAATAAATTGTAGTATAAGTGCAATATATGTTACTGCAATAAAGGAGAGTCGGAATGCTGAAAAATAATGTGGAAGTAGATGTAAAAGTTAAATGTATCGAGGGCGATGCCACTCATGCAAAGCTGGCAGATGACATTGGAACTTCAGCGCCATATGTCAGCCGACTCATAAGGAATAACGAAAAAATCGTTAATAAGACATTTCTTCAGCTGATGGAAAAGCTGGGGTACGATGTTGAGTTGAATTATATAAAGCGCGAGGAGGGGTGATTAACAATGCCAGAAAATAAAAACGTGTTATTGCCATCGCCAATCATTGACGCCAAAGAGGTTAGCTCACTAAAAAAGCTGACAGAACGCTATGACAAGTTGGTACAACCTGGAGTAATATCAAAGATAGGAAATAAGGCGGCGTCTTTAATACCACAGCCCGTAAAGCAAGCAGGAAAAGTGGCTAAGAATGCAGTTATTGAACAGGAGCTGTTTATTCAATGTATGAAGGTTGTCGCTGATGGATTTGGGGTTTTAGAAAAACATGCAGCAAGACTTGCTGTCCCAGAAAATGCCATCATTAAGTGTATTAATAAAGCTTCTCATGGGCTTGAAATAAATTCTGTTGATGCCATTTGTTTGGCAAGAGGATATGATATCGCAAAAATTGTCAGTGACTATAAAATGCAGGACAGAATACTTGCTTTGTTGGAAGGTGGAGTAACGGGTGCATTTGGATTTCCTGGTTTGCCATCCAATATAGTGTTGAGTATTTTCTTATATTACAGAGCCGTACAATCAATTGCTTTGCATTATGGATATGACATAAAAAATGATGCATCGGAACTTATTATAGCTAGTGATGTGTTTATGAGCGCATTGAGTCCGGAAAGCAAAGGTATAAATGAGGCTACAGAGTTAATTGGAAAAATAATGGTTATGACAGAGATCACAACCGTTAAGCAGGTAAGCAAAAAGACATGGGAAGAGATGGCCAGTAGTGGCGGCATAACATTGCTCATTTGTCAGATAAGAGCATTGGCAAATAAAGCCGCAAAAAACGCTCTTGAAAAAACTGGACAGAAAGGATTGGAAGAAAGCTTGTTCAAAAGTGTTTTTGAGCAGATAGGTAAAAAGCTGACGAAGCAAGCTGTAGGTAAGTCCATACCTGTTGTAAGTGCCGTTATTGGAGCTTTATTTGATATTGCTCAGATGAACAAAGTCCTGGAATATGCGGATGTATTTTATAACAAGAGATTTTTAATTGAGAAGGAAGTTAGAATTAATACGTTGCTGGGTTATGAGAACGATGAACTACCAGTAATAATGAATGTCACAGAACAGGGGTGATTTTATGCAGCATGAATGCAGAATAACAGTTCTGGAAACAAAGGTATTCCCGGAACTGCAGGAAAAATATCTAGCTGATCCAAAGTCGGGACCGTGTCCTTGCTTCAAGGCAGGCGATACATTTTTGCTAAAGAGAACGCCGCAGCAGGACGATTTCTATCATCTGATGAATGGCAAGTTTTGCGGTGAGGCATGGGACGCAGTGAGCCGATATGTCTATACCGCTTTGCACGGCTGGACAAATGATGAGCGCATGATGATCACCTGCTGTAATGATGGGACAAGACCTGTCATATTCAAAAAAATAGAAAGAATTGACATCCCGGAAAGCGAAGAGGAAAAGCAGTGGCTAGAAAAATAGAATTTCAGGAACACTGCGGAGGATGCTTATACGGGATAAAAAGAACGGAGGTGTATCTGCATATGATTTTTTGCTTTTCAGGAACAGGAAACAGCCGATATATAGCAAGGCGGTTTGCTGAAGCATTGCAGGATACGATAATAGATCTAAATGCAAAAATTAAAGCACAGGATAATTCGCTGATACAGACGGGACAGGATGTGATTGTCGTAGTTCCGACATATGCATGGCGTATTCCGCGGGTAGTATCAGAATGGCTTACTAAAACACAACTGACATCTGCTGAGCGTATTTGGTTTGTTATGGATTGCGGCAGCGAGATTGGAAATGCAGCAAAATATAATAGACAACTTGCAGCACAGTTGCATCTGACATATATGGGAACGGTACAAGTTGTTATGCCGGAGAACTATATTGCTATGTTTGGTGTACCAAAGGCAGATGAAGCCGTGAAAATTGTGGAGAAAGCAAATCCAGATATTGAAGATGCTATAGCAAGAGTTAAGGCGAGACAGAAGTTTCCAATACCTCGAAATAATTTGTATGATCGAATCAAGAGTGGCCTTGTGAATCCGATTTTTTATCAGCTTATAGTCAAGGCAGATTTGTTTAATGTGAGCGAAGCCTGTATTGGCTGCGGACAATGTGCCTTAAAATGTCCGATAAACAATATTCAGATTCAGAATGGAAAACCTGAGTGGGGCAAGAGATGTACACACTGTATGGCCTGCATCTGCTATTGTCCTACGAAGGCAATTGAATACGGAAAGAAGAGCTTAGGAAAACCACGCTATCACTTTGAGGAGCTAAAGATTCAATAACTCGTGAGAAAACTTGAAATTTTAACAAAGTAAGGATTTTGAGAAACTTAAAAATAGTTTGTTTTAAGAAAGGGGTGAGAAAGATTAAATTTTTAATTATATTGTGGATTTGGCTTATAACCGGCTGCTCTTTACCGGTAAATCGCATAGAAAATAATTATTATTTGACAATTTTAGAATCAGGTATTGAATTAAACACAAATGGCGAAATTATAAAAAAATGGAATTGGAACGGAAAAGAATACTATGTCCAACATGTAAAGATAATTCAAATCAAAATTGATAAAATACATGGAGATGCAATAGGTGGAAAGGAGGTTGAAGGTGAACGTTCTATTGCTACTCTCACACAGTCTGTTGGAATTCCAATATATGATAAAGATTTAAGAATATCGGCAGATGATTTAAAAATTGGTGACATTGTTGAACTAAAGTATATTGATACTTCAATTGAACAAGGAGCGTTATCACCTTTTAGAGGTTATGAAGGAATTCTTCTTGTAAAAGAAATTGTAAAAGTGAAGCCGAATTTGCAATCGTAAAAGGAAATACTGTATTTGGAAATCTGATGGATGATGTTCGGTTTTATGGAGAACTTGCACTGATACAGGAGGGGATTGAGAAAATTCATAAAGCATTGCCGGATTATAAGTATGTACCGATGCGGGATGTTCGGGAAGCAATGTATCCAGAGAAGATGACCACAGAACAGCTGGCAGAGGCACTGGATGAGATTGCAGAAGCTTTTGATCCGTATGAGTATCTGGATAATGTTGAGATGGGAGAAAATACGGTACAGGAAGTAATGTTGGATTTACAAAGCGGTAATATTCATTATTATGTTTCTTACTTGAAGGATATTGTAGACGAAGAATGCGACCTGTCTGTTCGGGCAGGCGTATTGATGGAAAGACTGAAAGCCTATGAACCAGAACTTCCAAAAGAGCTGGAACCAATGGTGTATGTAAACTTCTGTGAAGAGAGTGATCTTATGAAGCCAAGATGTCAGAAGTTGTCCGAGTTGGATGCAAAAACAGCAGAAATGGATAAAGAATGGTATGCAAACCGTGATCCGAAGACAGAGGAACCTACAAAAATCGCAAAGATATATGTGACTGTATATTATGCGGAAAAAGGTGAACAGATGCTGCATCATTTCAAGAAGTCAATAGATATTGGAAATGGACATGGCGGTATTGTGAGTCAGTTGAAGTATGATAATGAAATGAAGCTTACAGATGAGTATTGGATCAATTACCAGAAAGGTAAAGGAAGTGAAGAGTTCCAAAAATATATGGAAGATCTGACAGACATGCAGAATCATGTGCTTCCGTATCTGCAGAGCTTTTGCAATCTGGAAGAAAAAGGTGTGAAAGAGAGACGAGAACAGCAGATAACGGAAAGAAATGAAGGAAGAGCAGATGAGCGGGGAACAAGTACCGAAGCGAATGCAGTGGTCAAGGATGCAGGAAAAGCAGATAGGAAACAGGTACAACAGAAGCAGGCGGTAGTTGGAAAAGATAAGAAATTATCCATTCATGAACGGCTTGAGATTAATAAGAGGATTATTCAAGAAAAGCAGGGAAAAGATAAGCCGGAGAGAGGGGCTGATCGGGGTGTGAGATAAGTATAATATTATAATTCTAATGAAGGATGTAGGGAGTCAATCCCTGCATCCTTTTTTAATGCGTAAATATGGATTGAACGTTATAATGAAAGCAGATTGGAGATGTTTTTCTTCTAACCACATCAATTAGGAAAAGAGTATCTGTAGCAGATAAATTCAAAAGGTTTGTGAATAAATTAAAAAAGATATTCAATATTTGAAAAAAGATATGTGATATTTGTAAATGCGAATTGTACAAGGAGTTTTTTGTGTGATAAAATAATTTTGATATTGATTGCACATTAAACGGAGGAAAAGAGGATGGCAATTAGTTATAATGGATTATGGAAACAGTTAATTGACCACGGAATGAAAAAAGGAGATTTGTGTGCCAAGACTGGTCTTAGCTCCAGTACAATAGCAAAGATGACAAACTGCGAGTCGGTGAAACTATCTGTTTTGGAAAAAATCTGCAAAGAGTTGGATTGTAACTTTGGAGATTTGATTGACTATGTACCAGATAACAAAGAAAAGTAAATTACCTTATGGAGGAAAATGTAAATGGCTACGAGAAGTGCAAAAATAGATCAAAAAGCAGATTTAATATGGGAAATAGCCGATAAGCTTACCGGGGTGTATAAACCACATGAATATGGTGATGTTATATTACCACTTACAGTAATCAGACGTTTTGACTGTATTCTCTCAGATACGAAGGATGCGGTATTACAGAAATACGATGAAGTAAAGAATCTTCCAATGAAAGATATTTTACTTCGTAAGGCTTCAAAAAAGGATTTTTACAATACAAGTAAATATACATTTGAAAGACTTATGGATGATCCTGACCACATTGAGGAGAATTTTAGAGAGTATCTGAATAAATTTTCAGCAAATGTGCGGGATATTCTGGAAAAATTTAAGTTTGATGGACACATCACAACGATGGCAAATAAGGGGATTCTGTATATTGTTTTAAAGGAATATACAACAGACAGAGGAAATCTTCATCCGAATGAAATCTCTAACCTTGAAATGGGATATATTTTTGAAGAAATTATAAGAAGATTCTCTGAGTCTCATAATGAAGATGCAGGACAGCATTACACTCCAAGAGAAGTTATCCAACTTATGGTTAATATTCTCTTCTATGATGATAATGACATCCTTTCTGGCAATAATGTGGCAAAGACGATTTATGATCCTGCCTGTGGAACCGGAGGTATGCTTTCTGTAGCAGAGGAATATTTACATAGTCTGAATGCATCTACAGAGCTTGTATCGTTCGGTCAGGAAATCAATGACCAGACATTTGCAATCTGTAAGGCTGATATGCTGATTAAGGGTAACAATGCTGATTACATTAAGGATGGCAACACATTATCGGATGACCAGTTTGCAGGCAGTACATTTGACTATATCCTTTCAAATCCTCCGTTTGGACGTGAGTGGAAGAATGAAAAGGCAAAAGTAGAGGAAGAGGCAAAGCTTGGCTTCGGAGGAAGATTTGGAGCAGGACTTCCGGCTACAAGTGACGGACAGATGCTTTTTCTTATGACAGCAATATCAAAGATGAAAGATATTGATAAAGGTGGAAGCAGAATTGCAATCATTCATAATGGTTCCCCACTTTTTACAGGAGATGCAGGAAGCGGACCTTCTGAAATCAGAAGATATATTCTTGAAAATGATCTGCTTGAGGCAATCATTGCTTTACCGAATGATATTTTCTATAACACAGGAATTGCAACCTATATCTGGGTATTGTCAAATAAAAAGGCAGGTACAGTCAGAGAAGGAAAAGTGCAGCTGATCAATGCCAATGAGATGTTCGTGAAGAGAAGAAAGGCATTAGGAAATAAGCGAAATGATATCTCTAAGGAAGATATTGCAGAGATTACAAAGATATATGGTGATTTTAAAGAGAGTGAAATCAGCCAGATTTATGATGACGAGGATTTTGGTTATACCAAGATTACAGTAGAAAGACCGCTTCGTGATGAAGAAGGCAATCTGGTATTGAAAAAGGGAAAGAAACAGCCGGATACCAGTCTTCGTGATACAGAAAATGTTCCGTTAAAAGAGGATATCAAAGAGTACTTTGAAAGAGAAGTACTTCCATTTGCACCGGATGCATGGGTAGATGAGAAAAAGTCAAAGGTGGGATATGAGATTCCGTTTACGAGATATTTCTATAAGTATGAAGCTCCAAGACCATCAGCAGAAATTATGGCAGAGATTATGGATTTAGAGACAGAACTATCTGGAAGTCTTGAGGAGGTATTTGACCTATGAGAGAGATGAAGGATAGTGGAGTGGAATGGATTGGGAAGATACCAAAAGATTGGGAGATTGTTCCCTTAACAAAGCAATTAGATTCAATTGTCGATTATAGGGGAAAAACACCAGAAAAAACAGAAGAAGGAACTTTTTTAGTAACTGCAAAGAATATAAAAGATGGGAAAATATGCTATGAGTTATCAAAAGAATACGTTCGTGAAGCCGATTATGAGGAGATAATGCATCGAGGAATACCACAAATTGGCGATATACTATTTACTACAGAGGCTCCATTGGGGCAAGTGGCTAATGTAGATAGAACTGATATTGCCTTAGCACAACGTATTATAAAATTTAGAGCATTAAGTACTGTTAATAACTATTATTTGAAGTATTGGATGTTGAACGAGGGATTCCAGCAGTTTTTACATTCATTATCTACTGGTTCAACAGCAACTGGAATAAAATCAAGCAAGTTATTTTTACTTCCGTTGGTTAGACCAAATATAGAACAACAAAATAAAATAGTTGAATATCTGGATGCCAAGTGTTCAAAGATTGATGAAATTGTAGAAAAGCAGAAGGTGATAATTGAAAAATTAGAGGAATACAAATTATCAATTATTACGGAAGCAGTAACCAGTGGAATAAATCCAGATGTAGAGATGAAGGATAGCGGAAGTGTATGGTTTGGAAATATTCCTATAAATTGGGAAATGAAAAGATTAAAGTATGTATTCCATATTCAGAAAGATATTGCAGGAGAAGAAGGACATACTGTTTTGTCAATTACACAAAGAGGAATAATTCCTAAAGATTTTTCTAACAATGAAGGACAGTTTGCAAATAGCTATGCAAATTATCAGTTAGTCCATAAAGGTGATTTCGCAATGAATCATATGGATTTGCTGACCGGTTGGGTAGATATTTCAAAGTACGAAGGAGTTACAAGTCCTGATTATAGGGTTTGCCTGCGATTTTAATAATCTGGTGTATATGGCGAGAGTAAGATACAATGTCATGCTTTCAGAAGACGAGAATACATACGCAAATGATGAATGGAGCAGGTTGCTTCCGGATATAAGGCATAATGCGACAGTAGATCTGGATGCAGTGTTTGGAGAATTCCAGTTGATCAATCCAAGGGCAAAGAGCTTTCTATGTGGGATACAAGCAGCATTTATTACATTAGATATTGATATGGCTGATGAACTGATTCGCAAGAGGGAACGGAGCCTGAAAGGAGCAGCCAGAGCGAAGTTAAGCAGAACAAAGGAATTTGATCATTCAAAATGGGTAGGCGGTGGAATGCTCGATTACAGATTCTCGAATGCCAGAAGAATTGTGAATGACATCTATGCCGGGGAGGTGAGTGCTGATGTTTAGACCGGATTCAAACCGAGATAGAACGGATTACAGCGGTATTTTGATGCCTCCGGACGGATATAGATTGGACAGAGCAGTAGGCACTACATATTCACTTGACCTGGAAGCACTCACAGCTGTGGCGATATGTCTTGGATTATCTGAAGAAACAGATAGTAAGCTTATGCAGAATCCAATTGGTATGCTGAATGCATTGCAGAAGGTATCAGATAAAATCGTGCTGTTTTGTGAAGCAGGACAGATTAAAGTGCCAACAAAACCGACTGCACTATCTATTTTATTAGAGAAAATGGTAGTAGAGGTCGCACTGCCAAAAGATAGACAGCTTGGTCGATATCCGTCATTTCATCCGAAAACATGGGTATTAGCATATGTAAACGCTGATGGAGATAAAAAATATCGTTTTGTGGTAATGAGCAGAAATCTGACTTTTGACAGGAGCTGGGATATCAGTTTTGCAATGGATAGCAGTAAAAATGTCAGACAGAAGAAAAAGACTCAACCTATCTGTGATTTTCTGGATTATCTTGTAACGAATGTGCATAATACCAGCAATAATGCCGGAAAGAAAAGAAACCTGATTCGTGGATTATGTGCAGACATTAAGGATGTATCCTTTTCACTTGATAGTAAAATATTTGGAGAGGATTTTGAAGTGCTTCCACTTGGTATTGGAAAAAATGCTTACCGGATGCAGGAGGATATTCTATTCTGCAAGGAAAGAGGAAATGCTAATTCGACATTTAATGAGCTTGTAGTGATGTCTCCGTTTTTATCAGAAAGTGTGATTGCAGATTTTAACCTGACAGACAGGGCATTGTCGGACTGTAAGAGAACACTTGTTACGAGACGTTCTGAGCTTGGAAAACTCAAAGCATCAGATGTAGACAATTTTACCATCTATGCATTAAAGGATGAGATTATAGATGGTGAGGAAGAAATTTCAGATGAACTCGCAGATAAAAAGAAACAGGATATTCATGCAAAAATCTATCTGAGAAGGAAATATTCAGATGTTGACCTGTATCTTGGTTCCATGAATGCTTCATATTCTGCAATTAATAAAAATGTTGAAATGATGCTGTGGCTTGGAACAAAGAATATGCATCTGAATGGGGATAAATTCTTAGAGGATATATTCTGTGGACTGGTAGGAGATGCAAAGAATCCATTTGAGCAGGTTACAGTAGCGGATGCAGTTTTGGAAACAGAAAGTGATAATAGAAATCTGCTGGAGCAGAAAATCAAGGAATTGTGCCGTGTGAAAAGGCAGGCTGTAATTTCAGAAGATAATGAGAATGCCGGAAAGTACAATATAGAGGTTGAGTTCAGTGATATTGAATCTGATAGTGAGGTTACAGTATCACCATTTAATTCAAAGCAGGAGCAGACATTGTCAGAACATATAGAGTTTTCAGAGCTTGAGATCTTGCAGTTATCTGAGTTCTATGAGATTACTGCAAGATCAGGTGATGATACAATCCGCAGAATTATTATGATCCCTACAAGTGGTTTCCCGGATGACAGAGAAAGTGCTGCAGTAAACAGTGTGGTAAAAGATAGGGCATCATTTGTTGAGTACATAGCGTTTGTACTTGGCGATGATTATGTAGCATCTATGCTTGAAGGAAAGCAGATGGGAGAATCCGGCTTTTTTGCCAATTCGAGTGATGCAATGCCGGCACTCTATGAAAAGATGTTAAAGACATCTGTAGAAGAGCCGGAAAGAATAAAAGACATTGGATATGTGCTTAAGATGGTTACAGATAAGGATATTATACCGGATGAATTCCGTGAACTGTATGAGACTTTTTGTAATACTTTGAAAATCAGAAGATAACGAGGTGATGTTATGTCACAATTTAATATAGATGAAATTGAAAAGCGTACCCTCTCCGGTCTGAAGGATTTTCAAAGAGCAACTGTGGAGAGAGTGGATTATCTGTTCCGGCATAATCAGAATCGTGTGCTTGTAGCAGATG
>OGQR01001694.1_pt1 | contig 14636 bp, 9 predicted proteins | sample 1553271 | NCBI WGS metagenome assembly OGQR01 (sample SAMEA2579970, study PRJEB22360) | human gut metagenome | biome: human gut; feature: human-associated habitat; material: faeces | place: Denmark | collected 2008/2010 | reverse complement strand
GGCCTGTACGAAAAATGCGGTGTAATGTAGCCGATGAGAGTCCCGCCGATCAAACCGCAGAGGATGGCAATGAAGATGCCCCAGCAGTTGTTCTCCGGGCCGAGAATGAAGTAGCACAGGGGGGCGGCCACGATGGCGGAGAGGATGGCGGCGGTGTAGGTACCGGTCCGCAGGGAGGTCAGCAGGCTCTTCTGGGTGGCGTCCTCCTTGGTCTTGACCAGGAAGGAGCCGATGATGGAGCAGATGATGCCGCACACGGCCAGCGCCATGGGCAACAGCATGCCCTGCCAGCCGTAGCCGGCGCAGGCTCCGAGCGCGGCGGTGGCCAGCACCGAGCCGCAGTAGCTCTCGTAGAGGTCGGCGCCCATGCCGGCCACGTCGCCCACGTTGTCGCCCACGTTGTCGGCGATGGTGGCGGGGTTGCGGGGGTCGTCCTCGGGGATGCCGGCCTCCACCTTGCCCACCAGGTCAGCGCCCACGTCAGCGGCCTTGGTGTAGATGCCGCCGCCCACACGGGCAAACAGAGCCATGAAGGAGGCGCCGATGCCGTTCATCACGATGATGTTGCCCAGCTGGACAGGATCGGTGATGCCGGCGCCGAAGTGGAGAATCATCAGCCAGATGCTGATGTCCAGCATGCCCAGGCCCACCACGGTGAAGCCCATAACCGCGCCGGAGGAGAAAGCCACCCGCAGACCGCGGTTCAGGCTCTCCGATGCGGCCTGGGCGGTACGGGCGTTGGAATTGGTGGCGATCTTCATGCCGATCAGGCCGGCCAGCATGGACCAGATCCCGCCGGTGAGGAACGCGAAGGGGGTGAATTTGGACAGCATCTCGCCGCCGCTGGCAAAGGCGATGATCACCAGAACCACAAAGACCACAGCAAAGACCTTTGCGACGGTGGAGTACTGATGCTTCAGATAGGCGTTGGCACCCTCGCGGATGGACTGCGCGATCTTCTGCATCGTGGCATTGCCCTCTGAGTAGGACATGACTTTCTTGCGTTGGATTGCGGCAAACAGCAGCGCCAGAACAGCGCCGATGAAGCCGATCCACAGATAATTTTCCACGAACGACACTCCTTTTCTTTTTGCACATTGCCTGGGAAAGACAATGCGGAAACGAATAACACACCAATTTTAGCATAACCGAAAGGATTTGCAAGTCTCTCCCTCTTTTTTTTTGTGAATTCAAATAAATTTCACAAAAACCACAAAAAAGAGAGGGAGGAATTGGCGAAAAAGGGCAGAGTTACAAAGAGGGAATTCCGGGCTCTTTTTCCCCTCAATTCCGGCCCCAGGTAGAGGGCTGGAAAAGAATCAAGATGGGGAAGATCTCCAGACGTCCCACCAGCATGGCCATGGAGAGCACCACTTTGCTCAGGGAAGAAAAGGCGGCAAAATTGCCCAAGGGCCCCACCGCCTCCAGACCGGGGCCGGTGTTGCTGATGCAGGCCAGGGCGGCAGAGCAGGAGGTGGTCAGGGAAAAGCCGTCCAGGCTCACCACCAAACAGGTCCCGCCCAGGACCAGGAAGAAGCAGGTGAAGAAGACAAAGACGGTGTTCAGGGTCTCCTCATCCACCGCCTTGCCGTCCAGCTTGACCACCTTCACCGCCCGGGGATGGGAGAGCCGGCGGAGGGAGCGGCGGCCGCCTTTTGGGGCGGGCCCAGCGGAGCAGCAACAGCACCCGGGAGGCTTTGAGACCGCCGGCGGTGCTGCCGGCGCATCCGCCCAGGAACATCAGCAGCACCAGGACAAACTGGGAGACGGTGGGCCAGAGGGCGAAGTCCGCCGTGGAAAAGCCTGTGGTGGAGACCACTGAGGACACCTGAAATAGGGTGTCCCGCAGGGCATGGCCGGCGGATTCATACAGGGGAAGGACGTTGAAAAAGACAATGGCCGAGGACAGCGCCACGGCGAGAAGGAAGAACCGGAGCTCATCACTGCCCAGCGCCTGGCGCAGCCGCCCGGTGAGGACCAGAAAAAAAACGGCAAAATTCAGGGAACATAGGAGCATGAAGACTGTGATGATGACCTCACAGGCGGGCAGGCCATAGGAGGCGATGCTCAGATTCCGCACAGAGAAGCCGCCGGTGCAGACGGTGGCGAAGGTGTTGACCACAGCGTCGTAGAAGGGCATGCCGGCCAAGCAGAGGGCGAGAATTTCCAAAAGGGTGAGGGAGATGTAGATCAGATAGAGGATACGGGCGGACAGGGCGGTCTTGGGCACCAGCTTGTTGCTCACCGGGCCTGTGGCCTCCGCCTGGACCAGCACCTGGGTCCGGCCCCCCACCTTGGGCAGGAAAGCCAGGGTGAAGATCAATACCCCCATTCCCCCAATCCAGGAGGAGAAGGAGCGCCAAAACAGAATGCCGCGGGGGAGGGACTCCACCTCGGTGAGGATCGAGGCGCCGGTGGTGGTGAAACCAGAGACAATTTCAAAGAAACAGTCGGCAAAAGAGGCGAATTCTCCAGAGAACCAGAAGGGAAGGGCGCCGAACAAGCTGAGAAAAACCCAGATGAGCCCCACCACGGCGAAGCCCTCCCGGGAGAAGAAATCCGGCCGGGCCCGAAGGCGAACCAGCAGGCTGCCCAGCAGGCCAACCAATCCAATGGTATACAAAAAAGGCTTGGGGTCCTCCCGGTAAATCAGGCAGACCACCAGCGGAAGCAGCAGGCACAGAGCTTCCAGCTGCAAAGTACGTCCTAACGTGCGCAGCATCAGTTTATAATTCATAATCTATGTCACAGACAGAGTGGGGAGGGGCCGCCCTTTGACCGCAGGGGAGGGGCGGAACGACTCCGAGAAAGTGGAAGGGACGGGGACTGCTATGGTTTTAAGAAGATATCCCGGAAGGTCTGGATGCCCTGGCCATGGGAAATGACGATTACCCGATCCCCAGGGGAGAGCACCGTGCCGCCGGAGGGGACAACCACTTGATTTTCGTGGAGCAGGGCGACGATCAGAAAGCCCTTTCGAATTTCCAGGTCCTTCAGGGGAATGCCCAGATGAGGGGTATTTTCGTGGAGGATGAACTCAGCGGCCTCCACATCGGTGTCGGAGATGCGGTACAGGGCCGTCATGACGCTGCCGCTCTTATCCTCAAAGCCCCGAACCAGCCGGAGAATCCGGGCCACGGTGATGAGCTTGGGGGCCACCACGCAGTCCAGCCCGGCGGCCTGGACCACGGAGGAGTAGTTGACCCGGTTGCACTTGGCCACCACCTTGCGCAGTCCCTGCTGCTGGGCGTAGAGGGCGGAGATCAGGTTGTCCTCATCCCGCCCGGTCAGAGCGATGAAAGCGTCGTTGTTGGTGAAGTGCTCTGAGAGCAAGAGCTCCTGGTCGGTACCGTCCCCGTGGAGAATGAGGGCCTCTGGGAGGGACTCTGAGAGCCGGCGGCAGTGTGCCTCGTTGCTCTCCACCAAGGTTACCCGCACCCCCATGGAGAGGAGCATCTTGGACAGGTAATGGGCGATGCGGCTGGCCGCCGATGAGAAAGGCGGAGTGGATTCCCGGCAGGTCCCGGCCCAGGGTGCGCAGGTAGGAAGAGAGGTCCTTGGGGGAGCCGGTGACATACAGCTTGTCTCCCACCCGGGGTACAAAGTCTCCGTTGGGGATGATCACCTCTCCCTTCCGCTCCGCGGCGGAGAAGAGGATCGACAGACTGCTGGCCCGACGGAAAAGGTCGGACAGAGGAATCCCCACCATAGGGTCTCCCTCCTGCACGCGAATGCCCAGCATCTCCACCTTTCCCCGGAAAAAGGTGTCCACGTTGGCCGCGGCTGGGAAGCGGAGCAGCCGGGAAATCTCCAGGGCGGTGGCATATTCAGGGTTGATCACCGCGTCGATGTTCAGGTCCTTCTGCAGGGCGGGCAGGTCGTCGGTGTAGGCCAGGTCCCGAATGCGGGCGATGGTGAACTTGGCGCCCAGACGCTTGGCGGTGAGGGCGCAGAGCATGTTGACCTCGTCCAGGTTGGTGGTGGCCAGGACCAGATCGGCGTCCTCCACCCCGGCCTCCCGCAGCACGGAGGGAGCGGCGCCAGGGCCCTTGATGCACATCACATCCAGGGTGTCGCTGGCCCGGTGGATGGCGGTGTCGTTTTGGTCGATGATGGTCACGTTGTGGTCTTCCCGGGAGAGATAGGCGGCCAAAGTGGAGCCCACCTTGCCCGCCCCGACGATAAGAATGTTCAAAGCAGATCCGCCTTTCCAAAAGCGGGAGGGAACCCGCTGAAATGAGAAAGTTGTCGCATAAAGATTGTATTATCATAGCACAGATAAGATTAAGAAGCAATTAAGAAGCTGTCCAATCTTTGGGCGGGAACGGGGGTTTTTCTTTGAAAAAGAGAAAAACTGTGTTATGATACAGAAGAGGTTGGGGTTTGCCCTGAGAAATGTGGAAGCAGGGAGGAAGGATTATGCATCAAATGGACTTGACGGAGGGCGTCATCTGGAAAAAATTGATCCTTTACGCCGGGCCGGTGGTGCTCTCTTCCCTGCTGCAGTCGGCCTACTCCATAACGGACTTGATTGTGGCCGGATGGTTTATTGGCAAGGATGGCATTTCCGCCATCAACAACGCCAGTCAGGTTATGATGATTTTAACCCAAATTATCATGGGAATTACCACCGGGGGCAACATTCTCATGGGGCAGTATTTTGGCAGCAAGGACCGGTCCAACCGGGTCAAGACGAATCGGACGATGTTCGGTTTCGCCCTGTCTGCGGGGGCGCTTCTGTCCGTGCTGCTCTTTCTGCTTAGCCGTCCCATTCTGGCGGCCCTCCGGGCGCCGGCGCTGGAGGAGGCTACGGCCTATCTCCAGGTGTGTTCCGCCGGTCTCATTGCCATCTTCGGATACAATGCCTTGGCGGCCATGCTCCGCTCTGTGGGCAACTCCAAGCAGCCCTTTTACTGTGTGGCCGTGACAGCGGGCTGTAACATTGCGCTGGACTGTCTGTTTATGGGAGGCTTCCGATGGGGCGTGCGGGGCGCGGCCCTGGCCACGGTGCTTGCCCAGTGGGCCAGCTTTGTGGTCTGCCTGGTGTATGTGCTGCGTCACCGGGACTTGTTTGGCCTGGTTCGGCGGCAGATTTCTTTCCACAAGGATAAGATGGTCCAGATTCTTAAGCTGGGGATTCCCTGCGCGGTGCAGATGACGGTGGTGGGGCTGTCCTGGCTGGCGATGACCTTTCTCATTAATGCCTACGGGGTGGAGGCCTCCGCGGCCAGCGGGATCTGCGCCAAGGTAAAGGACGTGGCTCTGCTGGTAACCATCGCCCTCTATACTGCGGCCACCACCATGGTGGCCCAGTGTCTGGGTGCAAAAAAGTTTGACCGGGCCAGCCGGGTGGTCCATGTGGCCATGCGTCTGTCCCTGGCGGTTACGGCGGTGCTCATTCTGGGGATTGAACTCCTGGCCCCGCAGATTCTGTCGGTGTTTCACCCCGACCAGGGGACCATGGAGATTGCCGTGAGGAATCTCCGCATTGAGATTTTAGGGCAGATTTTCTATGCCAGCTTTATGGTGTACAACGCCCTGCCCATGGGGGCGGGGCATACCATGTTTGCCTTGGGGTCCAGCCTGCTCAACTGCATTGTGGTCCGGGTGATCCTGGCCCTGATTTTGAACCATTTCTATGGCCTGGTGGGAATTTTCTGGGCCTGCGCCATCGCGCCGGCCTCCTCGGTGCCGCTGGGGTACCTTTATGAACGGACCGGGGTCTGGCGGCGGGCCTTGGTGCAGGGAGAGGAATCCTAAGGGAGTGGGGTGCGTGTCCGAAGGGGAAAGGTGTCAGAAAGATAGAACAGCTATCAAAAGGTGTACCTTTTGATAGCTGTTTTTGTTGGGATGATTTTATAACAAAATGTCAGAAAATGCAAGAGTTTTCTCCTGAAAAATTATCATTTTTGATTAAACAATCATGTCATTTCGCCAGATTGTCAACGCTGTCAAAAGGTACACGTTTTGACAGCTGCAAAAATGGAGGAGGAAGCAATGAAAAAGAGAGGTTTATCGGTATTGCTATTGTTTTGCATGCTGCTGACGATGGTGCCGACTGTGGCAGTTGCGGCGGAGGAGGGGCCTGCGCCGGATATTCCCACAGGGGCGATCTATGTGTCGCAGGATGGTGTTGCAGACGGCGATGGCCAATCTGCCCAAAGCGCGTTGAAATTTGATGAAGCAATGGCCAATGCCAAAGATGGCAATGTGTTCGTCGTTGTCGGCACGGTAGAAATGGAGAACTGGACGACGCCGGAGAAAGATATTACGATCTGCGGCGCGAACGAGAACGCTGTATTAAAATTTGCCGGGTATTATGGCAAAGAAAATGTTTGGCTTTCGTTACAGGGAGATCTCACAATTGAAAATTTGACCCTGGCATTCTCCAAGCAGCAATACGCACAAGCGAATGGCGGAGCGTCGCTTCCTACTTTTATTTTTGCAAACGGCCATACGCTTCACCTGACAGAGTCCTCTGTGATCGATACACCAGAATGGAAAAGCTCCCCCAATAGTTCCAGCTCCAATATGGTGAAGTCCTCGGTATACATTTTCGGTGGCGGCAACCGGGAGAACGATGTTACCGGCGACACGCATCTGATTTTGGAGATGCAACTTAAAAACGAAAAATCCATCGTATATGTCTATGGCGGCGGCCGATGCAGCGACGTATCCGGCAACACCAACGTCGAACTGAAAGGCGAAGGCGTTCATGTGTACTCCGTTGTCGGCGGCGGCCTGGTGGATGAGGATGAAGGGGCCGCAAATGTTGGCAAAAACACCAACATTACCATCAGCGGTGGCGCGTGGGCCGGCGATACCGAGGTATCTTCCTCTCAACCAGATAAGATTGCTGTTGCGGGCGGCGGCCACATTTTGAGCAATGATCCGAGCATGATCGGCACCAATTCTGATATTAAAACCGCGACGACCAACGTTGGCGGTGAGGTACATATTACTCTGAATGGAATCACCGGCAATTTGGTGGACTGTATTGTCGGCGGATGCTACGACGCGGGCAAGTCGAACGCAGAGAAGATTACGGGCACGACGGGGCCAGTCAAGATTGACATTGATAATTGCCGCTTTGAAAGCCAATTCCATCGTATTTTTGGCGGCGGATATGTTGCCTGGGGAGGGAACAACAGAGACATTCAGGTCAAAGGCAACGTTGAGATTACTGTGGACCATTCTACGGTACAGTATCTCTATGGCGGTGGCTGCGGGATCACAGCCGCATTGCCTCTGGTCACCGGCGATGTTAATATAACGCTGACAAACAGCATCGGCGCGGATTCAAACGGAGCCTATATGCATCGCGGTATCTTTGTCAGTGGGCAGAATAAAAACCAAGCTGGCGGAGACATGGTTCTGGGCAACGCAACGCTGACGCTGAATGAATGCAAGTGTAACTATATTCACGCCACCGGTGACGGCGCTGGTACCGCTAACAAGGTTGAGATTTTTGTTAATGGAGGAGGCTCTACCGAAAGTAACGCCGAATATATTTATAACAGCGATACTTCCTATGGTATTGCCCAACGACATCCTAATGCAACGGTTCATATCAGTGGCAATGTTCCGCTCACACAGTTGAGAGGCTTCCAGCACGTTAACATTACAAATGGCAGTACTTTGCAGCAATATAGTTCGGAAGAGAATCTTCTTGATAAGCATGACAGAGTATTGAATGAAAACGTGAACATGGGTGAAGGTGCTAAACTGAACCTCACTGGTTCTGGTAATGAAATCAGCGGCGCGTTTGATATGAAGAAAGACAGCACGCTGTATATTGCCGGTGCAAATTATTTTACTGTTGGCGGCACGGTAACAACGGCGGATGGCGTAACATTTGAAACGGATGAAAATGGTGAAACGACTGGCTACGATCGTCCTATCCGTGATGGCCGTGTATTTCTGTATTCCAAGACTGCCCACGATGTTGGCGGTACATTCTTTGCTTTCCCGCAGGGTACGACTATCAGCCCTCAGCTTGTGGCAGAGGATAGCACCGCTCTACTCGTGGCCAAGCATCAGTGGAAGCTGGCCGCCAAGCCCTTTATCCTCAAGCCAATCGAGCTGACCAAGTACATCGCGGGCGGCGAGCACAACCACGATGATCCAACAGCTTCCAACTGCTTCCCTGATCCGCGCTTTGTTGGCTTGGATGAGGATGCAGAGATCAAAGTGAATGGCAATGTTTGGAACAAGTCTGAGCACCATGGCCAATATCCGTTCGTAATCAACTATTACGATAAAGATGGCACCCTGCTGGAAGATGACCACAAGCCGGGCACCTATGTTGCCAAAGTGGAGCCGAGCGATGGAATTAAGCTTACCAATATTACGATCAATGGCTGCAAGATCAAGACAGAAGACAGTCTGCTGCACATCCGCAATGTTTCCGACGTAGCTGGTATTGAGAATATCGATCAGTTCGCCAGCGCGATTCAGTCCGGCGAGCCGACCGGCGCGGTAAAGGACGCGACCGCGGTGATTCCGGATAGCACGAACTACCTGGTAAACAACCTTGCGGGCCAGATACCGAACGAAGACGCGGATATTCGTCTGCTCCACGACGAATTGCTCAGTGCTGCGGCGGCGGAAGACCCCTTTATGAAAGTATTGCAGCAGCGTCTGGAGGGCACACTGGAGGGTGCGACAACAAGTGATGTCAAGGTAGAGGCCGACCCCAACCGCCAGTACGCCATGAAATACCTGGACCTGATTGACGCCAACGACAGCAACCTGCTGGTTTGCGCCCAGGGGGCGTATGACATTTATCTGCCCTATCCTGCGGGAACCGACCAGAACACGGAATTTGCGCTCTATCGTTTCGACGACCTGAACCGCACCTATACCCAGGCAGACAGCGGAGAAGGCGCGCTGGACAATATTAAAAATACTTCCATTCGGAAAGTTGAGGTCACGAATGAGAAAGCAGGGATCAAGTTTACCGTGCCTGCCGATTTTGCCAGTGAGAAAAATTACTCCATCGGTGCCATGGCGCTGACCTGGGTGAAGGAATCTTCGGGGGGCGGTGTGACCACCCGGTATACCCTGTCCTATGACTCCAACGGGGGCACGCAGTACAAAGACGAACGGTACGTCAGAAACACTGTGGTCCAACTGGACAAGGTGCCCACCCGGGAGGGGTATACCTTCACTGGCTGGTATGCCGACAAGGAACTGACCCAGGCCATCACGGAGATCAAGATGACCTCGAACAAAACCGTCTACGCCGGTTGGGAAGAGACGGATGTCCCCGGCATGCTCAATGGAGAGGACCACTACGCTTATGTGGTGGGCTATGAGGACGGCACAGTGCGCCCCGGCGGGAACATCAGCCGGGCCGAAGTGGCCACCATCTTCTTCCGGCTGCTCCAGGACCAGGTGCGCCAGGAGAACCTGACCACCGAAAACGTCTTTTCTGACGTCAGCGCCGGCGACTGGTACAACACGGCCATCTCTACCATGGCGGAACTGGGCATCTTGAAGGGCCGGACCCCGGATACCTTCGTCCCCAATGCTCCCATCACCCGGGCGGAATTCGCGGCCATCTGCGCCCGGTTTGACACCGGGGAGAACGCGGGCGGCGCCACCTTCCCCGATCTGGCGGGCCACTGGGCCAAGGAGGAAGTAGAACGGGCGGTGTCCCTGGGCTGGATTATGGGCTATGAGGACAACACCTTCCGGCCGGACAAGGCCATCACCCGGGCTGAAGCGGTGACCATGATCAACCGCGTCCTCCAGCGCAATCCCCAGAGCCCGGAGGATCTGCTGAAGGACATGGTTACCTGGCCGGACAACCAGGACCCCAGCCGGTGGTACTACCTGGCCATCCAGGAGGCCACCAACAGCCACGACTATGAACGCACCACAGGCATCTATGAGACCTGGACCCAGCTGCGGGAGACCCCCGACTGGTCCCAGTATGAATAATCAATCAGGGTTTTGCGGCGAAGAAAACCGAAAGAGCCCCCAGCGCCAGAAGGGCGCTGGGGGCTCTTTCACGGTTAGAGAGGGACTATCCCCGTGCCGGGGAAACCCATTCCATCAGTTGTTCCACGGAGACAGACTGGTTCATGTTGTAGCGGTGCAAGCCCAGCAGAGACTGGGGCTGCCCCTTGATGAGGGTATTGGTGCCCTCCTCGGTGGTGAAGGAGATGTCAAAGCCGTTTTCCAGCAAGGTGACCTGGGCAAGGGAATTGTACCGGCCGCTGGGATAGGCGATAACGTGGACGTTCTCTTCCCCCGTGCCGTTCTGAATGGCCTGCCGGATTTTTTGACAGTCGGCGGAGAGGGCTGCCCGGTAGTCCGCCTCCGATTCCCCCTCTAAGGGCAGGATGGTCTCCCGGGGTTGGTCTGTGGACTCGTAGGGGCCCCATTGGTGCATGTCATAGGTGTGGCTCTGCAGGGAGATCACCCCGGAGGCCACCATCTCCGCCCCCTGCTCGTAGGAGAAGTGGGGGGTAATGGGGTACGCGGTGTCTTTGTAGTGCTCGGTATTGCCCGTGGTGGACCCCACCATAAAGATGGTGGCCACCATGCCGTACTTTTCCAAAATGGGCCAGGCATATTCGTAGTTGCTCAGGTAGCCGTCATCAAAGGTGATGACGATGGGCTTGTCCGGCAGGGCCTTGCCCTGGTTGACATAGGCGGCCAAGTCGTCCGGGAAAACGGCGGTGTAGCCTGCCTGGGCCAGGGCGGCGATCTGGGCCTCGAAGAGCGCGGGGGTCATGGCGGTGGAGTCGTTGCCCTCCTGGTCGATGTGGTGGTACATGAGCACGGGAACCTCCGCGGTATAGAACTGTGTGGCCAGAGGCGCGGCCTGGGCCATGTCCGCAAGGTGCTCCTGGACGTTGTCCGAGGTGACATAGACACCGAAGTCATCGGGAATGTACAGGGAGTCATCCCCGAATATCCGGGCCAGAGCCATCTCACCCACGCAGTTGCGGAAGTGGGTCTCGTCGTAGAAGTACCGGGGTTCAAAGCTGACCGAGCTGTAAGAGAAATCCCAGTAGGGCGTGACCTGGGCCAGACGGGTGTAAAAGTCGGCCACCTGATCCCAGGAAAAATAGTCCATGTAATCCGCGTACACCGGGGCGCAGAGGACAATGAGGTTGATCCCGTTCTCCTGGCACAGGTCCCGGATGCGGGTCAGACTCTCCAGGGTTCCGGTGATGGCCTCCTCGTTGGTGGTGTTGGTGGCCTCAGGGTAGTTGGCGAAAACGGGATATGCCTCCAGGTATCGGTCCATATTTCCGATGGGCTCGGCATCCCGTACTTTTTTGTCGTAGGCGCCGGTAACAGGGTCAAAGACATCGAAGGTCTGGGTGAGGTAGGTGTCCTTCCGCAGGGCCTTCAGCTTGTCCAGACTGTGGCGGGGGTCCATGAAGAGGTATTTGGACAAAAACGCGGCGGCGTTTTCCCCTGTGGTCTCCGGGGGCATGGCGTAGGACAGAGGGTCTGGCTCGGTGTTGTAGTCTTTTGCGTTGTCCAGATAGACGTTGACCACCAGGTTTTTGACTTCATAGTTCTCAACCAGGTAGAAGGCCTGCTCTTCCACATCCAGCATGTCCGCACCGTACATAATCATGTTGTAAAAGCTGGCGTCCAGGTAGGAATTGAGGGACTCCACCGGGAAGGAGCTGGTGGAGGAACAGCCTAAAATATAGGAGTCATAGTCCTGGTGATGGTCTTTCAGATAGGTGATTTTGGCGGTGCGGGGGTTTATGGTCATCTCGTAGGAGGGCCACTCCAGGGACTTATGGGAAAAGACCCCAAAGGGGTCCACCCAGTAGTTGAACCCGACCACGGCAGCCCCCAGCAACAGAACCGTAGCCAGAAAACAGGCCAGCCATCGTTTGGAATCCATGGGAACCTCCTGTTGTTAGAATTGCTTGTAGATAAAATCCGAGGAGATGTAGTCGGCCCGCAGCACGCCGAAGCAGAACAGGACCACCAGCGGCACCAGAATGGCCACCCATTGCAGGAAGGGGGACTGCCGTTCCAGCATGGGGCGGATGGGGCCCTTTTTCTCCTGATACCATTCGGCCAGCAGCAGGGTAGCCACGCCCAAAAAGAGGATCAGAAAGTCTCCGCCGCCGAGTCCCAGGGTCATCAGGGTGCCGTTCCAAAGGTCGGGCAGGTTGGGGTGGAGAAAGGTCTCCTTCACCATCCAAACCGCGGTGAGGAACCGGGGCGCCCGGGTGATGTACCGGCCGAAAAAGACCAAAAGATTGGTGCGGACCAGCTGGAACAGATGCCAGCCTTTGGACTTGTCGTTGATACGTAGGGCCTGCTTCCAGCGCAAAAAATACGGGGCCAGCAGCAGGGAAAGGGTGATGATTCCGCCGTTCCAGAAGCCGAAGGCCACATACCGCCAGTTGGCGCCGTGCCAGATGCCGATGACAAAATAGACCAGGAAAGTGGCCAGGGAGGTGGGGAGAATTTTCCCCAGCTTGCCCTTCAGATGCTTCCGGGTGAACTTGCCCAGCTTGCCAAAGGGCTTGGACAGGGAGAGAGGGTAGAAGAGGTAGTCCCGCATCCAGGCCCCCAATGTGATGTGCCAGCGCCGCCAGAAGTCGGTCAGGGAGGTGGAGAACAGAGGGCGGCGGAAGTTCTCCGCCAGGTCGATGCCGAACAGCCTGGCCACCCCACGGGTGATGTCAATGCCGCCGGAGAAATCCCCGTACAGCTGAATACAGTAGAAGAGAACACCCACCGCGAGAATGCTGCCGCTGTAAGACCAGGGGTCGTCCAGCACGGTGTTCACCAGCACGGCGGCCCGGTCCGCAATCACCATCTTTTTGAAATACCCCCAAAGGATCAGCTGGATGCCGTACTTTAGATCGGTGTAATCCAAACTGCGACGGGCAAAGAGCTGGGGCGCCAGGTCGTTAAACCGGCTGATGGGACCCTGAACCATCTGGGGGAAGAAGGAGACAAAGAGAAGAAGTTTGGCAAAGTTCTTCTCTGGCGCGTACTTGTCCCGGTAGACGTCGATGACGTAGCCCACAGACTGGAACATGAAAAAGGAGATGCCCAGGGGCAGAACCAGCTCAGACAGGGGGATTTGGGTCCCGGGGCGGAGCTGGTCGGCCAGGGGTTGGAAGAGGTCCGCGGTGAAGTTCCAGTATTTCAGCACATAGAGCAGGCCAAAGTTCGCCAAGCAGGCGACCAGAACCACAGCCCGGCGATAGGGTTTGTATCGCGCGGTGATCGCCTTTTTCTCCTCTTTGGGGGCGGCCCGGCGCAGGTCGTTGAACCGCCCCAGGAGAAGCCCCGACCCATAGACGATGACAGCGGTGTAGAAGACATAGAGGACGGTCTTGCCCCCGCCCACACAGTAGAAAACCATGCTGGCCGCCAGCAGGGCCATCCACTGGACGCGCTGGGGCAGCAGGTAATACGCCGCCACCGACAGGGCCACCAGGACCAGAAAGGGGAGTGTGGTAAAGGACATGGTTACGCTTTTCGGGCCTGGATCAGGGCCAGAATGGCCTCCACAGAGTTAAAATTCTCGGGGACCAGGTCATCCACCGTGATTTCCACGTCAAAGACGTCTTTGATCTCAGAGACAATGGTGACAATGTCCAGGGATTCCAGAATTTCGTCGTCTACCAAGGCGGTTTCAGCCTCAAAGTCCACGCCGGGCACTGCCTCGGTCAAGATTTGGAGAAGTTCTTCTTTCATGGTTTCATACCTTCTTTCTCAGGATAGCACAGCACAACGGAGCGGCGTCCGTCCGGGACGAAGCCCCGCCGCTGATAGGCGGTTTGGGCGGCCAAATCGTCAGAGCGGGTCCACACAACACTTTTGACACCGCCGATGGCACGGAGATACCCGTCCAGCAGAGGGCGGGTGCGCCCGGTGCCCCGGAGATCGGATCGGACCGCCAAATGACGGATTTCTCCGGTGTTCCCTACCAGGGAAAAGTGGAGCAGACCTGTGATCGCGCCCCCTTCCTCCAAGGTGAGTACACGGCCCTGGCGCAGGTCCCGGTCCAGTTCTTCCCGGTTGGGAAGGCAGCCGGTCAGGGGGGAGAAATTGGACTGCAAAAAGGCCTGCACAGAGGAGAGCGCCTCCGGCGCCGGGGTAGAAAGGGGGAGAGCCGGCTCTCCCGTCTCTCCCGCAGGGCGGGAGAGACGAAGCCGCTCCAGCACAGGGGCAAAGACCCGGGCGGTCAGATAGGAGACGGTCTCCCGAAGCCCTGTGTCCCGGGGGCGGAAAGCCACTTCGGTGACGGTGGGACGGGGCAGCTCCGCGCCCAGGGGAACGGTCAGGTCCCCCAGATAAAAGGTGAGGCGGGTGTGGTCCCCCCGGTCCCGCAGCAGCAGCAGCCCCGCCGGGGTGGCCTGCGCCCGAAGGGTGCCGGCGGCAATGGCCGGTCCATATTCCTCTGGGCTGACCATGGTGTTGGTCCGCACGCCCCGGTGGAAGTGTCCGGTGACCAGTCGGGCCAGGTCCTCATAGGCGGTGATCGTTTCCATGAATCCATTCCTCTTTCAGCTTGGGCCGGTCGATTTTTCCGTTGGGATTGTGGGGCATCACCGCCACCTTGTGGTAGAGATTGGGCACCATATACCGGGGCAGGCTGGCCCGGGCCAGCTTGGCGATGTCCTTGCTCT